>MTLD01000055.1_pt7 | contig 24414 bp, 25 predicted proteins | sample 1982471 | NCBI WGS metagenome assembly MTLD01 (sample SAMN05712604, study PRJNA340218) | biofilm metagenome | isolation source: sample SPM anode biofilm adapted to -50 mV | place: USA | collected 2012-02-03 | reverse complement strand
CTTGAAGGGGGAGGAGCCTTACATTCCCTCCCCTTCAAGGGGAGGGTCAGGGTGGGGATGGGGTCAACGGACACCATTACCGGAGTAGTAATCATGTCCATCGGAACATAAAAATGGAAAAACTGACCAGTCCATACAAATGGGGAATGGTGATTGACCTGGACCGCTGCACCGGCTGTGGCGCCTGCGTCATTGCCTGCCAGGCCGAGAACAACGTGGGCATCAGCAGCAAAAAGCAGATCAGCGAGGGGCGCGACATGCACTGGCTGAGGATCGAGCGCTTCTGGATCGGCGAGTATCCCGACGTGCGGGTGCGCTTTCTGCCGGTCATGTGCCAGCATTGCCACGATGCCCCCTGCGAGCCGGTCTGCCCGGTCTACGCCAGCTACCACAACCCGGACGGCCTGAACGGCCAAGTTTACAACCGCTGCGTCGGCACCCGGTACTGTGGCAACAACTGCCCTTATGCCGTGCGAGTTTTCAACTTCTACGCCCAGGAGTGGCCCTCCCCGCTGGAAAACCAACTCTCCCCGGACATAACTGTCAGAAGCAGGGGAGTAATGGAGAAGTGCTCCTTCTGCATCCAACGCATTCGGCGGGTCAAAGAAGAAGCCAAGGGAGAAGGGAGGCTGATCCGGGACGGCGAGGTGCAGCCTGCTTGCGCCCAGACCTGCCCGTCCGAGGCCTTGATTTTCGGCAACATGGCCGACCCGCGCAGTCGGGCAGCACGCCTGGCCCGCAGTCCCCGCCGTTTTCGCCTGCTGGAGAATCTCGGCACCCACCCCTCGGTGATCTACCTCAAGGGAGGAGGGCGTGAACATGTCTGATTCCGTCGTCACCACCAAAAGCGCATCACAATTGAACGACGAGATGCTCTCCTCCATACGCCCCCCCACCAGGCGCTGGTTCGCTCTGGCCTTCTTCCTGGGGCTGGTGGTGGCCTGCGGCCTGGGCGCCTTCACGTGGCAGGTTACCCACGGGATGTATGTAACCGGCAAAAACCGGCCGGTCATGTGGGCCATGTACATCACCGGCTTCGTCTTTTGGGTCGGCATGTCCCACTCCGGCACCATGGTCTCGTCAATCCTGCGCCTCTCCCAGGCCAACTGGCGACGACCGATCCTGAGGGCGGCCGAAGCGATGACCGTTTTCAGCATCACCGTGGCCGGTCTCTTTCCACTAATCCATCTGGGACGCAACTGGATCTTCTTTTACCTGATCCCCTACCCCAACCAGCGTGGGCTTTGGCCCAACTTCCGCTCGGCGCTCCTCTGGGACATGATGGCGATCACTACCTACATCATCGGCAGCAGCCTGTTCCTCTACCTAGGGCTGCTGCCCGACTTGGCGGTGGTCCGCGACCGTTCCACCGGCTGGCGCAAGACGTTCTACACCATCCTGGCCATGGGATGGCGCGGCAGCGCCCACGAGTGGTCGGTTTATCACAAGGCCTCGACCCTGATGGCAGCTTTGATCATCCCGGTGGCGGTCTCGGTGCACTCCATCGTGGCCTGGGACTTTGCCGTTACCGTGGTGCCCGGCTGGCACAGCACCATCTTCCCGCCATACTTCGTAATCGGTGCGATCCTCTCCGGAGTGGCGGCGGTGATCACCCTGATGATCATCATTCGCCGCGCCTTCCACCTGGAGGAATACCTGACCGCCCGGCATTTCGACAACATGGGCAAGCTGCTGCTGGTGATTTCGCTTCTCTGGGCTTACGCCTATTTCGTCGAGGTCCAGACCACCTGGTACGCCCACGAGCCGATCGAGTGGGAGGTTTTCAGGTTCATGTCCGGCAAGTACACCATCCCGCTCATCATTATGCTTATCGGCAATGCAGTGCTGCCGATAACGGCCATGTGTTTCAAGCGGCTGCGCCGCTCCCTCGGGGTAATGCTGGCGGTATCGCTCTGGGTCAACGTAGCCATGTTCCTGGAGCGCTTCTTGATCATCGTTCCCTCGCTCTCCCACAAAAACATGCCCTTCATGTGGAACGTCTACCATCCCTCTCTGGTGGAAAGCTTGATCAACCTGGGCGCGCTGGCGGGTTTCGCCTTGCTATACACCCTCTTTTGCAAGCTGTTTCCGATCATAGGAGTGACGGACGTACGCGAACTGGAGGTCCGCCAGACCGAGGTAGCCATGGGGCGGGCCAAGCTCGCGTCAATTGCGGGAAAGGAAGAGTAGCATGGAAACCCTGGGGATATTCAGCGATGTGGATAGCGCAGCCAATGCAGTGGAAAAGCTGGTGAGAGAGGGATTCCCGGAATCCGGGATCACCTCCCTGACGTCGGTCCCCTATCCGGCCGGGGTACTGGTAAAAGACAAACATCGAAGCTGGTTCCGCTGGCTGGCCCTGGCCTGCGGCATTGCCGGGGCGATTGCCGGTTTTTGCCTGGCAGCAGGAACCGCCTGGGTCTATCCGGTGCAGACCGGCGACAAACCGATCATTTCCTCCTACCCCACCGCCATAATCACCTACGAGGTGACCATGCTCTTCGCCATGATCGGCACCGTGGCCGGCATGTTCCTGGAAATGAGACTTCCGAGCATCAGGAAACGCCCCTACGACCCCGCCATCGCCGATGGCTGCATCGGCATCAGCGTCTCCATCCATGCCGGGGGAGAAGTTGTCAGGTGCGACCAGGGCACGAAGCCGGGGGAATGTATCGGAAGCAGCGCATCGATCCCATCCGGGGAGCAGCGAAGCCGGGCCGAAAGGATCATGAGGGAAGCCGGCGCCCTGCGAATCATCGCGGAGGAGTCATGAAATCGATTGCGAGATTAATCCTGATAGTCGCCGCACCGCTGCTGATGGCAGCCATATGGATGGACCTGCAACCTTCTTATAAACCGTACCGGTCAGCCGCACCGGCCACACCTGCAGGCGTTGTGCCGTTCTCCAGCCAGGAAGCCATTTCCCAGGAAGCCGAATTACGCAATCCTATTCCGGCTACCGCGCAATCACTGGAACAGGGCAAAGCTCTCTTCGCGATCAACTGCATCATGTGCCACGGCCAAACCCCGGCCAAGCCCGGACCAGTGGGTCAAAAGCTCACCCCTCCCCCGCCCGCCCTCGATCATACATTGATCCAGGTGCTCAGCGACTCCCTCATATTCAAAGCCATCACCTCCGGCTTCGGCCGTATGCCGTCCTTCCGGGACAAACTCTCATCGAATGAGCGCTGGAATGTAATTAATTTCCTGCGCACGCGACAATAGATAAAAAAGGAATCAAGAACAAGGTTCCTCTGTAACACTTCACGCACCGGCTCGTTTCCTTCCAAAAAGTTGTGAATAAAAACGTATCTCCAGAACCCATTTCCCGGCAGTCGCTCTCTCCTTGTCAATCACCACAAATGTCCTGCATTTTCGCCTGTTAGCGCTAAAGCAAAACGTTATTCCACCGAATAGATTAGAAGTAAAAAAATGCGACACTCCACTTTTTGCTGAAATTATCAGGGGGGATGATGAGAATAAAACTTTCCACAAAACTCTACTCTATTTCCGGATTATCCGTGTTCGGGCTCTGTCTCATCACCGCAATTTCAGCATATGTCATCAACCAGATGAATAAAGCTGCCGTGCAGATAGAGCAAACGGAATCAGCTCAATTGAACGATGCCCTCAAAGCCAAGATCAGCCTTGCAGAAGCAGTGCGGGCCTACAAGAATTACCTCATCCGAAAAGATGAAAAGCAGGTGAGACTTTTCAAGGAACAGATTGCAAAACTCGAGGGGCTGTTGAGCGATTTCGAAAAACTCGCTGACACCGCTCAGGAAAAACGTGAAGCGGCAGCGGCCCGGCAGGAATTGAACAAATACCGCACCTCCATTGATACGCTTGTCACGGTCCGCTCGACTGATAATGACATTGTCCGTGTGGACGCGACTCAGGCAAAGGGCATCGACAGGCCTCTCGAAACGGCGCTCAAGCAAATGGAAGATACCGCGCAGAAGAACAACCAAGAAAGTAGCCAGACTTTGCGCACGAAAGCAAAGCAATACTTGTGGGCGCAGATTATCCTTTCTAGCATTGTCAGTGCCATTGTCGCGATATTCGGCTTTTTAATCGGACATAAACTTACCAAGCGCTTGCACTGGTTTTCCCAGGTCATCTCGAAAGTAGCCGACAACGACCTGACCGCCCGAATCACGGTGCGAGCCGATGATGAACTGGGAGACATGGGCAGAAATTTCAACAGGATGACCCAAAATATGGAGGCAACCCTACAAACCGTACAAAAGGCCATTCTGCAGCTTACCGATGAATCCAGGGCACTTTCTTCAGGCTCTGAATCCATAGCTGGCGATGCCGAGGAAATCGCTGCCCAAGTGAGCGCGGTTGCAACCGCCGGCGAAGAAATGGCCGCTACATCAACTGAGATCGCCCAGAATTGCAACGCAGCCGCCCAAAGCTCCAACAACGCCAATACAACAGCTCTTGCAGGAGCCGAGGTAGTTGAAAAAACCGTTGAAGTAATGAACCGGATTGCAAACAAGGTAAAAGACTCAGCTCGTTCAGTAGAAAGCCTCGGCGCAAGAAGCGACCAGATCGATGCGATTGTCGGAACCATTGAAGACATTGCCGATCAGACGAACCTGCTTGCCCTGAATGCAGCCATTGAGGCTGCCCGGGCAGGTGAACAGGGTCGGGGTTTTGCGGTGGTCGCCGACGAAGTAAGGGCTCTTGCAGAGCGTACTACGAAGGCAACCAAAGAGATTGGCGAAATGATCAAGGCAATACAGAACGATACGCGAGAAGCTGTCAGCGTTATGGAGGATGGGGTAAGAGAAGTTGAGATTGGTACTTCTGAAGCAGGCAAGTCCGGTGAAGCCTTGAATGAGATCCTCAACCAGATCAATTCCGTCACCATGCAGGTCAGTCAAATGGCAACCGCCGCAGAACAGCAGACGGCAACTACAAGTGAAATCAGCGGCAACATACACCAGATCACCGAAGTGGCCCGTAAGTCTGCCTCTCTTGCCCACTCCGGCAATGAATCAGCCAATCGCCTCCTGAAGCTCGCGGAAGCAATCCAGGACGATATAGGGCAATTCAAAACTGAAGAAAGCGGGAGATATTGAAAGAGGGGGGGGTATATCCACGACAATCAGTTATTGGACGCCATGACCATTTCCGCACCTTTTCCAAGGAGGCCCATGGCCGCAATTCCCTGGAATTCGTGATAGCTCTGGACGTTGACAGCCGCCAATCAATTGGGTACGATCTGTCGACAAAAATCATCGCAACCGGGGCAACCAATCAATGAATGATCTTCAGGGTAAACTGGACATAGCCGAGAGCAAAAACCGCCTCAATAACTGGATAGCCGTATCAGTGGCCCTTGTTTCCGTATTCATGGCCATCACCAAGGTCAAAGACGACAACATCGTTCAGGCAATGCTCCAGACCAAATCAGACGCAGTTGACAAATGGAATGAGTATCAATCGAAAAAACTGAAACATCACATGGCGGAGTTGGGTTTGAATCAGCTCCAGGCCCTGGAAGTCCTGGCACCGGGCAAGGGTACCGCGAAATTCGCCGCCCAGCGGAAACAGTACCAAGCGACGATTTCGCGTTACCAGTCGGAAGAAGAAGAGTTAATAAAGAAGGCAAAGGCGCACGAAAAGGAATACGACGACCTGAACTACCGTGATGACCAGTTCGACCTCTCCGACGCCGCCCTCTCCATCTCCCTGGGCATGTTAGCGGTAGCCGCGCTTGTCAACAAGCGCAAGCTCCTCTATCTTTCCTGGTTCTTCGCAGGTTTCGGTGTCGTTATGGGGTTGGCCGGACTTTTTGGCCTTCACCTCCATCCCGACATCCTGACGAAAATGTTGTCGTGACAAACCGGCGAGCAGAACGTTACATCCCTGCTTTGCCCACGGTAGTCATGGGAGTTGCGATCACGTCTTCCCAGTATTCGTCGGAATAAGAGACGCCCTCGTGCACCAGCAATTTCATCAGTTCACGGGTGAAAGCCGGAAGGTCTGCCGGGTACCGTGAAGTAACCAGGCAACCATCCACAACCACCTCACTGTCTTCATACTGTGCACCGGCCTCCCACAGTTCATCCACGATTGCGCCGTAACAGGTAGCCTTGCGGCCACGCAGCAAGCCCGCTGAAATCAGGGTCTGGGGGCCATGGCAGATCGCAGCCACCGGTTTATTGGCGGCAAAGAAATGCCGGGCAATGGCAAGCGCTTTCGAGTCCTTGCGAACAGACTCGGGCGCTTTTCCGCCAGGCAGGATGAGTACGGAATAGTCGTTGGGATCAACATCGGCAAAACTTTTTGCCGCCTTAACTTCATAGCCATGCATTCCGTGGATGGCGCCTTTGTTTTCCGCAGCAATATCGACCTTATATCCGGCTTCCAGCAGCCGGTAATAGGGAACCAGCAGCTCAGAATCCTCAAAATTATCTGCGCTTAAAATCAGGGCTTTCATACGTTGTCTCCTTTTCCCCCCTCAGGGGGGGATTATCAGACGGCCACAAGGGCCAACGCATCCTTTCCAAGTTGTTATTATAACATGACCGCACATCACGACTTCCCAAATATTTACTTAGCGAGAAATTTATCCGTACGTCCCTCGCGGGATCTGGCAACTGACGTTGTGAAGTGGCAGCGGTAGACCGTCAAACGAACATAGCGAGGTGGTGCATCGGGAAAGGCACTGTTCCAAAGAACAACCACGACACCACAAACGGAGAGGGCTGGGCGATCATCGTCGCGGTCCGTTCCTGCCGATTTTGCAGGTCCCGTCCTGGCAGGCCTGGCGGGTTGCGGGCAGGTACTTCCTGATTCGGGCAAAATACCAGTAGGCGCCCCGGGCCAGAAGATGTACTCCGGGAAGGGCGATAAATGTACCGAGGAATCCATAGCGGCTGAACGCGGGAAAAGCCTGCCAGATGGCCCGGAAAGCGTCAACTCCCCGGAAGACGCGATTCTCCCGGTCAATGGCATGCATCTCGTACATAAACTCATCCAGCGTGATGCCGTAAGGAACCGGATCAAACCCCGGATCGCTGATGTCCACGAAAAGGAGACGACCGGCGTGCTCTTTGTCTCGATAGACAGCCATCTCCATGGAACAGACCGAACAAGAACCGTCGTAGAAAATCTTCAATGGATATGCGGGAGTCCCGGACATCGTTTGCTCTCCCCTACCGAATCTCATGACCCAAGAGTATCATACCACCTACAAAAGTCGCAGCGACAAACCGTCATCATTCCGATCATGTCCTCAGGGCTCACCCACTGATCGCAAGCAGAATTTTGCTTTTTTCATAACGCCGTTCCATACACACCCTAACCACAACTTATAGAGCAAAGCAAGTTCTCACCCCAACTATCTTTGCCCAACCTCGCATCTCCCTGCCTTGGTCAGCAGCATCGTAAAAACAAAGCCGAAGCATAATTACAAAGAACCAAGGCATAACAATTTTACTCATTAATTCCAAGCGAATGACGATAACATGTACATAATCAATCTTTATCAGAATACTCCGCCAAGTAAACCTATTACGGCTTTCAAAAGAACAAATTCAGTGTCTGGTTGAGGTTAGGTGATACCACTTCGTACGCTGTTCACACAAGAATTCGTGAATTCAATATACCGCACGCAATGACATACCATAAAGATAATGGAGGGTTGGCTTTTGATGAACTTTCGTAATTTGAAGATTCAAAACAAAATTTTGGTTCTTATTGCATTTCTTTCACTTATTTCAATTATTCTAAGCGGCATCGGTCTCTACAACATGAACACGTTTCATGGAAACGCCAAGACAATGTACGAGAAGGAAATGATGGGCCTGTACTACGCCGAAGAAGCCAATGTTTCTCTTCTGCATGCCGTCCGCGCCGAAAAAAATTACATAATGTGCTCCTCAAACGCGGACAGAGAAAAACAGAAATCCGCCTTTGAGAAGTTTGTTGCGGAATACAATGAAAAAGTCTCTAAGGCGAAACCTCTTTTTCGCTCAGAAGAGGGTAAAGCCATCATTGCGAAGCTTGAAGCCGAAACGCAAGAATGGCTCCCTGTCAGCAAAAAAGTAATGGAGATCGCCGCCTCCGAAGGCTTGAGTCAAGCCAGGCAGTCAGCGCAGTTATCCATGGGAGATGCGCGTCAGAAAGTAAATAAGCTGGAAGAGGCCATGGATGAGTTGCAGACACGCAAACAAAAAAACGCCGAGCGTTTAAATCTTGAGGGTAATGCTCAGTATGAAAAAACATGGATCATCATGACTATTCTTATCATTGGCGCCGCTGTGCTTGGAGTAGTCATCGGATTGTACATTTCCCGCATGATTACCGTACCTCTGGGCAAGGTAATTTCCGTGGCGGACAGCTTGGCCCAGGGAGACCTGACGGTCTCCATTCACTCGACAAGCACCGACGAAACCGGACAGCTTCTTAACAGTATTGAAAAGATGGCAATGAATATGCGGCAAATGATTGCCACGACGGTTGAAATTTCTTCCGGCATAGCTTCCGCTTCCAACCAGTTGCATTCAACCGCTGAGCAGATTGCAACCGGAGCTGAGGAAGTCGCGGCCCAAACCAATACGGTTGCAACCGCCAGTGAGGAAATGGCGGCAACGAGTACCGATATTGCGCGTAACTGTTCCATGGCAGCCGACGCTTCACGACTCACCGCCGGAGCCGCCACTGAAGGCACAGCCGTTGTAAATCAGACCATAACCGGCATGAATACGATCGCCGAACGCGTGAAAGATAGCGCTGCAACGGTTTCAGCCCTTGGCGCCAGTTCGGAACAGATTGGCCAGATAGTAGGGACAATTGAAGATATTGCCGATCAGACCAATCTTCTAGCACTTAACGCAGCCATAGAAGCAGCTCGCGCAGGCGAACAGGGAAGAGGGTTCGCCGTGGTTGCCGACGAAGTTAGGGCTCTGGCGGAAAGAACGACTAAGGCCACTCGTGAAATCGGCGAGATGATCAAGGCAATACAGAACGACACGAAGGCCGCTGTCAGAGCAATGGAAGAAGGGGTTCATGAAGTAGAAAAAGGAACAGAAACTTCTCAGCGTTCCGGTCAGGCTTTGGAGGAAATTCTTGGCCGCATTAACGAAGTAACCATGCAGATCAACCAGATTGCAACGGCAGCAGAAGAACAGACCGCAACAACATCCGAGGTTACGACTAATATTCAACAGGTAACCGACATAATTCATCAGTCAGCCCGTGGAGCGGAAGAAACAGCAAGCGCCGCGTCACAACTTGCCAGCCAGGCTCAACAACTACAAGACCTTGTGAGCAAGTTTCGTGTATAAAAAGCTGAATACTGATATATCGTTTTTTCTCGTAGGGCAAAGCAGGCTTCGTCTGCTTTGCCCGTCTTACCCGGTCAGCGGCAGCGGGATGAAATACAATAATTCCATGCTGTCGCCCCTACGGTGCAAACGGTATAGTGGCAATGTTGGAATTGCTAAAGGCAGGCACCACAGGTAAACTTTATTCTTGCGGTTCTTCGGGAAGACGCTGGAGGTTTTTTACATACCTCGTCTGATTGAAAGGTGTTTTGTGCTTCAAGACACTGAAAACTTCTACACACACTGCCTGAGCGATATACAATTTCGCATCGGCCTGCGAAATTCCCTGTGCAACCAGACGATCGAATGCCTGTTTTGTCTCCGGAGGGTCGTTTGAATCCAATTGAGTATCGACAACCTGCAGGAACGACGCCTTGAGCCGCGGATTGGTTTCTTCGTGTTTCGATTTTTTTGTCATGTCCCAGCCTTTTTTGACCGACGCCTGGAATGAGATATCGCAAAACATCCAATGATGTTAGTATGTTCCGGCTTTACATCGCAATCAGCGACATTGGAATACGGCCTGCCCATCCGCACATCAAGAACGACATTACAAGTAACGTAGACTCACCACATACGACAAAAAACGGTATATCAGATATCGTAACAGGGTTATACTATAACCATGTATCGGCTAATAACCGTAAAATTAAAGGCCTAAATATACATTGTCATTGGAACGAAGCGTACAACTACCACGCGGAGGATGTCATGGTAAAAGTAATCGTCCAGAGGAACACCGTACATAAATGCTGGTATATAAATGAAATTTCGGATAATGGCCGATGGAACGGAAAGGTGTGCTACGAGTCAAGGGAGAGAGCCCTGGAGGTAGCGCGGCAGCAGCACCCCTACGTGAATATCAACGTTGAAGAATAGTTTTCAGAACCGCGACAGTGTCAGGACGCTATCCGCAACAAAGCAAAGATAGCGCCCTGGAGCTGTTTCCGGCCGAATCAGTCCGGATTCTTTTTCAGTTCGGACAATTGGCTGAAATGCCGCCACTCTTCATTAATAATTGCTTCAATTGTCTTATTGTCTTCAACAGGCACGAATGTCTTCATTTCCCTATAAAACACCACGGAATCCAGTTCCATTTTCAGAGCAAAGTCAAGCGCTGACTGTGTATCGAGAGACTTCGGCAAAGAAGTCTCAACACCCTCTTTAAAAAAATCCTTATTATCTACATAGTTATAAAAATACTCCAAATATTCGCTGGGATACCCCCCGGAATCCCCATACGAATCAGCCTTTTCCACCAACCCTTCGAATATCTTCTTATGCGCCGCCTCCTCGAAAGCCAGGCGTAAAAACAGGTCGTTAACTTTGGCCGAAGAGGAGATACCGGCAAAATCGCGATAAAATTTTTCTCCACTTTTCTCCATTCGAACCGCAAACCGTAATATCTCTCCCACTGTTATGCTGGCCATTATGCCTCCCTTACCATGACTTATTCGTCAATGTGAACTGCCTGACTGACAGGCAATTATTTGAGAGTATAACGCACATAAAAGCATAGTCAAAAAACACACAAAAAACTATCCTCCCGGCAAAACAGGAGGTTGCACGCCGATTTCGATCCGTTTTCCGAGGAATTTGGGAGAGACGCCGAACAGGTACACATCAAGCAGTGTCTTGACCCTTGCCAGTTGTTCCCGGCATTTGGTCCTGAAACTGTTGTACATATCAACTTCGGCAGCATTGAAGCCGATGGCGTCTATGCCGTTATGAGCGGCGATAAAGATAGCCCGCTGATTGTGGAATTTCTGGGTGATGATGGTGATCTGCTGTTGGCAAAAAACATCCCTGGCCCGAACCACGGAATCCAGGGTCCGGAAACCGGCAAAATCGCAGTAGATAAGATTCGCAGGAATACCGGCCCGTATCAGACTTTCCCTCATCTCCGTGGCCTCATCATACCCCTTTTTGCGGTTATCGCCACTCACGAGAAGATAATCCACTTTTCCGGCCCGGAAAAGGTCAACGGCTGCATTGATCCGGTTCTGGAAAAAGAGATTCTGCCTGCCGTCATAAAGCGTTCGCGAACAACCGAGAAGTAACCCTACGCGCCGGTGAGGGATTGATGTTATGGACGAATAGGTGCGGCCTTCGGTGGCTGACTGTATTACGTATGCCGCAGCCAGGATTGCCAGGAGAGAGACCGAAAACAAGATGGAAACGAGAATTATGAGCTTTTTTCGAGACATGGAACTTACCTAAATTACCTGATTATGAATTTCATGAGAACCTGACCTCCAGAAAAGTCAGGTCGTCATCAAGGCTGATCTCATTTGAGTACGTCAGCAACGCTTTTTGAAGCGATTCGATTCGGATCGGATTCTGTGGATACCCCAAGTACTGCACAATTTCCACAAGCCCCTCAACGCCCAGCAACTGACCTTCCACATTCCGGATTTCGACGGCGCCATCGGAAAACATCAACAGCCTGTCGCCCGAAGCACACTGAAATTCGCTTTCTTCGTACTCCGCATTGCCGAACATTCCAAACGGCACCCCGGACGCTTCAATCACCGAAGTTGTCAGGTCCGGCCGAAAAATGGTCAGGGGCGGGCCTCCGGCCGAGGCAATTTTAACGACTCTCGTTGCCGGATCAAGCACCCCGCAGACAGCCGTGGCAAATGACTCGTCTTTTACGATCTTGCACAATTCGCTATTCAGAAATCGGGCAAACTCCACCGGACTGGTCAACGTTTGGTAATAAAGAGTCCAGAGTTCGCTCAGATGCATGGTATAAAGCGCCGCGGCAACGCCGTGCCCCATAACATCGGCAAGCATAAAAACATACTGCCCGGAATCGAGTTGTCTGATGGCGTAAAAATCGCCGCCGATTATATCGTGAGGGATGTAAAAAGGAGTAAAATCAATCCGGTTATCCTCAGGCAGATCATAATCCATCGCCAGGGTCTGGATCCGCTTGGCGCGCTGCAGATTGGCATATGTCTTCGAAAAATCTCCGAACGATTCCACTCCCCCGATTACGTTCCCCTCCGGGTCATGTATCGGCGCAACGGACAAAGACATTGGCAAACGGCTGCCGCTACTCGTCAACCCGAAAACGATATGGGGAGCAGCGCTGCTTTTATTGGTAAGCATACAGCGATGGAGCGGACAAAACTCCTCACCACACAGAAGCCTGCCGTCTTTGTCGACATGAGCCAGTACATTATCGCTGCACTTGCGCCCCACCACATCCGCAGGCGTCCAACCGGTAATACGTTCCGCAGACTTGCTCCAATATCTGATGGTTCGCTCAATATCGCAGACATACAAGCCATCATGCAATGAATCAAGGATCTTATCGGTAATAATCAGATCAGTAGCTGTTGTCATGGATTATCCTCCCGATTACTGGTTTGGACGACGATCCCGCTTCAATTTACTGTTTTTGTGTGCGCTTTTTGCTTCATCATTTCTCGCTCATACCGTGTCACCATTTTGGGAGCATCAATGGCCGGATCCTTCAAGCGACGCCAGAATGCTCGCAAACTGATCAGAAGAACAGCCGAAGCAATCATTACCAGCAGCCAGCCGAACAATCCAATTTCGGCGGGCGCAAAAACGGGGGCGTAAAAGGCCGGCAGTGAATGAATCATACCGAAGATCGGGAACAGAAACCGGGTCGGCCATTCCAAACCGACTTTTGAAACCAGGGCGAAAGACCATCCCAGCATCATTACCGTACCCAACCCGCAGGGAAAGAAGAGAAAGATAACCATGAAATTTACCTGTTCGATGGGAAGCGAACGATCCAGAACACTTTGCGCCGGATTGGCCGGATTGACGAAAACCATGGGCGCTTCACTGCGCAACAGTTTCATCTGCCTGCTGCGGCGGGCATCGGCAAAGTTATCGCTGCCAAAGCTGAAATCCACTCGTGTGCCGGTATATTCAACCCCTTCGAACGTATAGTGGTATGCAGCCTTGAGTCTTGAGTTAATCGTGGAGCGGCCGGGAGCCGCGCCGCCGCCGCGGCTGTTGATGATCTGCATATCATTGACCGTTGCAGGAACGGCAACCCAATCGCGGGCGGCATGATGATGGGCAAACATCCCCGACAAAATCCAGAGGATGGCAATTGCCGCCACGCCAAAGAGGCCGCCGATCAGGATAGACACAATCGTCTTCATAAATGGAGGCAGGTTTCGTTCCCTGGTGAGGGACTGGATAAAGGGCTTAGGCGGTTGCATGCGAATAGATATACTCCTTTGCTTCCTAGGGTAGCTCGGCTTTTTTATTACCGCTTGGTCCTATAGTGTAAAGGAGCTAAATAATTCTGCCAATTTCATTCCGATCCTGGGAAATATCAATCCTATCAAGCCTCCTATGGCTGCGCCTACTTGGACGCCGGGCCAAATGCTGTTAAAACCTAAGTCTGTGCCGGATACCATGATAGCAAACATCAGGAGGAACCCACCTATAATGCCACCACCAAACATGCCCCCAACAAGTCCCATAATTCTAATGATGATGGGAAGCCGATCTTTCATATCTCATTCTCACAACGTGCCGGTGTTATTGTGCCATAAAGGGTTGTCTACATTTTCACTGTCTTCGTTAGATCTTCAACTTCTCTAAATAGTGGAAAATAAGCCAATACAAAAAGACCAAGACACCTCCAGTAGCCAAGAGAATAAACAAGTGAAAAAACCTTTTGCAGAGTGGATCAGAAACACTATCCTTCGCATTTATCAGCCCCGAAACATATTCTCCAGCAAAGGCAAAAATGACAGTTACCATCAAACCGGCCAAAATACCATAAATCGTTTTGAAATTTCTCAGGACATAAAAGCCGCTGAAGGAGTCATACAACAACCCGAAAATTGGCAACACAATGACGCCAATCAGAATTGTCTTTATCGTTTTTCTCTTCTTCAGGTTCATCTTCGCCCTATTTGCTGCCGCCAATTGCCAACCATCTGTCTACACCGAAAAACTCTCTCTGATCGTTATTGTTAGGGAGGCACTGTAACGGTACCAAGCGAGTGTTTTTCTCGGTCCGAGCCATAATAAAGAACTTCGTAATTGCCCTCGGGAATATTTCCGAGATCAACGCCCGAGCATTTGCATGTCTCGTTCTTTGAAATCACACCTGTTTTCACGGAAATATGGATTTTTTGTTCTTCGACTTTCTTCTTGATGTTTTTCACGAAAAGAGCTGAGTTTATAGTGGTTGGGGTTTTCGATATCGTTGTCAGGCCTGAAACGTCACATCGAACAGGAAGATAAACATGACCATGAGAATCTCTTGATGGTGACCCTATAGAAATCCCTCCAACAGATTCCATAAACTTCCAGGACTCGCCATAAAACCAATCAATCAGGCTAGCATTGGCACTCCATCCTCTGAGGAGAACAGTTACAACCAATGCAAGTTGTATTCGTTTTTTCATGCTTTTCATTTTTTCACAATAGAGAAATAGCTAAGAGCGTTTCCTTGTAAGGATTAACACGCTGGTCAGCGGTCTCGCTTCTCTTGCAGCTGTATTTGCATACATTGGCCCGAAACAAGTGACTTAGCTGGAATATCATTCGAAGATGGATCAGCGTTATGGCCGTCAGGACTATATATTGTTACTTCCATATTTTGGGGAAGCATGATCTTGTAGGTACCAGGAAGCACAGTCAGATTAAAAGAACCATGCGCATCCGCCTTTAGCTGTTTTGAGAAATTTTTGCCAGTTACTACTAATACCGCTCCGGGCATAAGTTTATAATTCTTGTCGCGAACTTCACCTTCAATAAAAGCTGAACCAGAACTCTTCAACAGACTCTGTAATTGTTTGTCTAATTTTTGGGAATACAATTCACCCTCTGCATCTTGAATGCCACCGCAATAATTTCCGGCTTCGTAACTTCCGTCAGAACTTTTTTTAGCAAAAACGATATATTTCTTACCTGTCTTCAATAATAATCTTGAAGTAGTATTTTCACTTTTAACCATAATTGTTTTCTCAGCAGTACCGCGGTAAGATTTCAGGACTTGAAGGTAGTACAACCACCCATCGACACCATCTGGGTCATCCTTATCATGGAATATCACAGTCTTTACGACTTTAGCGTGAACCACCAAATCGTTTGAAAAAAACATATTACATAATTTGGCGGGAGGATTCTCGCAAAAGGAAAAAGCATACTCAAATTGAATAAGAAATATGAACACTGTCAGAACAAATATTCGCACCATAAAAATCACGCTTCACCTAAAACTACAGTTGAGGTTTTGTGTTACGTAAGTTTCTCCGCTTTTCAGCCCATTGGATCCATTTTTCTATTTCTTGTGGAAAATGAGTTGAAATGGAAGAAGGATTATATCAACGACTATTGCCAGCATAATCAACAGAACAGTACCTACCCACATCCAGATACCCCAGTTTATGTCCCATCTGGCATATTCAGGTCTGGGATTCCTGGTTGTTTCAAGTGGGTCGTCTTCCTTGTAACTTCTTATTGCAGATCTGGTCAGCTTAAAAAAACGTCTATGTTTTGGTGTTTCAGTCATTTCTCCTGATGTATCCCCATGTTATCAGTCCATTATGCGGGAAGCAAAACGGTATCCGCTTCCCGCCCTGGATTTCAAATCGAGCTTTGTCCCAATCGCAAAGATGATACGGCCTTTATGAACGATATTCAATATCATTATGTTTGGTCATCCTGTTTCCGAGCACCCTCCAATTACTTCAACCACCCACCACTCCGAAATCCCTCCAAGCGCCCCTCTGTCCCCCCTTCCTTGCAAGCTCACAAACCAATGGTATCCTTGTGATGAACATGAAGCGTTTCCTGTAAAAAGCTTTAACGCCTTACACGACGATCCGACGAAAGAACGCATGCAACTATTGGCTGAATCATATTCGCTGATTATTTATACGACCGTGACCGTACTCCTCATCGGCGGGCTGCTGGTTGCTGCGTGGTGGCTGGGGGCCAGGTCGACCAACCGCAACAAGGAAATGCCCTACGAATCCGGCATCATCCCCACAGGCTCCGCCCGGCTTCCCCTGTACATTCCCTTTTACCTGGTTGCCATATTCTTCATTGTCTTCGATGTCGAAACCTCCTTCATCTTCACCTGGGCAACGGCCTGGGACAAGCTGGGGCTGGCCGGACTGCTCCACATCACCTTTTTCATTGTGGCGCTGCTGCTAGGGCTGGTCTGGATATGGCTGAAAGGCGGGCTGGAATGGGGGCCATCCAAAATGCGAAGGAATATCGATGAAGAATGAAATCCCCGACAACATCCTGCTCGCCCGTCTGGACGACATGATCAACTGGGGACGGGCCAACTCCCTCTGGCCCATGTTCTTCGGGCTATCTTGCTGTTTTGTGGAGATGATGACCTCCTTTACCTCGCGCCATGACATTTCCCGCTTCGGCTCCGAAGTTCTGCGGGGAACACCGCGCGAGGCAGACCTGATGGTGATCGCCGGAACCGTTTTCAAGAAAATGGCCCCTTCCATCCTGCGCCTTTACGAGCAGATGGCGGAACCGCGCTGGGTGATTTCCATGGGCAGTTGCGCCAATTCGGGCGGCATGTACGACGTGTACAGCGTGGTGCAGGGAGCCAACCAGATCATTCCGGTGGACGTGTACGTTCCCGGCTGCCCCCCGCGGCCGGAGGCCTTTTTGCAGGGTTTGATGCTGTTGCAGGAAAAGATCAAGGCCGAGGAGCATCCCGCAAGGCCGGTACTACACCTGAGCGGCGGCACGCAGGGGACTACTACGCCGGTGCTGGTGGACGGCGTGACCAAATCACGCGATACGCGCGGCCCCGGCATGGCGGACACTCCCATTCGCGGTACATCAGTCCAGCATCCCCGTTTCCGGATGCCGCGCTCCGACGATATGTGGCGGCCTCCGGCCAAGCGCCATGCCTATCCGGATTTCGGCCTGGCCGGTGAACTGGAAGCAGCTTTCGCAGGCCGCGTAACCGTGGATAGTAACGCCACGGATATGCTCACTTACCGCGCCCCTGCGGAAATGGTGCCCGATGTATTGGCTTTTCTGAAGAAACGCGCAACAAACCCGTTCCGCAGGCTGGAAGATATCGCAGCAGTGGACGAATCATGCCGCCGCGAAGCTGCATGCTACCCTGACTTTACCCTCAATTATCACCTACTCTGCTTCGACACGCCGGGCCACATCCGCATCAAGGCCGACCTGAACGGACAGTACCCGGAGCTGCCCAGCGCCTGCTCCGTTTTCCCGGCCGCCAACTGGTATGAGCGGGAAGTCTTTGACATGTACGGCATCCGCTTCAACGGGCACCCCAACCTGCGGCGCATCCTCATGCCGCCGGACTGGGAGGGGCACCCCCTGCGCAAGGAACATCCTTTCCGGGCAACGGAAATGCCGCCCTACACGACCGAAGACGCCCGCCGCCACCAGTCCCTGCCTGCCGCCGATTTTTTCGACCGCCAGGACGAGGAAACCCTGATCCTCAATCTTGGCCCCCAGCACCCCGGCACCCACGGCATCATCCGTTTCATACTCAAGCTGAACGGCGAAGAGATCGTGGACATGGATACGGACATCGGCTATCACCACCGCGGCGCGGAGAAGATCGGCGAACGCCAGCACTGGAACCAGTTCATCCCCTATACCGACCGGATCGACTATCTGGCCGGCGTGCAGAACAACCTAGCCTACGTCAACAGCGTCGAGCGGCTCTGCAACATCACCGTTCCCGACCGGGCAATCGTCATCCGGGTCATGCTGGCCGAGCTTTTCCGCGTCGCAAACCATCTGGTCTGGCTCGGCACCTTTGCCGCCGACGTGGGAGCCATGACGCCGGTCTTCTATACCTTCACCGACCGGGAAAAAATTTTCGACATCGTGGAGATGATCACCGGCGGCCGCATGCATCCGGCCTGGTTTCGCATTGGCGGTGTCAGCGAGGACCTGCCCGAAGGATGGGACAAGCCGGTGCGAGATTTCCTCAACTGGATGCCCGCCAGAATGAAAGAATACGACGCGCTTCTCAGCGGCAACCCGATCTTCATCGCCCGCCTCAAGGAAGTTGGCGTCATTGACCGTGACCAAGCCATCGAATGGGGATTGAGCGGCCCCAACCTGCGCGCCTGCGGGGTAGAGTGGGATCTGCGCAAAAAAATGCCCTATGGCGGCTATGACCGTTTCGACTTCGACGTTGCGGTTGCCGAAGGCGGGGACTGCTGGGCGCGTTACGTTGTCCGCATGAAAGAGATCAGTCAGTCTTTGAAAATAGTCGGGCAATGTCTGGCCGATATGCCGTCCGGCCGGTGGATAACCGATGACTACCGCTACGTTCTGCCGCAAAAGCCGGACACTCTGAAAGACATCGAGTCGTTGATCCACCATTTCGTCAATTCCACCAGGGGAATGGCGCCGCCACGGGGAGAGAACTACAGCGCCATCGAAGCGCCCAAAGGGGAAAACGGCTATTTCGTCGTCTCCGACGGCCTCAACATCCCCTACCGGATACGGATCAAAACACCCAGCTTCCCCCACATCCAGGCCATGCCTCTCTTGTGTCGGGGGTGGCTGGTGGCCGATTTTCTGGCAATCATCGGGTCGACGGACTTTGTGCTGGCTGATTTGGATCGATGAGTAGAGGAAACGCCCTTTTTTATTAGGGGTAGTGGAATTATTTAACCGACCCGTTGAATTTGCGGAGCAACACCTCCCCTCCCTTGACGGGAGGGGATTGAGGGGTGGGTGAAGGTGCCAAGGTATCAACCATGGCAATTTCCCCCACCCCCTAGCCCCCTCCCGCAAGGGGGAGGGGGGACAGTTTCTGCCAGTTTTGCATGTACTTAAATAATTTAATCTATCTTTACCTTTGTGATCTTTGTGCCTTCGTGTGAGACCACATGGTTTTCCTCCCCAAAACCGAACTCACACGAAGACACGAAGGAAACGGAATCACGCATAACTTTTGTTTTGGATTTTTTGGAGAAACCTTGATCCCCGAAACCCTGAAAACCGAGCTGCAGGCCCGCGCTGCCTCCGCCATTACGCCGCGCGAGGCAGCGGTGGATGTGATGAAGGAGTTGCAGCGCCATTACGGCTGGCTGACCGACGAAGCGGTTACGGAAGCGTCCCGCATCCTTGGCCTGTCTCCGTTGCAGGTCGAGGAGCTGGCAACGTTTTACGAGATGATCTACCGCAGGCCGGTCGGCAAACGAGTGATTCACGTCTGCGATTCCATTTCCTGCTGGAACATGGGAGGCGAGAGCCTGCTCGAACGCCTCGCGACCCATCTCGGCATATCGGTGGGAGAAACCACCAGGGACGGCATGTTCACGCTGCTCCCCTGCTGCTGCCTGGGCAACTGCGGACAGGCACCGACCATGATGGTCGGCGACAACTTGTATGGTGAATTGACGCTGGAAAAGGCGGTAGAGTTTTTGGAGAGAGAAGTAATAGGCCAGTAAGTTCCTCCCCCTTCAAGGGGGAGGTTAGGAGGAGGATGGGGTGCAGCTTGGTGACTTATTGAAATCTTACAATCTACCCCATCCCCCCCCCGACCCTCCCCTTGAAGGGGAGGGAGAAATATTATGCGATATTGCTTCGATTTCACTAGTAAAAAAGGTTTTCTCCGTGCCTGTGTGTCTCCGTGGCAGAACAGATGTGAAAGAAAAAAATGGAACAAATTCTTTTCCGACATAACAAGCCCAACCGGTGCGTTACCTTTGACGAGTATCGCGCGGAAGGCGGCTTTTCGGCGTTGGCAAAGGCATTGAAAGAGCTTTTACCCGACCAGGTGCAGCAAACGGTTATCGACTCCGGGCTGCGCGGCCGTGGAGGCGCCGGTTTTCCTACCGGCAAGAAATGGTCATTCCTGGCGCGCAATGTGCCGGGCCCGCGCTGGCTGATCTGCAACAGCGACGAAATGGAGCCGGGCACCTACAAGGACCGGACGCTTCTGGAGGCTAACCCCTATCTGCTGTTGGAGGGAATCGCCCTGACCTCCTACGCCATCGGCGTCAACCACGCCTTTATTTTTATCCGGCGCGGCTACGAGCAGGCTGCCGCTAATCTGCGCCAGGGTATTGCCGCATGCAAAAAGGCTGGACTGGTGGGAGAGAATATCCTGGGAAGCGGGTTTTCCTGCGAGATTGACGTACACGTATCCGCCGGACGCTACATTTGCGGCGAGGAAACTGCGTTGATGAATGCGCTGGAGGGCAAGCGGGCCAATCCGCGCTCAAAGCCCCCCTTCCCTGCCGTTAAAGGGCTGTGGGGCGGCCCCACGGTGGTCAACAATGTTGAAAGCCTGTCCAACATCCCGGCCATCATCAGCAATGGCGCGGAATGGTTCAAGGCCCTTGGCCGCACCCCCGAAGCAGCCGGAACGAAACTCTTCTGCGTCAGCGGTCATGTTTCCACCTGCGCCTGCTTCGAGCTGCCCATGGGCATTCCTCTGGGCGAGATCATCGAGGGGCCGTGCAACGGCATGCGGCCTGGCAGTAGTTTCAAAGCCTGCCTGCCCGGCGGCGCATCGACCCCTTTTTTCACCAAAGAACACTGGAACGTGCCCATGGACTTCGACACGGTCGCCAAGGCCGGATCGCGCCTCGGCACCGGCGGTATCGTGGTTTTCGATCAGAACACCTGCATGGTGGCGGCCACGCTGAATCTGGTGCGCTTCTACGCCCGCGAGTCCTGCGGCTGGTGTACCCCCTGCCGCGAAGGACTGCCCTACGTAGTCAACCTGTTGGAGGAGATCGAAAACGGCCAGGGAAGCGAGGAGTATATCGTCATCCTGCAGGAGCACATCAACCTGCTGAAATACGCCTTCTGCGCCCTGGCGCTGGGTGCCATGGGCCCGGTGGAAGGGTTGTTGAAACATTTTCAGGACGAGGTAAGGGAGCATATCGTCAAGGGGAAATGTCCGTTTAAATGAGCCTCTTGCAACAATTCTGGCAATTGTCTCCCCCTCCCTTGACGGGAGGGGGCTGGGGGGGTGGGTGAAGATGCCACATGCTGATATCGTGGCAGCTTCCCCCCCACCCTAACCCTCCCCCGCCAGGGGGGAGGGAATATTATAGACTTTTAAATGTGCCTCAAATGACAAACCTATGCCCAAACTGATCATCGACAACATACCGGTTGAAGTGAGCGACGGGGTTTCCGTGCTGGAGGCCGCGCAGAGTGTGGGTATTCCCATTCCGCACTTCTGCTGGCATCCGGCGTTGGGAAAGGCAGGGGCTTGCCGGGTCTGCGCGGTGAAGATGCTTGACGGCCCGGTAAAGGGCCTGCAAATGTCCTGCATGCTGCCCGCGCAGGACGGGATGGTTGTCTCCACCACCGATGAGGAAGCAATGGCCATGCGGCGGCATGTCATCGAGTGGCTGATGATCAACCATCCGCACGATTGCCCGGTCTGCGACGAAGGGGGCGAATGCCAGCTCCAGGATTTTACCATTGCCGGGGGTCACGGCGTGCGCCGTTATACCGGCAAAAAGCGCACCCATATCAACCAGTATCTCGGCCCGTACATCGAGCACGAAATGAACCGTTGCATCCAGTGCTATCGCTGCGCCCGGTTTTACCAGGAATTTGCCGGAGGCACGGATTTCGGTGCCATGGGCAGCGCCGGTCGGGTCTACTTCGGCCGCTTCGAAGAAGGACAACTGTTATCGCCCTTTTCCGGCAACCTGGCGGACATCTGCCCAACCGGCGTGTTTACCGACAAAACCGCCCGTTTCCGCGCCCGTTACTGGGACTACGACATGGCCCCCTCGGTCTGTCCCCACTGCTCGCTCGGCTGCAACACGACACCCGCAGCCCGCTACCGGGAACTGCTCAAAACCATGGGCCGTAGAAACGACGCGGTCAATGGCTGGTTCATCTGCGACAAGGGGCGGTTTTCCAATGCAATAGTCAACGCCCCCAACCGTCCCAGATATTCCCTGGTGGATGGCAGTAAAGTTGAATGGGACGAGGCGATGGACACCCTTCTGCCGCGGATCGCGGAAATCGGCGAGCTGCACGGACCGGGAAGTCTGGCAATCGTTGGCTCTACCCATTTGTCAATGGAAGCGGCTGTACTGCTCCCTGTGCTGGCAACATGCGCGGCGGCAGGTCCGCTCTGCTACTTTGTGGACGGGCGCGAAGCAGAGCAAACCAAGGCAGCGGTGTCGTATCTCAACGAAGCGCGCGCGGCATCCATGGCCGATGTGCGGGCAGCGGACATGATTGCCGTTACCGGCTGCGACCTAATGCAAGAAGGACCGATGATGGCCCTGGCGATCAGGCAGGCGTGGCGTAATGGCGCGAGAGTTTACGTAATCGGGGAGAAACCCCATCCCCACCCCAACCCTCCCCTTGAAGGGGAGGGAGCTAGATTGCCGTTTGAATATTTCGCCGTAGCTAATTTGGATGATGTACCGCTATCGGAAGCCCAAAAGCCCGTTATCATCTCGTCGGCAGCCAACTCCCCCCTTTGGAAAAGGGGGGCTGGGGGGGATTTGCCACTAAAACCAAATCCCCCTGAATCCCCCTTTGGCAAAGGGGGACAAAAGATAGCCTGCTTGCTCGACGGTCCCAACGCCTTTGGCGCAGCATTGCTATCCGGGATACACGAGACAATCAGCTTTTCCGAGGCCGTCGCAAAGAGAAAGGTGAAGGGTGTTATTGCCGTGGAAGCCGACATACCGGCGGAACTCCTGCAGGGGATTCCTGTAGTAGCTGCCCTGGATTGGCGGAATACCAGTACCACCAGAGCCGCCCGGATCTTCCTGCCCACCACCGCCTGGGTGGAGATGGACGGCACCTACATCAACAACGAGGGGCGCGCCCAGAAGTTCAGGAAAGTGATGAATCCGGGGCTGCCGATCAAGGGACTCGACCCGGCAGGACACCCGCCACGCATGCATTCCGCAACGCCTCCAGGCGGCGATCCCCGCCCGGCCTGGCAGGTAGTAGCAGGGATCATTGAGCGGCTTGGGGGAGATAGGATCGTCGAGCCATTTTCCAGAGAATGGGAAAAGCTGCGGGAGATTGACGCGGAAAGTGAAGGGCTTCTGGTTTTATGACTTACGACCCCATCGACATAGCGCTATCCGCAATAAAAATCGCCTTGGTCTTCTTCGTGATCCTGACCCTGGCAGCCTACCTGGTGTTTGCCGAACGCCGGTTGCTGGCCTGGATACAGGATCGCAAGGGGCCCAATCGGGTCGGTCCCTTTGGCCTACTGCAACCTTTGGCCGACCTGATCAAGATGCTTACCAAGGAAGATTTCAAACCGGCTGGAGCGGACAAGTGGCTTTTTTACCTGGCGCCTGCCATGGCGGCGATACCGGCCATCATGACATTTGCGGTGATACCGTTCGGTGCGCCGGTTCCCCTGCTCGGCCGTCAGGTTGCCATGCAGGTCGTCGATCTGAACGTGGGGCTGCTGCTCTTCATCGCGTTTTCGGCAATTGCCGTTTACGGCGTGGCCCTGGGGGGATGGGCGTCAAACTCCAAGTACGCGCTGCTGGGGAGCGTCCGCGGCTTGGCGCAGTTGATATCCTACGAGATTTCCATGGGGCTGGCCCTGGTGCCGGTGGTTATCCTGTCCCGCTCGTTCACCCTCTCGGAGATCGTCAACGCGCAGCAAGGGTGCTGGTTCATCGTCTACCAGCCGCTGGCGTTCATCATCTTCCTGATCAGCGTTATTGCCGAATGCAAGCGAGTGCCCTTCGACCTTCCCGAAGCAGAGGGGGAACTGGTTGCCGGTTTTCACACCGAATACTCCGGCATGCGTTTCGGCCTGTTCTTCGTGGGGGAATACATCAACATCATCGTATTGGGCGGGTTGGCGACGACGTTCTTCCTGGGAGGATGGCACGGTCCGCTGCTGCCTCCGGTGATCTGGTTTTCCATAAAGACACTGGCCTTTGCCGTTCTCTTCATCTGGATTCGCGGAACCCTGCCGAGACTGCGCTATGACCAGTTGATGCATTTCGGCTGGAAGTTCCTGACACCACTGGCGCTGCTCAACATTCTGGCAACCGGCTGGTGGATGGTGCTGCGGAGTTGAAAATCGAAGCCAGTTCCTTCTCCCTGAGGGAGAAGGTGGCCG
>MTLD01003118.1_pt3 | contig 24458 bp, 21 predicted proteins | sample 1982471 | NCBI WGS metagenome assembly MTLD01 (sample SAMN05712604, study PRJNA340218) | biofilm metagenome | isolation source: sample SPM anode biofilm adapted to -50 mV | place: USA | collected 2012-02-03 | reverse complement strand
CGAAACTGTTCAGTTTTCGACCGTCGCCGACACAACCTCGCGCCGTTCGTGGCTCCCGCCCATGAACCATCTAGAGGGCACGCTTCGGCTGCTGTCGGGGGCCGCTTGGTACAATCGGCGCGAGCTGCAAATGAGGAGGGGATGCTGTGCCCGATGCCTCGTGGGCCAGTCATCCCGATTCTGATTGGCGCAAGGCGCTCACTGCCGCCCGAAAAGCTGGCTGGTCGTTCAGGAAGTTCTCGGATCATGCCTTCGGGGAGATCACCTGCCCGGCAGGCACTCACTCGATGAAGATCTATTCGACCGGCCGCGGGACTCAGAACGTCGCCCGCGACACCCTTAAGTTGGTGACGGTGAAGTGCGAGCACCGGTCCGATCTTCCGGGTACCCTCGCCGGACTTCATTCTCGCCTTGACAAGGCGGAACGCCTCATCGTCGCGGCTGAGACTCTCATCGAGAGGGATGCAGTCGACGCACGAATCCAGGAACTCTTGAGTGAAGCTGACACCGAAGTTGATGCCGTCACGGTCGATGCGGTCGGACGCGAGTTCGACGACCTGATGGACGACGCCCGAGACTTGGACAGGTCGCTAGACCCCGATTTCGCTTCACGGGATCCCGGCGGCGTGCTCGTTGAGGCCCAGTCAGAGACCCGGCAAGCCGCGCAGACCCTGCGAACCGTGCCGAAGACTCACGAGGATCGCGACCAACTCGAAGCTCGGCTCGCAAGCCTTCAAGCCCGTATCGCCGCCTGCCGTGCAAGGCTCGCCAGTTGAAGCTTTGCTGTGAGTCTCGCCGTGGTTGGCACATGCCAACCAACTTCGGGTACTGTGTGTCAAGCGACACGCAGACATGCATGCAACGGAAGAGGCAACCATCAAGATGACGACTCCAGTGCGCCTTCGAGTCGAGGGTCTGGATTTCGCGAACGAAGAGACGAACGAGCAACTTGCCCTGCTGGGGGTCCAAGTGGGCTGGAATGAAGTTGATGGCATCGTGCTCATGACTGTATTCGCGGACGATGACAACCCCGTCACCGAGGCGCTCGAAGCCGCACGTCTACTCCACGCGAGTGTTCCAAGCGCGCGAGTCACTCGAGTCTACGAAGAACTCGTCTCCACGAGCGATGTGGCGTACCGTGTAGGCGTTTCACGCGAAGCAGCACGTAAGTGGTCAATGGAGGACGACTTCCCCATCCCGTTCGCAAGCGTAGGTGGTGGCGAGCGGAACTCCTCGAAGATTTGGGCGTGGGCCGATATCGTTCGTTGGCTCTACTCATCTCGCGCTATCGACATGGACGAGAAGTTCCCCAGCGCTCGCGCGATCGCCGAAATCAATGCCGGCTTGGCAGAGGTTCCACAGGCCACCGTAACTCGGTGGTACACGGTCACGACCCGGCAGCCTGACCGGTTTGCGACGACGTCAGCAATAAAGCGCACCGCCGTTGAGTGCGCACCGGAGGCCCCGATCTTCGTCGGGGCCTCCGCCTCGTTCAGGGAAGGCAGGGTCCGGGTTGCCAACTGATCCAACTCTCGTTAGCCCCGACGACGTAAAGACAATCATTGAGGCCAGTCAGATCATCGACGTTCGACTTGACGAGATTCAAGCCGGTCCGCTGAGCGGTGACCTGAGTGACGCGATCGTCCGATTCCGCCGCGATCTCTCCGAGTATGGCTTCAGCGACGACCGGGCGGCCATGCTCGTGAAGATTCCTCACACGGCAGAGTGGGTCCAGGAGAGTCCAGATGGAGCGGTCGAGGTCCTCGCCAGGGTTCGGCTCGTGCATGTGGCTCACTTCGCCCTCACCGCCGAGCTTCCCGACAGGCCCTCCGCGATCTCTGCCTGGATCGATACGAACGTCTACTTCATGGCGTATCCGTACGTCCGGGCTGCCTTTCATACCGTTGCGTCGATCCTTGATTACCCGTCGTTCACGCTCGGGTACCTGAAACGTGAAGACTCGCTCCCCGCAGTGCGCGAGGGCGGCGATTCGGCGGCCGACTAGCAGGTTTGCCTAACCATCGCCAGCAACTCGGCACTCGCTGTGGCAATCGGTGTCACAAGTGGCGCACCTGCGATGCCGGACCGTTCTTGCCGCGCGTTTGACGGAACAGAGGAACTCGCCGAGGTGGGAAGCGCGATCGTGCGTTGCCTTGGTGTGTCGGGTGGCTTCGCCGTCTAGCCAATGTGCCTCTGTCGGGCCGCCCGTTCGAGGGCTGTAGACGGGCGCCACCCGTCACACCTGTCCCTCCAGCCTGATCTGCATCCATTTACGGATTAGTCGAACGGTTAGGGGCCTCGAGAACAGCTGACTTCGAGCCCGGCTGCTGAGCGGATCAGGGGGCGAATGCGGTGACGAGCACAGCGAGCAGTGAACCGCTCAACAGCCCAGGGCCATAGGGGATTGGGCCGCCCCTTCCAATGCACTTCGCGCAGATGAGCGTTGTCAATGAACCGGCGAGCACGCTGATCCAGACTGCGTCAACGCCTATTGGGCCGAGGGCGAGACCGATCACCGTCGCGAGCTTGATGTCACCGAGTCCGATGCCGCCGTGGGTCGCGAGGTGAAAGGCGGCGAACGATCCTCCGGTGGCCAGAGCGGCGACGACAGGCGAGCCGAGCGCCGACCAGTCTCGCTCGGCCACTGCGATCCCTAGGAGCGCAAGCAGGGTGACGGCCATAGCGGGCATGAGCACCCGGTTCTGGATGCGGAGCACGTCGAGATCGACGGCGGCGAGCCATGGGCCGGTCAAGGCCAGGGGGAGTACCCCTATGTAGGTGATCGGGCGTTCGCTGAGGTACGCCGAGGAGGTGAGGCTGCCGAGGGCGACCACGCTCGCCCATACGACCCACCAGCGCGGGCCCGGATCGGGACGGTCCTGTTCGTCTTCTTTGCGGTATCCGAGCATGGCGAGGTTGCGGCGCAGCGAGAGACCCAGCGGCACACCGGCTGCTGCAGCCAGAGCGACGGTCAGGATGGGCTGCACGGTGCTTCTCCTCGGGGGTGTCTTCTATCTTCGCCCGTGATCTGGATCGTCACCATGAGATTCCGTGCTGATCCGGCGGGTCAAACGTGGGGAGGGGTTCGGACTGGTTGCGGTGTGTCGGCGTCTCGACGCGCTCGAACACCTCGACCGCTCGCTGCTGCGACCTGGTGGCGAGGCGCTCCTTGGTCTCTGCGATCTGGTCGGTGGCTGCTTGGGTTGCCTTGCGGGGGTCGGCGTTGCGGGCCTTGACCATGGACGCGAGGGCGGAGCGCAGAAGGGCTGACGGGAGTCCGGTTCGGTCGGCGATGTGTTCGGTGCCGGCGATCCAGCGGCCGGCCGGCTGGGCTGCGAGAACGCAGACGGCGTCGAGCGCGGCTTCGGCGCCTTCGAGATGGTCGAGGCGTTCGTCGATCAGCGAGTCCGCGAGCGGCCTCGCGTTGGTGATCGCCTCCGCGAGTCCAGCCGCATCGCCGATAGCGAGGAGGTCGGCGGGGTCGGCGCCGTCGGGGAGGATGGCGTGGGTGGGGTCGAGGTTGTAGAGCGTGAGGAGCCAGTAGTCGCGTTCGGCGGCCACCTTTCCGGCCAGGTCGGCGTCGGTGGCGACGACCGGCGCACGTCCGTGCTCATGTAGTTGGGCGACCTGGGCTTCGGTGAGGCTGGTGCCGAGCGGTGCCACGCCGATGTGCCGACCGTCGCCGGTCAGGGTGACGGCGATCGCGTCGAGTGGTCCTTCGACCAGTACAGGGGTGGCGTCCGCGGTGAGGTCGCCGGCGATGAATAGCTGGTCGGCCTTGGCGAACAGGGGTGTTGCCGCGGTGTTGAGGTACTTCGGGCCGTGTCCGTCGTCGTCGCCGAAGTGGGGGTTGCGGCGGGCGACGAAGCCGAGGACTTGGTGGTCATGGACGATGGGGACGACGAGGCGGTCGCGGAAGCGGTCGATGAGTCGTCCGGTGGATGCGGTGGTGGCGACGCCGGCGGTGAGCATCTCGCCGTCGGTGACGCCGATCCGGCGCAGGTGCGTGATCAGGCCGGTCCAGCTGTCGGGGGCGTAGCCGAGCCGCAGGGGTTCGAGCGTGGCCGGGTCGGCGTGCAGGCGCTGGTCGAGGTACCGCGTGGCCCAGCTGTTCGGCAGGCAGGCCTGGTAGTAGGCGGTGGTCAGCTCGTTGATGCGGGCGAGCCGGTCGACGGGGACCGGGCTGGCGGTGATCTGGTCGCGCCGCTCCAGCTGGTGGCGGATCCGCGCCTCGGTCGGTTCGGGGGCTCCCATGCCTGCGCGGATCAGTCCTTCGAGCTGCAGGATCTGGTCGTCGTCCAGCTCGCCGAACTCGACTTCGTCCGGCTCTCGGATGGCGGCCGCGCGAGAGTTCGCCGGTCCGCCGGTCTGGCTGGGTGTCCAGCCGTGGGTGACGTCGTCGGGTGGTTCGTCGGCGGGGTCGTAGCGGTCCTCGTCGGCGAGGTCGTGGGCGTCGGTGAGGAGCGAGAGGCGCCACACCCAGACCTGGCACGGGTCGGTTCGGCCGTCGTCGTCACTGACTCCGCGGGTCTCGTCGAGGAGTTGGTCCAGTGGCCAGCCTCGTTGCAGTCCTCGTTCGATGGTGGTGACCAGGGCGGGCCACCAGGGGCTGTCTTGCAGCTGGCGGGACGTGTCGCCGAGGCGTTCGGTGAAGGTCGGTAGCCATTGGGTGGCGAGGTGGTGGTCGGTGTCGACGGCTTCGGCGACCGCCGGGGTGAGGTGTCCGGACAGGCGCCACCAGATGGCGGCCGCGGCGTGGTCGTCGGGCAGCGGTCCCTGCGCGCCTGCGGCTCGCAGCAGCCCGGGCACGTTGATCCCGGCCGAGGACAGCTGGGACAGCCGTGCGGCCAGGGTCGGGGCGAAGCCGTCGGCAAGGACGAGCGGCGAGACCTGTTCGAGGAGGGGTCGCCATTCGTCCATGGCGGCGGTGGCGGTGGACGCGAGCCGCCGGTCGAGGTGGGCCTGCCAGCGGGGCTCTGACAGCCCGCCGCGGCGGGCTCCGGTGGGGCGGGTGTCGCCGGGTTCGACCTGGTGTGCGGCCCGCCACACCTCGATGTCGGCGACGAGCTCGGACGCGGCGCGTCCGGTTCCGGCGAGCCACGCCGGCCGGGTTTCGGCCGCCATAGCGTCATCGCGGACCTGTCCTGCGAGATCGCGGACGAGCTGTTGGCGGGCGTTCAGGTAGTCGCCCCACAGCGGCTCCCGGGTCAGTGAGTCCGGGATTCGAGGCAGCCACGGCAGAGGTCCGCCGCGGTAGTGGCGTCCCTTGTCGGCGACGCGTCCGGCGAGCGTCGAGCAGGGGTCTTGCGCGTCGGTGAGCGGGATGATCCGGGCCCGACCGAGTGCCTGGATCGGGTCGCGGTCGTCGGCCTGGACGGTGAGCAGCTGGGCCCGCAGAGCCGGCCAGGTGGGTTTGTCGGTGAGCCCTGGTGCCACCTCGTCGACGGCTCGTTCGAGCGCGAGAATGCCGTCTTCGCCGACCAACTGCGCGGTGGCGAAGGTCACGGCGTCGGTGTAGCGGGCGGTTGCGTCGCCGAGTTGCCGTGCGGGGTTGGCGGCGTCGCGGAGGGCGGTGGTGGCCGAGATGGGGGATTCGTCGCGGGCGAGGATGCGTTCGAGGATGTCGGTCGGGGTGAGCGGGTTGATGGTCTCGGGATGGATCAGGGTGTGCGGGTCGCCGTCGCCGACGACGACCAGGTAGGCGTGGTTGGCTTCGCGTCCGCGGGTGAGCATCGTGTAGGCCTGCTGGCGGGATTCGTTGCCGGCGAGCATGCCGTGCATGGTGTCGGCGGTGACGCCTTGGGCGGTGTGGGTGGTGGTCGCGTAGCCGAGTTCGACGGACTCGGCGACGTAGTCGGCGGGCAGCTGGACGTGGCGTCCGGACTGGGTGTGGCGGGCGTGCAGACCGCGCTGGACGTCGACGTCGAGGATGGTCCAGCGGTCGCCGTTCTTCACCCAGTCGGTGGGGCTGACGCGGAGCTTCCGGTTGTTGGTGCGGGTGATGATCGTGTCCCCGGCCGAGGCCTGGTTGCCGTCTGCGAGTTCGATCTCGCGTCCCGGTTCGGTGTCGGCGAGGCGTTGGGTGCGGGCGCGTTGGTTGAGGTCGGCGACGAGTTCGCGGGTGGGGGCGAGCATGATCGAGTCCAGCCCGCCGGCGCGGTCAGCCGACCAGGAGGCGAACAGGTCGTCCGCTATGGTGGTGGCGTCGCCGACGTGGATGCGCTGCTGGTCGAGGTAGAACCCGAGCGCCGAAGTGTTCCCTTCGCGCAGCGCCAGGCTGGCTGATCCTTCGGCTCGGTCGGTGAACCGGACAAGCTCGGTGAGCCGCAGCGCGCCGTGGGTGGATTGGATGTCGCGGAGCACTCCGCCGGCCCCGATCGCAGCCAGTTGCTGGTCGTCGCCGATGAGTCGGACGCTGCCGCCGCGCTCCAGGACGTGTCGGACGACGGTGTCGAGGGAGAGGGTGTCGGCCATGCCGGCTTCGTCGATGATGACCAGGGTTCGGGGTCCTATCTGGTCGGCCCAGTCGGGCGTTTCACCGTTGCGGAGCGACCAGACGAGTTTGGCGAGGGTGTCGCTGTATCCGTCCATGTTCTCGCCCAAAGCTGCGGCTGCGGCGGCGGACGGGGCGAGCCCGATCGCGGTCCCGCCGGCCTGTGTCCAGGCCCGGGACAGGGCGTTCATGGCGGTGGTCTTGCCTGATCCGGCCGGTGCGATGGCGAGCTGAACGCGGGCTCCGGAGGTCGCCATTTCGCGGACCATGAGCACCTGCCCGGGGTTCAGTTCGACGCCGTTGTCGCGGGATTCGAGGAGCGCCTTGTCGAGTGCGGGGGTGGGCACGACCCAGCCGTCGCGTCTGACGGCGGCGGCGACGAGGCGGGCTTCGGCGGCGAGGATCGCGTTCGACGTGTACAGCTGCGACCCGGCGACGGCGTACACGCTGGCGCCGTCGCGCCGGCGCAGCGGGGCGGGCTCTTGAGGTTCTCCTGGGACGGGCCGGGTGAGCGCGACGCAGGAAGTGAGGGCCTGGTCGACGAGCAAGTTGACGACGGTGTGAACGTGCTTCGAGGGGACTTCGACGGCCCGGACGCTGCGCAGCGCTTCCGCGCGCAGGTGCCAGGTCTGCCAGGTGGAACGGTCCCGCTGGACGATCGCGACCACCCGGCGGGCTTCGTGTTCCAGCCACGCCTGGTTGGGGATGTGACGCTCACCGGGGGCGGGGTGCAGGGCGGCGTGGATCATCGTCCGGATGCCGTTCTCGCCGCCCAGAACCTCCCGGGCCTGCCGCCACCAGGTCGTCCGCTGCTCGGCCAGGGAGCGGGGTTCGTGCTTGGCTTCGCGGGTCTCCAAGGTGGCCTGCTGGGCCAGCGCGATCGCCTCCACCGGCGTCGGCGGACGTCCGTGATCGGCCTGGAACACTGCGGCCAGGACGCGGCGGCGGGCTTCGATCGACTGCCGGCGGGTCGACCAACACTGGTTCAGGGCGGCGTCCATTCCGACGATCTCCCGGATCGGACGCTTGCGCGGATCAGTGTCCGCACGGGCCTTGAACCGCACCCCGATCGCCTCGGCCAGGTGCCGCTCCAGCGCGGTGTTGTACGTCTCCGACGCGGCCACGACCGCCTTGTGCAGCACCCGGGAATCGATCGACAACCAGCGCTCGTCGCTGAGGGTTTGGACCTTGTTCGCGACCGCGACGTGGGTGTGCAGATCAGGGTCGCCAGCCCGGCTGTCGCGGTGGGTGAACGCGGTCCCGATCAGGCCGCGGACATCGACCTGCCGCACCCCGTCGGTGCCGGTGCGCGTGAACAAGGCGTACTGCTCGATGAACTCCAGAGCGTCCGCCACGGCCTGCTGGTGGCACCGCTCGATCCTCGCCGCCAGCCCGGGTTCGGCCAGCGCCCACAGCGCCGACACTGACTTCACCGGGGAGAACGTCAGGTCGAACCCGGCGACCGCCGTGGTCTGCTGCCGCGACAGCCGGGCCACGTGGCCGGCGAGTTCACGCTCGTTCAGCGGGTCGCGTCCGAACTCGGCACGGAACATCTGCAGCGCGACCTGGGAGCGGATGCGGGCCCGGTCCTCGATCGCGGTGGCAGCCTTCTGCGGGAGCCCGCGCGCCTTGTTCAGCGCCTCGAGGCGGCGGGCGACCTCGACCCGGAACGGGCTGATGTCACCGGCATAGACCCGGTACGGCTCACCCAGCCGGGTGATCTCCACATAATCCTTCTCGGTGAGCCCCGGCCCCGCCAGATCACGCTGCCGCTGCGCCGCGAGCGGGTGGTGGCCTGATCCGAACAGGGCCAGCATCTGCTCGGCGGTGACCAGATCGCCCGCGTCCAGACCGTCGATACCGTCCATGCCGGAGCCGACCCAGCGTCCGGGAACCTCGCCCTTCTCGGTGTAGTAAGACGCCAGCCCGGTGTGCCCCTTCTCGGTCGAATCCATGGCCGCGACCTGGCGGGTCAGGTAGTCGTACCCCGTCCCGGCCGTGATCCGGTGCAAGCTCATGGTCACGTCCCCTTAAGCCTCCGAAACGTGCCGTTCCGGACACCTCGATGGGACGGCTTCTTCGCTATGCATCCCACACAGTCGGGCAATGTGGTGCTGACTAGGCGCGATAGTGCATGCCAAAGGTGTGTGATGCTTCGAAACGTGTGAATTCCGGGGTTCTGGCGGCGACTGGTTACATGGCCTGAGGGCATCGTCGGCGGGGGCTTCCGGGATTCCTCAGGATCTGTCCTGCTTCGGGTGTCCGGAACGGCCGGGTTGGCGGGCTTAAGGGGGTGAGCAGACCCCGAACCAGGAGCCCACGATGGCTAGGCAGGGATTCAAACAGGAGGCGCGCCGACGGGTCACCGAGGCACTGTCGGCCCAGCGCAAGGAACGCCTCGAGCAGGAGCGCCGGCTCGCCGATCTCGCCGTCGAGATTCTGGCCGCGCTAGCCGAACGCGACGAAGCCGTCCAGGCCACCGAACAGCAGGCAGCGGATGCCGTCCGTGCGCTGCTCGCCGAGCACCTCAGCATCGCCGAGATCGCCGACCTGTGCGGCGGCCAGATCGATATCAAGGAACTCACCAAGCTGTCGCGGATCCCGCCCGTGCCGGCAGCCCGCTCCGGGGTGAGATCGTGATCCGTTGGCGCGGCCCCTGGGCGGGGGCGCAGATCACCGGCGTCATCTTCAGCAGCCTCGTGTGGATCGTCGTCTGCGGGCTCTCGCTCCCGACGCTAGTCGTGACGGCGGCCATCGGCGTGGCACTGGTGATCGGACGCAACACCCGGCCGATGCTGTGGTGGCGCTTCGGAGCCCGTCCGGCGAACGACTTCCAGCGCGACGCGATGCTCACCGCAATCGTCCCCATCGCGTCGCTGCGCGGACGCCACCAGCCCTCGATTTGGACCAGCCACCGGCTCGGTGGCCTGTGCGCCGTCATGCCGACCCGCACCGATCTAGTGGTGAGCCTCGAACTGACCCACGACGTGGTCGCCCGGCGCCTGACCGACCGGCAGGCGAGCGCCATCATCAGCCAGGCCGTCAGTCATCCCCAGATCCTCGATTCGAATTTGGCGGCCGCCTTCGACTCCTTCTGCATGCCGTGGCGTCTCGTCGCTGCCTTCACCGGCGCCGCCAGCCAGATCACTGCCCGCATCCCGCTGATCAGGTTCTCGTGGACGATCCGCTGGATCGTCCTCGGTCTGGCTGCGACCGACTCGTACCGCAACACCCGCTGGCCCGCACTCGTTGGGGTCGTCCTGATCGCCGTTCTGTCCGCCACTACCGGCCGCCTCGAAGCTAAATGGCTGCGCACCCTTGAGGAGCTCGCCGACCGGAGCACCGTCGCCGAAGGCCTCGGCCCGGACCTCGCCGACCTCATCCAGCACGGCGACCAGTCCCTCGCTGGCGCCGAGCGCGCTAACCGCCTTCGAAACGCGACCACGGAAAGTCGCAGCGCCCGGACGCGACATCAGCGCCGCTGTTGCTCTGTGGAGCGCCGGCCGGCGAGGGCCAGGACGCCGGCCCATCTGTGTGTGCCGGAGACCGAAATCCGCGACGCGCTTCGCCGAGGGGCGACCGGGTGCGACCCAGCCGAGGCCGGCATCGATCTCGTAATCCCGACTTCGACTGACGCGCCAGTCAACCAACGTGGAACTGGATGCCTAGCGCCGGCACCCATGCCGTGGGGCCTGCGATTCGAGATGTTCGACCCCTTCGCGAGGCTATCTCGGCTTGTCCCAGCGGAACTGGCTACCGAACCCCGCGACGATCGCTAGGCTGCGCCTACGCCCTGCTGACGTTGCCCAAGGAGTGTTTCGTGTCGTTGCCCATGATCCAACTGGCCCCAACTGCAGTCCCTGTTGGGTCGGTTCCGGAAGGCAAGGTCACGGACTTTCTGACCGGCAAGTTCGTCAATGACACGCCGGAGGAGTACGTCCGGCAGAACCTTGAGAAGGCGCTGGTTCGGCAGTACAAGTACAAGCCGTCGGACTGTGAACCGGAGTTCGCCATCAAGGTGGGTTCGAGCCGGAAGCGGGCAGACATTGTCGTGTTCAAGCCGGGTTCTGGCCATTTCCAGGGCGACATCTACATCCTCGTTGAGACGAAGAGGGCCGATGTGAAGGCCACTTCGAGGACTGAAGGGATCGGGCAGCTGCACTCGTACATGGCGGCCTGCCTGAACGCCCAGTACGGCATGTGGACGAACGGCGACGACCGGTTCTGCTACGCGAAACGCGATGACGGCAAGGGTGGCTGGACGGTCGACGAGATCATCGACATTCCCGGGTTCGGGCAGACCGAGGAGGACGCGCAGCGACCAAAGCGGAAGGACCTGAAGGTTGCGACCGCCGACAACCTGCTGTTCGCGTTCCGACGCTGCCACAACTACATCGCCACCCACGAGGGCAAGCAGAAGACCGAGGCATTCTGGGAACTGTTGAAGCTGATTTTCACGAAGATCGAGGATGAGCGGTCGAACACGATCAACTTCTACGCGACCACGTCCGAGCGGTCGAACATCACCCTGGCGAGTTCCGCGAAGAAGCGGATCCAGGATCTGTTCGTCCAGAAGGTCGTCAATAAGTACACGACGATCTTCGAAGATAAGGATGCGGCCATCGATTTGAAGCCGGCGGTGGTGGCCTACGTCGTGACCCAGCTCCAAGGATACTCGCTGCTGGCGTCGCCGGTCGATGTGAAGGGTGTCGCCTACGAGGAGATCGTCGGGTCGAACCTGCGCGGTGACCGGGGCGAGTTCTTCACGCCGCGCAACGCCTGCCGGATGGCAGTCACCATGCTGAACCCGCAGCCCGGCGAGCGAATCCTAGACCCGTCGTGCGGCACCGGCGGATTCCTGATCACCGGCATGAACCATGCCCTGGAATTCATTGAGCAGACCGAGCGGCAGGAGTGGGTCGACCCTGCCAACGGCACCGACGCAGAACGACAGGAACTGTTCCGCAAACGCCAGGACTACCTGTCGACCTGCGTGTTCGGAATCGACCTGAACCCGCTGCTGGTGCGGGCGGCGAAGATGAACATGGTGATGAACAATGACGGCTCCGGCGGTCTGTGGCAGGCCAACACTCTCGAGAACCCGCACCGGTGGAACCCCGACCTTCGCGCCAGCATCGCCCTGGGCAGCATCGACGTGATCGTGTCGAACCCCCCGTTTGGCGCCAAGATCCCAGTCGACGATCACGACACCCTCGAACAGTACGACCTGGCAGCGACCTGGGACGCCGATGACAACGGCGGGTGGTCGATCCGCTACGACAACCACGGCAACAAGGTCCTGCAGAAGTCGCAGCCGCCCGAGATCCTGTTCATCGAGCGTGCTCTACAACTGTTGAAGCCGGGCACCGGACGGATGGCGATGGTGATCCCGAACGGCATCCTTAACAACCCGGGCCTGGCCTACGTCCGCCACTGGCTGTTGCGACACGCCCAGATCCTGGCCGTTGTCGACATGCACCGCGACCTATTTCAGCCAGCCAACGACACCCAAACGTCCATGGTCCTGATGCGACGTCTTGCAGCCGCCGAGGTCGTCGAGGCTGAGGCGAACGGGCTCGACTACCCCGTGTTCATGGCGATCGCGGAGAAGATCGGCCACGACAAGCGCGGAAGCTTGATCTACCGGCGCAGCGAAGAGGGCGCGGACGTTCTGACACAGCACACCGAACTCATCCGCGAGATCGACCAGAACACCGGAGCTGAAGTGCTGCGCGAAATCGAGGTCACGGAACGTCAGGTTGATGACGAACTCCCCGAGGTCGCCACCGCCTACCTGCGCTGGCTCGGCGAACAGAAATGATCGTCGCCCCCGTCAGATCCCCGGCACTCTCCGAGGGCGTCCGCCTGGACGCTCGCTACTTCGCAGCCCCGGCCGTCCGGATCCGCACCGTGCTCGCCAAGGCCAGTGGCGTACAGCTGCGTCGCATCGACGAGGTTGGCACTGTCCGGGCCCCCAGCCGCTTCAAGCGGACGTATGCGGTGCCTGGCGAGCAGTTCGTGTCCTACCTGCGTCCCTACGACGTATTCGAGTACCTACCACCGGAGGCCGACCGGTTGTCGGCAACACGCACCGAGAACCTCGATAGCTACCTGATCCGTGACGGCGACCTACTGCAGACCTGCTCGGGCCGCAACCTCGGCCCGCTCACCATCGCCGACGCCTACCTGTCGAGGTTCGCGCTGTCGCACGACATGGTGCGCATCACCATCGAGGATCAGGTCGATCGTTTCTACGCATTGGCGTTCCTGCAATCCACGACCGGCCAGCACCTCCTGCGGGGCGATCTATCTGGTTCGGTCATCGACCACATCACCAGCGACCAGGTCGGGGCCATCCAGATCCCGTTCATCGACTCGATCCACGCCGACGTGTCCGACCTGCTGTGCCAGGCGACCGCCCTTCGTGAACAGGCGCGGATCGCACTCCACAGTGCCGTGGAGGCTATCAACAGCTATTTCGCTCGCCCAGAAAGCCCTCCAAGCAGGGTTGGCTGGACTGTGAAGGCGGCCACCCTTGGCTCCAGGCTCGACGTCGCCTTCCACTCCGCCCACACCGCAGCTGTGCGCCAGGTGGTCCGAGACTCCGGCGGTGTTGCACTCGGAGATGTGGCGACCATCACCAAGCCCGGCGGCCGCTACAAGACCTACTACGTCGCGCCCGGTCATGGCACGCCGCTTCTGTCCGGTCGCCAGATCCTGCAACTCAACGTGATCGGGGCCAAGAACATTTCCGAACGTAGCGTCGCACCCGACTCCGGTTACGAACTTCGGGACGGTTCGATCTGCTTCCAGGCTGACGGTCGGGCCGAGGAGAGCCTTGGCTACCCGTCAGTCGTGACTCGTGAGCGTGACGGCTGGTTCGCGTCCGGCCACGTCGGTAGGGCCGTGCCACTCAATCCTGACGATGCCGGCTGGATATGGGCCGCGCTCGCCAGTGACGTGGCCCAGGAGCAGGTGGCGGCTCTTGCCTGTGGCTCCGTCGTGGACGCGCTCTATCCCGAGGATCTGGCCGGAATCACGCTCCCACCACGCGACTTGGTCGATTCCAGAGCGGTGAAGGCCGCATGGGACGGGTTCGCCGAAGCAGCCGAGTATGCGGCCCTCGCAGGCGACATCGTCGAGGACACCGTGCGCGGCCTCGGCGTGTAGCCGAACACGCGGCTCCCGCTCCGGCTCCAGTAGGGTGCCGCCGGCATGGCCAAAGCTCCGATGAGGGGGGTTCTGCAAGCGGCCGGGTCCCGACGGCCCGTTTGGCGGCAACCCGACACCTACCTCAGGAAGTCATCTTGCCGCCGGACTCGGGGAAGTGCGTCTCGTTTCGGAACATGCTCGCGGCGGCTGCGAGGTGATCGTGACGTTCAACACCAGGGACTTCCCGCCCGAGTCGGTTGAGGGCTTCGGGATCACGGTCGTCCGCCCGCAAGACTTCCCGCTCAACCAGCACCTCTACCCCCGTCTGGTCCACGACTCATTGCAGGCTCAGGCGGCGACGTCGAAACGTCCCGAACTCTCCTACTGGCGGCGCCCTCGTCTACGAGTTCCGGCACCGCTTCGGCGAGCGTCGACGACGAGCGCATCGAAGGGAGACGTTCCCAGACTTAGGAGGCGCGGAACCTCATCCTGAAATGCCAATCGAGCGCGTCGCGGTCCGGCTGAAGCTCGGGCGCCTCGGGCACCGCAATCCGGAATCCGGCGGCTTCCCTCTCGTAGAACTCGACCCCGTTCCACCCGTGGGCACGCAGCTCGGGGCTGACGCGAAGACGCAGGTCGCCGTCGATGCCGAGGTATCCCCGGTCGTACAGCGCGTGAACGTCAGAACGGAGCAGGAGTGCGTTCGGCACGGCGTGATGCCCCCCGTCCAGCGCGAAGTCCCGGATGTGGGCGGCCTCGAGGCTTGGGTAGGTTCTGCTTCCGGTGACCGCGCACCGGTACGAGTAGGCCTCATCGACCGCTCGCCGGAACCGTCCCTGACCCATGCGAGGACGCACGAGGACGGGCGCGCCGTACTTCGGGCCGTCCCACGTGATCTCGACGCCTCGCAGATCGGCGTCCCACCGGAGGTCGACCCGTGCTCGTGCCTGAAGGAGCTGGAAAGCCTCCTGCACGTACTCCGAGTCAGCCTTGCGATCGCGGCCGATCGTCTCGTAGCCCTCGATCGTGACGTTGTTGGGCGACCAGTTCGGCGGTTGGGGGAGTTCCCCGCCAGGTTCGGCGAGGAAGATGTTCCGGAGAATGACGCAGCCGATCGTCGGATCGGGCTGCGGCTCGTGGTTCTTCGAGGAGCGGTAGGCCTGCACCCGCTGGAGAAGCTCCCGCTCGCTGTCGGCGCCGTTTCCACGGCCCCAGATGGCCCATGCTTCACTCACCGGCATCTCGAAGTACTGCTCGAAGAACCCGCCGCCGACAAGGCTGTAGCCCGGCATGTCCAGGCTCAGGTAAGTCCGCGGGTGCTTGGTCTTGAAAAGGAACGGCTCCCCTTCGGCGAGGGCCTTGAAGCCGTGTGGCGAGGGCTGCCAGAAGTTCGCCTCGCTGATCGAGCGATGGTCGCGCAGGAACGTTGCCCACCGACTGTCGGTGACTCCGACGACGATCTTCACGGCCAGATGTTAACCGAAGCATTTGGGGGCGAGGTCGACTTCCCTGGCTCACAAGTCGGTTGTCGATGACCCGTCCGAGGCTCGTGAAGCGCTTCAGCGAGTCGCCCTGAGGCACTATCGCTGCATGGCCGAAGACTTCGCACCGCTCGATCTCCTCTATCTCTATCGAGAGCAGGTCGTGAGCATTCTGAACCGGCACGGGATCGCTCATCCCCGGGTCTGTGGGCTTGCGACAACGGGTACTCACCTGCCGGAGTCCGTCCCCGTCGAGATTCTGGTCGACGTGATGGAGTCCCGTGCTTGGGCGGCGGTTGACCTGCACGCTGTCGCTGACGCGGTCGCCGTAGTCATCGGTCATCGGGTCGCACTGGTTCACTGTCCGCCTGGGCGCGAAGAGCTTCTGCCGGGGGAGCAGATGATCTCCCTGTAGTCGGGTTGCGAAGGAGCCACGCTGAGTGGGTTCGCGCGCCGCAGCTAGTCAGCCAAGTAGCGGTAGACGGTCTGACGACTGATGCCGAACCTTCGAGCGAGCGCCGCTTTCGACTCGCCGGCGGCGAGCGCTTCCCCGAGTTGAACGGCCTCTACGGGCGACAGCGCGCGGCTTCGACCTTTGTAGACGCCCTTCGTCTTGGCTTGAGCGATGCCTTCGCGTTGCCGCTCGCGGATCAGCGCGCGCTCGAACTCGGCAAAGGCGCCCATGACCGAGAGAAGAAGGTTGGATATCGGGGAGTCGTCTCCGGTGAACGTGAGGTGCTCCGTGAGGAACTGGACCTGGACGCCCTTCGCATTCATGGTTCGCACGAGAGCGCGCAGGTCGTCCAGGTTGCGGGCGAGGCGATCCATCGAATGGACGATGACGAGGTCGCCTTCGCGCACGAATTCGAGCAGGGCCGCGAGTTGTGGGCGCTCGCTAGTGCTCTTCCCCGACGCGCGATCGATGAAGAGCTTCTCGACGTCCAGTTCATGAACTTGGCGTGCGTCGTTCTGATCCGCGGTGGAAACCCGCACGTAGCCAACTCGCATGTCGCCTCCGCTGCTCATCGTCTGGATGAGTTCTAGAGATTACGCGACATGTATGACAAGACGGTCAGGGGTGACCCTAGAGCGACGTTCGGCGGCCGTGATGACCGCGTCGTGTTGGGGTGTGGTCCACTCCGACAGAGGCAGCCCGGGCGGATTCAAGTGGTCGTCGCAACACCGCCTTGTTTGAGTAACAGAGGTGTTCGTTGAGTGCTTCGGCGGGGTCTTCCAGCCGAGGGTCTTGCCTGGCCGGTTGTTGAGTGCCTCGGCGACCGCGTTTATCTCCTCGGCGCTCCAGCGGACAGGTAGGTGCCCTCGGGGAAGTACTGGCGGAGCGGGCCGTTGGTGTTCCCGTTGGTGCCGCGCTGCCAGGGACTGTGCGGGTCGGCGAAGAACACTCGCACGCCGGTATGGCTTACGCACTCACCTTGACGGCCCGACGCGAGACGAACCGGCACAGATCGTCACCTACTGCGTGTGTGGTAGTGGCCGACTGCTGCGGTCGACGGATTCGGGGCACGGGGGGAGTGCAGCACGCTTATCGGACGGACGTTGGTTCAGGCCTCCGGGTTGGCGGCCGGGAGAGCGGCGGTCCTGCTCACTCGGTGCCCCGGGATCGGCACTCCGCAACCAGGATCGACACGGTGGGAAGGGGTCGTGATGGCAAGAGGGCGGGCGGACAGGTATCGGGCAGGGACAGCGATTCCACTAGCCGCGGTGACGGCGGCGATCGTGGCCAGCGTGCTGAACTCGCTGATCGCGCTGGGGGCGACCAGCCTCGGCGCGCCGGCAACAGGTGGCCTGACCACCGCGTCCTACGTGTCGCTGACGGTGATCGCAGCAGTCGCGGGCTCGCTGGGCTGGCACCTCATCGCTCGTCGGACTCGTCGCCCGCGCAGTGTGATGCGCTGGCTCGTGCCTACCTTCGTCCTGGTGTCCTTCGTCCCGGACATCCTGGTGGGGCTCGCCATGGGATGGCTGTTCGCCGGAGCGCTGATGCTGATGCACCTCGCGACGGCGGCGACTTCGGTCGCGACGTACAGCCAGCTGATGCCGCTACCCCGCACAGACCGAACGGAGACGGCGACCGGGGACCACGCATGACCACCCGGGGCGGGTCGTGCCCTCGCCAGCTTTCGCGTGCGCGCGCCGAGGCGGCTGCCCCTGACCGAGCGACGTGTGGGGGGATTGGATCATGAGGATGGGGCCGCGGCTGCGCAAGCTCCTGCTGACCTTCCACGTGACGGCCTCGGTCGGCTGGATCGGCGCCATCTTCGCCTACCTAGCCATCAACGTCGTCGCCTTGACCAGTGTCGACATGGCTCAGGTGCGTGGCGCCTACCTGCTCATGGATCCGGTCCTGAGGTACGCGATCGCACCGCTCGCCGTGTCGAGCCTGATCTCGGGCGTGCCGTTGTCGCTGCTCACCAAGTGGGGCCTGTTCCGGCATCGCTGGGTCGTGGCCAGCTTGTGGCTCACCCTGCTCGCTGTTGGCCTTCTCTGCGTGCACATGTCCACCGAGGTCGCCGAACTCACCCTTCGCGCCCTCGATCCCGCCCTCGACCCCCGCGCGGCCCGTGCTGATCTGCCGAACACGGTGGGCGCGCTCGTGCTAGTGGGTATTCCCCTGGTGTTGAACATCTACAAGCCTCGAGGCCTGACCCGCCGCGGCCGCCGGCTCCAGGAGGCCGCCACGGACGTAGCATCGCAGAGGCCACGGTCGAAGGTGGCGCAGGACTGAGTCCCTTCAGCAGTGCTCTCGAAGTTCCAGGCCGCCGCGGTCGGAGTCGGGCACGCTCGTTTGGGGCTATAGGTTCGGGGAAGTCCTGCGGCTGAATCCATCCCCCAGCTGTCAAAGCTCGGCGAACGCCTCGTCCGCCTCTGTACGAATGGTTCGGGGTGGCTAACTCATGGAGGCGAGTGGGGCGGGAGTTTCTGAGTAGCGCGAGGCCCCCCGGCGCGAACGCGTCAGCCCGGGACCCGGGATCTGACGTGGATAGAGTGGTTTCTGCCTGGTCCGAGGTGGGTCAGGTGAGGTCCTCGAGGTCCTGCCGCGTGAGGGTGATCCTCCCCGCGGCCACGTTCTCGGCGAGGTGCTCTGCCGAGCCGGTCCCTGGGATGGCGATGGTGACTGGGGACAATGCGAGCAGCCAGGCGAGGGCAATCTGAGGCAGGGTCGCGTCGTGCCTGTCGGCGACGGCCGCCAATGCGTCGGTTCGCAGGTCACGCCTGCCACCTCCGAGCGGGAAGAACGGCACGAAAGCGATGCCCGCCTCCTCGCAGGCCTGTAGCACATCGACGTCGCCGCGATACTCCGGGTTGAACAGGTTCTGCACGGCTGAGACAGGAGCGATCGAGCGAGCCTCGGCGAGATGTATGACGTCGATGTTGCTGACGCCGAGATGCGTGATCAGCCCCTCAGCCTGGAGAGCTGCCAGCGCCTCGAAGTGCGCGCCGATCAACTCGCCGTGAGGCGGCTGCTGGGTTCCCGCGCGCAGGTAGACCAGGTCAAGCTCGTCCAGCCCGAGCGTGTCAAGGTTGGCCTCCACCATCGACCGCAGCGCTCCAGGGTCGGCGGTGTACTCCAGCTTGCCGTCGCGCATCGCCCACGGTCCGACCTTTGTGGCGATCACGAGGTTGTCGGGATAGGGATACAGGGCCTCGCGGATCAAGCCGTTGGCGCTGACGGTCCCGTCGTGACTGGCATAGAAGGCGGCCGTGTCGATGTGATCCACGCCCAGTTCGACAGCCCGCTGCAGGACGGCGTGCCCGATCTCCGGGTCTCGTGCGGGACCGGTCATGCTGGTAGCCGACAGCCGCATTGCTCCAAAGCCGATGCGGTTGATCTCGCGGTCGCCGCCGAGCAGAAGGGTGCTGGGTTCGGTCATCTGGGTTCCATTCGCGTTGGAGTGCCCCACAACCGGAGTGGTTGCGGGATGGGAGTGCCACTGTCGGCGACCTGCTCGCTGGCGGTGGCGTTGAGTGCTGGTTAGGGTGTTTGTGGGTCGGTCTGTCCTCAGGCCGATGCGCGTGAGATGCCGGTCATGGCCGCGCTGGTGTTCCAGACGTCGTCGCGGACCTCGTCGTCGAGGGCAAGGTTGGACGGTGACGGGTAGGTGAGCTGGCCGTTGACGATGGAGACATAGACCAGACCTTGGGGTGGAGTGATCGTGCCGTCGACGAGGCCGGCGAGCACCTCTCCGGCTCTTTCCGGTGTGCCCATGGCGTAGACGGGGTTGATCCGGCCGACGAGGCGGATGAGCGGGAACGCCAGGGTCTGCATGACGCGACGCTGGCTGGGGCTGGGCGAGCCGAGGTTGGTGCCTCCGGTGAAGCCGGGGTTGAAGGCGATGGCCCTCACTCCTCGGGCCTGAAGGTCGGGGTCGGCCGCCAGCGACCGCGCAGTGAGGAGGTTGCACAGCTTGGAGGCGGTGTAGGCGCGCATCCCGGCCGCGAACCCTGACCGGGTCGGGTGGGCGAGGGCTTCGAGGTCGAGGCTTCGTGGTGCGAGCGGCATGATCGACGGGTCGTGGGTGTCGCTGGTTGTCAGGATCACTCTGGCGCGGTTGGCCAGCTGGGGCACCAACAACCGGGCTAGGAGGTAGTGAGCGAGATGGTTGACACCGAATGTGACCTCGAAGCCGTCGTCAGTGCGCTTCCTGGGGTCCCTGGATTGGGTGCCCGCGTTGAGGACGAGGGCGTCGATCGGCCCGCGGTTCAACCGTTTGGTCACAGTGGCGGCGAACTCTCGCACGCTGTCCAGGGAGGTGAGATCCAGCGGCAGGACCTGAACGCCGGGTGGCACGGCGCGGCCGTGACCGCGGGCACCGACGATGATCCGCGCACCCGGGTCGCCGGCGAGACGCTCCAGCGCAGCGGCACCGATCCCGGAGGTGGCGCCAGTCATGACGATCACGCGGGAACGGTCGGGCGGGATAGTCATGTGCGGTCCTCGGTGGTTCCGGGTGCGGAGAAGAGGGCCGCGGCGCCGTCGAAGGCGGCCATGAAGTGCTCGGACAGGCTCGCGGTCGGATCGGCCACGAAGGCATCGAGCGCCAAGTCGAACAGCGACAAGGTGACGGTTGCGGCGGCGCGAGCGCGGGACGGGGTGAATCGGGCAGGGTCACGCTCGACCAGGGCGTCGGCGAAGAAGCTCGCGAGTTGGGCGAACTTGTCGTGCATCGCCTTGTAGAGCCGGGCGTCGGCGGCGACGAGCCGACGGACCCGCTCGACCTGCGCTGAGGATGTGTGCATGCTGTCCAGTACGCCGGCGAAGGTGACCTTGACGTCATCGGGCAGGCGCCCTGTCGGCCGGCCCGCCCGGAAGGCGGCGAGCGCCTCGGGGTCGGGGCCTTGCGGGGCTCCGAGAATGGCGTCGAGCTTGCCGGTGACGTAATTGAACAGGGTGCGTCTGGAGACGCCGGCGCTCTCGGCGAGGTCGTCCATGGTGAACCCGTCGATGCCGCGTTCCTCGGCCAGGTCCTGGGCGGCCCCGGTGATCAAGGCCGCGGTCCGCCGCCGGTTCGCCGTTGTCGCTCTCTCTGTCACAGGTCGAACCCTCTCACGATCCGGGGCGCGGTCAGCTGGCCTGAACCGCGGACGTGATCAGCATCCGCTTGCCGTAGGTCGCAGGGTCGGTAACGGCCTTCAGCATCGCTGCGGCCACGTCGGCACGCATCGTCCTTGGTGACCCGGGCATCCGGTATCCACTCGCAGCGTCGACGATCGTTGGGCTGGAGGTGCGCGGTCCGTCGAACAAGGGTCCGGGGTGAATCGTGGTCCAGGCGAGCTCGGTGGCTTCGAGCTTGGACTCCCCGGCGAGATGGTCGGCGAAGTTACCGGCCAGGAAGGTGCGGCAGCCCAGCCCGTAGGGGTAGCGGGTGTTGGCCAGAGTCGCTCCCACTCCGAGCGCGGAAAGCACCACGACGCGCCCCACTCCGGCCGAGGTGGCGGCGGCGATCACGGTGGGTAAGGCGATCTGCATGAGCGGTGCGTTCGGGCGGCTGATCGGGTTGCCTAGGGCGACGGCCACGGCGTCGCAGCCGCCGAAGGCCTCGGTCATGGTGTCGATGTCGTCGAGTTCGCCACCGACAATCGTCAGCCCGCGTGCGGGGGTGACGGCGTCGGGCCTGCGAACGTAGGCGACCACGTCGTGGCCTTCGGCGAGTGCCTGGGTTACGAGCTCTTTTCCGGTGCGCCCAGTGGCGCCGATCACTGCAATACGCATGGTGTTCTCCTGTGGTGGGTGGTGGGGCGGGTGCTAGAGGCGCTCGTCGAGCCAGTCGAACAGCAGCTCGGTGGCGGTGGCGTAGCTGCCCATCTGGGAATGGGTTTGTGCGGTCGTAGCCGCGTCGAAAATCAGGTAGTCCTTGGGGCAGGTGAGCAGGTCGTACAGCTTGCGGGCCTCGCCGGGGGTCATCTCCTCGGTTCCGTCGATCACCAGCGTCTTGGCCGACACTTGGGGGGCGATGGCGGAGTTGTCGTATTCGGCGAGGGCCGCGATGACGGCGGGGATGGTGTTCGGCACGCCATGTTTCCAGGCGTAGTCGGCGATCATGTTCTTCATCTGCAGGGGGACCTGGTCGTCGGGCAGGTCTGCGAGCATGCGCAGCCGGCCCGAGATCGACCCGCCCCAGTTGATGCTGCCGGGATCGGTGATGCAGACCTTCGCGCGCTTTTCGGTGGCAGCCGCCCGCATGCTGAGGAATCCCCCGAAGCTCACCCCGAACAGGCCGACGCGGGAGGGGTCCACCTCGGGTCGGGCCACGGCGTAGTCGATCACCGGGCCGAGGACGTTCTCCCAGTCCGGTCGGAACGTCAGACCGCCGGTGCGCAGCGCGAATCCTTGCCCCGGCCCGTCGTAGACGAGGGCGTGGATGCCGCGCCGGATAGCGCCGTCGTAGATCCAGCGGGTGTCCTCGGCCCAGGTGTCGCGGCCGGGGGTGATCACCAGCACCGGCGCCTTCTCCTCCGCGACCGGGGAGGTGTAGAAGTGTCCGGGCAGGAAGCTGTCCTCGTAGGGGATCTCGACATACTCGCCGGGATACCCGGACAGCTCGAGGTAGCGCTGGTAGGAGTGGGCGCTGGCCCTGGAGTGCGCGACCATGCGCGGGTCTCCGGCGTCGCTGAAGTACATCACCGAGGTCCGCCAATAGGTCGAGGCGCGCAGGTAGGCGGTGGATGCGGTGACTAGCTTGCCGGCCCGCTCGGCGGTCTCGGCCCGGTGCTGCAACCGTTCGGCCATGGCGGTCCAGCCGGTGATCCAGCTCTCCTCGGTGCCGTCAGGCAGTTGGGCGAAGACCTCGAGGACCTCGGCGAGGTCGGTCATGCCGTACTGCTGCAGGCCGAGCAGATGCTTGGCCAGAGCGTCGGTCATCATGCCGTCGGCGTACCGGATCGAGGTCCAGTGGCGCTCGGCGCCCGGCTGCAGGGCGCCGAACGCTGTGGCGACGAGGGCGGGAGTTCGGGGAGGCGCGGGCTGCGTCGTGGTCATGGGTGCCCCTTTCCGGGCGAGTTCGTTGATGTGGCCGTTGGTGTCGTCGTCCCAGACGCCGCCGTGGTAGCACACAGCGGTGTCGACGTCGTAGCGGGTGAGCGTGCTGATCGAGCGGTACGCGAGCGGCTCGTCCGCCGACAGGCCCGGGCGGGGACCAGTCAGCGAGCCCTCAAGAACCTCCAGTTCGTCGCCGCAGACCAGGACCTTGCTCTGGTTGAGGTACAGGCAGATGTGGCCTGGGGTGTGGCCCGGCGTGTGGGCGACGGTGATACCGCCGCACCAGGGCAGCACGTCGCCGTCGTGCGCCAGCGTGTCGACCGTGATCGGGTCGCGGTGTCGAGCGGCGGCCATCATCTTCATCGCCTCGCTGCGCGCCTCCTCACTGAGGTTGGCCAGCATTGCCGGCGGGGCGCCGCTGCCCATCCGCAGCAGGGGTTTGTCGCCCTGGATGTAGGGTGCTTCTTCGGCGTGTGCGATCACCTCCACCGGGTGGCCCACGGCCTGCAACAACCCGGTCAAGCCGCCGATGTGGTCCATGTCCTGGTGGGTCAGCACGACCCGGCTGATCCGCTGCACCGGCACCCCGAGCTCGGCCATCGCCTCGGTGAGGAACGGCACGCTGTCGGGCAGCCCGGCGTCGATCAGCACCACGTCCGCGTCGTCCCAGACCAGCGTCGGGTGGATGACGGTGTCGAAGCCCATCACCTTCATGGGCAACTCCAGCATCGCCACCCCGTCTGCGATCCTCATGCCGGGTTCTCCTGTTCCATGGGTGGGCCTGGCCCTCTGGAGGGGTCAGTCATTTGCACTCACTGTGTGATGATGCAAGCATTGCACTCATCATCACATAGTGCAAGTCGACTGGGCGTGTCGGCCGCGGACTGGCCTATCCGGCGATCGCGCGGTCAGCAAGGACGCCGAGGAGGAAACCCGCGCTGAGCACAGCGAGCCAGATCAGGACGCTGGTGAGCCAATGCCGCCTGGTGGGTGTTCTGGGCAGGAAGTCGGGGTCGAGATCGTCGGGCTCGGAGTCGGTGGGCTTAGGGTCGGCGGCGTCGAGCGCGTCGTCGATGAACGTGGGGGGCTGGTCGGTCTGGTCGGTCTGGTCGGTGGCTGGCATGGGTGGTCCTGTCGGTGGGTTGTGGCGCTACTCGTAGCGGAGGGCGTCGATGGGCCGCAGCGAGGCGGCGCGGGTGGCTGGGTAGATTCCGAAGAACAGGCCTACGGCGAGGGCGAAGCAGAAGGCCATGATCACCGAGTAGGGCTCGATGACGGCGCGAAAGCCGGCGATCTCGATCTGGCAGACGAGGTAGCCGAAGACGATGCCCGCGACACCGCCGACGACGGACAGGATGACGGCTTCGAGCATGAATTGGAGCGTGATATCCGCCCGGCCGGCGCCGATGGCCTTGCGGATGCCGATCTCCCGGGTTCGTTCGGTGACGGTGACCAGCATGATGTTCATCACTCCGATGCCGCCGACGAACAAGGAGATGCCGGCGATCGCCCCGAGGAGGATGGTGAAAGTCCCGGTGATGGTGTTGGCCGCATTGAGGAAGGTGGCCGAGCTGATCACGGTGTAGTCGCGGTCGTCGGGGCTGGTGCGGTGGCGTCCGTCGAGGATGACCTCGATTTGCCTCTGGGCGGCGTCCACGGTGTCGGAGGACGTGGCCTGGACAGAGATGCTCGACAGGTTGCCGTAGCCGGCGAGGTGGTCCTGGACGGCGGTCGCGGGTGCGATCACCCGGTCGTCGGAGTCCTGGGGGCCGGTGGAGCCCTTGGCCCGGAGGAGGCCGATGACGGTGAACTCCTTGCCGTTGAGCCGGATGAC
>MTLD01000668.1_pt1 | contig 24477 bp, 26 predicted proteins | sample 1982471 | NCBI WGS metagenome assembly MTLD01 (sample SAMN05712604, study PRJNA340218) | biofilm metagenome | isolation source: sample SPM anode biofilm adapted to -50 mV | place: USA | collected 2012-02-03 | reverse complement strand
TTGACAGTTGACCCGCCAATCCAGTTTTTTCGGGCGGGCGGCGTCCAACTGTCGGGTTGGGACATCACGCAATTTTTTTCAACACAAATGGGATACGGAGAGTTGCCGCTTCGACCTTCAACTCAAAACAAATCATGTTTCATTGAATGTCTTCTCGTTTATCGGATGCGCAGGGAAATTACCGTCAATGGTCGGCTTAAGTTCTATAGTATGACCACCATAGTTGGTATTTATTTGTTTCCCGTTTGCGCCATCGACCTCTGTGATGGTCTTTCTGACGTCAAGTAGTTTGTCTGCTATTGAAAAAGACGATTTTCTGTTAAAGCGTTTCTTATCTGTATTCCAGTCAATCCCGTAAGCATAAACAACCTTGTAAGATCCCTCTGGTAACTGCTCCGCTTTGTAGATGCTGCCTCTAGGAATATAGAAGTTACGAATCATTACACTCTGACCGTTATCAGTGTTAATTAGCTTAACCAATACATCAGTTTGAGTGCCATTGTTGACTTGGATTGTTGATAAAGAACCAGAAACATACACGCCACTTCCAAGCGGTTCAGCTCCCAATTGCAAAGATAATGCAGGCTTTTCAGGTTGCGAAATTATAGTTTTGGATGTTTGTAGATCGTCAGTAGTTTGCTGTTTGTTAAGAAAACTAAGTAGCAAAATACCTGTAATTATAGATGCGATAAGTGCGGGCATGTAATTTTTCATAGATTCATTTCTCTTTTTATTTCTCGTCCAACGGCTTGCGCCCTTGACCCGCCGGGGCGTTTCTCAGCCCCGGTCGGTGTCCAAGGGCCTGTTAGACATCCGTCCACATTCTCTTCTTTGCGAGACGGCTCCCAAACTCTGCAAACATGAATGCCGTAAGCACAAACGCAATGATTTGTCCTGTCATTACTACTGTGGTGAAAGCTGTTATATTCCGTTGTTGAAAGAAGGCATAAACCGGGAGGCATTCTGTCAACAGCACAAAAAAAGAGGCAATAATTTTGGGTTGTTTCGGTTCTAAAAATCCAGCCGGTAGAACTGTAATGATTGCTGTAAAAGCTGCGGTGATTAAGTTGAAAAGAGAGAATATGACTGCCAGTGCAGTTTTCGACTTGGCCGAGAAAGCGTTGATTGTCGGGAATGCTCCGGTCGACGTCAAAAATGCCTGTACTTCCGTATAGACTAAAGGTGAAGCTAGGAGGATGCAGGCGATCAGGCCCCATTTCATGATTTTTCTCGCCATGTTTTTACTTATCTTTCTCTGTCTAACGGCGTGGGAGAACAACGGCGGTTATAGGCCGCTGCTTCTTCCTGGTTGGCCTTTGCATTCATATTCTTTTCTGGTTCTGTGATTTTTTTTGCTTTGGACGTCGCTGACTCTTTACGAGGTAAACTGCGCATCCTAAGAAGACAATGCCGAACGCAATGAATACAGCGGATGTAGCTACTCTGTGGTCGCTCACGTCCGAGAGCACGCCTTTGACTCTGAATGATCCGGTCTCATATACTCTGTATGCTAGCCAGAACATGCCGAGAGAACACAGCATGACAATTACAAGATTTAATCGATTATTCATATTCTTGTTTTCTTTTGCCAACGTGTCGCGCAGTGACCTGCGCGGGTCTTTTGCCGCGTCAGAGCCTACGGCGTAGTTAGGCGTTTTCCTTCTCCGTGATCAACCGCAGATTCGTTAACACCTCCTGTGCTGCCATGAAAAGGGGGTAGGTAGGATCTGAGCCATTTTCCATGGCGCTTTCATTACCGATGCAGCGTCGGGAAGCCTTGGGGTCGAAGCCTTGGGGTCAGGTCTTGATTTTGCCGAGAGTCTAAACAACATAATTCAAGAATAAAGACCTGCCCCCCTGGCCCTCCCCGCTTTTGTTGGGATTCCTGCTCCCTAAGTTATCAATTTCTCAACATCCGGTCCCATTCATTCTAAACATTTGTTACTACTTGAAAAATTTCTTCCAGAAGAACCACGAAGGAATCAGAAGCACGACGCTGGCGGTTTGCCACCAAAGGTCCGGCATTTCGCCCATCCATCTCAGAAATTCGTATCGTTGGCTCTTAGATAACAGGTAGTTATCTGCTACGAAGACCATTAATGATAAGACAACTCCAAATGCTATAGATATTTTCTGAAAGGAAGTCATTGTGCCTCAGTATTCGTGTGCGGTAGGCCAGTGGTAGTGGTTTTTTTGCGCCCATCGAGCCTGGCGGCTCAAGCCCTCCTGGACCAACGGCTCGGCCTTGACCGGCGGCGCCAGCCGTCCGCGTCTAAGGACGTGGTTGGGATTTCCCTGTTGATGTGTCCGCCTCTGTTTGTTGAAACTTATTCAGGCTTTTGTTCGCATATCCATAAAAGTCCATTTGTTAGGGTGCTTCTGGATGTACTTTAAGTTTTCCTCAGTCAGCCTATACGTAGCAAATAGATACTGAGGGCTTGCCTCCTCAGCTTCCTCTTGCGAATTGCCACGAAAGTCCTGAGGAGAAGACCGTAATTCTACGAAGGCGCCTGTCGCCAAGACGAATATGAGAGTTGAGGTCCACTGAGGCCTCTTTCGACTAAAACCGATTGCAACATCGATTACATCGTCAAGATCGAAATGGACTGTCGTTCCGTCAATCGCGGTATACATGTAGGGCATCATATTTCGAGATTTCCTTGCCAACGGCGTGGGGCGCAGCGGCGGAGCGAAGCGAAGATCGTCTGTCGCCTTTTTGTTGGATATGATTACTTAGGCAGTTGGAATCTCCAGGCGAAGTCGCTTATCTCAATCTCGCGCAACGCGCCATCTGCTTCTATGTATCTTTTCTGGTCCTTTGGAACCACTGGTTGCCACTTCTCTTGGTAAAACACGGCCATGCTGTTTCCAGGCCCAATTCTGAGGTCGTATGTTCCGTCGAGATTACCATCAACATAGGATATTCCGCCAGCGAGACTCGGCGAATAGTCGTACGATTTAAACACGCCATTCGCATCATTGAATCTCACGCATATCACTCTGTTTTTTGAGTCCATGAAGCTTATGGAGGAAGATGAATCCGTGTTGACAATTATTTTAGGGAATCCGCTTTTGAAGGGGTGAATTATCGCCTCTGCACATTGCGGGTCACTCGGTACAAATGCGGCAAATGCACCCAATTTTGCAACCCGTGCTTTCGTAATCCACGGTGTCAGCATTTTCATGGCCTTTTTGTTGTCGTCATCAGGCCATGTAGCTGTGACATCTCGCGGTCTTACTTTCCAATGGCCTATTGCAGAGATCACAGCGACGCCCGCAACGAAACCTAGTGCGAAAGATTTCCAATTCATCTTTTCTCCGTCAATCCAACGGCTGGCGGGTGAGCGGCGGAGCGGCCTTGCTCCCACAGGCTCCTGTTCGCTCATATTGACTCGCGCAGTCCGTCTCCACCCGTTCTGGTTGGGATCACCTTTTTTATTCTCTCATGGATAGATGTTTTTATTGTTTGCGGGGCATGCCCCTAACGTTAACCCACTCGACACGAGGGCAAGAGGAGGTCATCTCAGCAAATAAAATTGCACCAATGTACCTGAGGCCAAGGCATCGGTCAAATTATCTAATGATACGAGATGACCGTCATGCGAAGCGAGGCTGGTCACGTGCATCTAGCTCCGGAAATTCAACAGCTTACCCAGGATTGGCAATTCCTGTTCCCGGAAATGCAAAAGTTGCTTTGGGAATAGCAATTTCCGCTCTGGGAATTACAAAAGTTACTCGAGAAATGCCAATTCCGCTCCGGGAAATGCAAAAGTTGCTTTGGAAATGGCAATTTCAGCTCCGGGAAATACCAAAGTTGCTCGGAGAATGCCAACTCTGCTCCGGGAATTGCAAAAGTTGCTTTGGGAATGGCAATTTCTGCTCCGGGAAATACCAAAGTTGCTCCGGAAATGACATCTTCCGCTTGGGAAATGCAAAAGTTGATGAGGGAAAATATTTCTGGAGCTCGGGAATGCAATTCCCTTCCCGAGAAATGCATACCCACTGGATAATAGGAAAACCTGTAAAGCGGGTTGTGCAAGTGGCACTGGGTTTAGCCGCAGACAGCAAAAAGGGCCACGCTTACGCGTGGCCCTTTTTTATCGGACTTCAATCTTCTGTTGTTTTCGTGGTGCCCGGAGCCGGGGTCGAACCGGCACGTCCTTTCAGACGAGGGATTTTAAGTCCCTTGCGTCTACCAATTCCGCCATCCGGGCCGATTCCCGCTTTTACTGCTACAGGTTGTTCACCCGCTCCCTAAGATCCTTGCCGGTCTTGAAAAACGGGGTCTTCTTGGACGGGATGCTGACGATCTCGCCGCTCTTCGGGTTCCTTGCCTCACGCGGCTCGCGATCCCTGATGGTGAAGCTCCCAAAACCGCGGATCTCTACCTTGTCTCCGTTGGTGAGCGCCTCGCTCATGGCGTCGAACACCATGGAAACGACGGCCTCGGAGTCCTTGCGGGTCAGCACGCCACGTACTTCAACCAGCTTGTCGATCAGTTCGCTCTTAGTCATTTACATACCTCAGTTACTATTAAATTAATCAGTCGGCGAAGTGACTGGTTCTATTCCTCGGTGCTCTTCTTCAGCTTCTCTTTCAGCAGGTCGCCGAAGCTGGAGGTCGCCTCACCCTGGCTCCCCATGTAGGAGGCCATCTCTGCTTTCTCCATGGCGGTCTGCAGCGCCTTGATGGAGAGGGCGATCTTCTTCTCGACCATGTCCACGTTCAGCACTACTGCTTCGAGCTCGTCGCCCACGTTGGCGAAGTCCTTCGGAGAAGCAACCTTCTCGTAGGAGATCTCGGAAACGTGGATCAGCCCCTCGATACCTTCTTCGATTTCGACGAAGATGCCGAAGTCGGTCACGGAGGTGACGCGCCCTTTGACCTTGGAGCCCGGACGGTACTTTCTGGGGATCTCTTCCCACGGATCGGCTGCCAGCTGCTTGATGCCCAGGGAGAGACGCTCGTTCTCGACGTCGATGTTGAGAACGACTGCCTGCACGGTCTGCCCCTTGGTGAACATCTCGCCCGGGTGCTTGACGCGGCGGGTCCAGGAGATGTCGGAGACATGCACCAGGCCGTCGATGCCGTCTTCGATGCCGATGAAGACGCCGAAGTCGGTGATGTTCTTGATCTGCCCTTCGATCTTGGTGCCGACCGGGTAACGCTCCCCGATCACGGTCCAGGGGTTGATCTCGGTCTGCTTGAGGCCCAGGGAGATCCTGCGGTTGCCCGGATCAACGCCCAGGATGACCGCTTCGACTTCCTCACCAACCTTGAGGATTTCGGACGGGTGACGCACCCTCCTGGTCCAGGACATCTCGGACACGTGCACCAGGCCTTCGATGCCGTCTTCCAAGGAGATGAATGCGCCGTAATCGGTCAGGCTCACGACTTTGCCGCGGACCCTCTCGCCTTCCTTGTAGCGGTCGCCAACGTTGAGCCAGGGATCGGGCACGGTCTGCTTGAGGCCCAGGGAGATCTTCCCTTTCTCGCGGTCGTACTTGAGGACCATCACCTTGAGGGTGTCGCCCACTTTGACCATCTCGGACGGGTGGCCAAGGCGGCCCCAGGACATGTCGGTCACGTGCAGCAGGCCGTCCACGCCGCCCAGGTCGACGAATGCGCCGTACTCGGCGATGTTCTTGACCACGCCGTCGACGATGTCGCCTTCCTTCAGGGTCGCCAGGGTCTCGGTCCTTGCCTTCTCGCGCTCCTCCTCGAGCAGCACGCGACGGGAAAGAACCAGGTTGCCGCGCTTCCTGTTCAGCTTCAGGATCCTGAACTGGTAGGTCTGGCCTACGAAGCGGTCCATGTTGCCGCCGGGACGCAGGTCAACCTGCGATGCCGGCAGGAATGCCTCGACGCCGACGTCGACGGTCATGCCGCCTTTCACCTTGCCGGTGATCTTCCCTTCGATGACGCCACCCTCGCCGGCTGCGGCGATGGTCTCCCAGGCAACCTGGGAATCGGCTTTCTTCTTGGAGAGGACCATGTGGCCGCGGATGTTCTCGCCGCGCTCGAAGTAAACGTTCACTTCGTCACCGACCTTCACGTTCAGCTCGCCGTTCTCGTCGATGAACTCGGCGATGCGGATTGCGCCTTCGGACTTGTACCCGACGTCCACCAGCACCACGTCCTGCTCGATCTGGACCACGACGGCCTTGACTACCTCGCCACTCTGCGGCTGCCTCAGACTGTCCTGGAAAAGGTCGGCAAACTCACCACCCATTTCGGCCTGGTCCAGCTCCTCGTCATTATCGTGTAACCGCCTGATAGGCATATCTTTTTTCTTGAACGTCCGTTTTTCTTCACCCATTGAAACGTGTACCCCCTCGTGTAATCTCCATATAAAATCGAGCTAATTTAGCACATTGTCGACAAAAATCAACTTATTTTATCTTTATCAATCGCCGAAATACGATTGATCACTTCGTCGATGATCCACTTCGGCGTCGAGGCTCCGGCCGTGACTCCGACCTTCTTCACTCCCTCGAACCACTGCGCGTCGATCTGGCAGGCGGTCTCGACGTGGTGGGTGCGCGGCAGAAGCTCCCGGCAGATCTGCGCGAGCCTCTTTGTGTTGGCGGAGTTGAAGCCGCCGATCACCACCATGCAGTCCACCGCGCCGGCAAGCTTCTTTGCCTCGTCTTGCCTGACCGCCGTGGCGTCGCAGATGGTGTTGTAGACCCGGGTCTCCCCTCCCCTGGCAAGGCAGGCGGTCACGACGTCCTGCAGGTGCTCGAACGACTGGGTGGTCTGCGCCACGATGCCGATCTTCGACATGCGCGGCAGGCGCTCCACGTCTTTTCCGGAGCTGACCACGTAAACCCTTCCTGCAGCGTAGGAAACGATCCCCTGCACCTCTGGGTGCACCGCGTCCCCCACAACGACGATGTCGTACCCCTCCTTGGAAAGGGTCGCCACATGTTCCTGGGCTTTCTTCACGAAGGGGCAGGTGGCGTCCACCACCTCGAGGTTGGCACGTACCGCGGCCTCCAGCTCCTCGGCAGCGACACCGTGGGAGCGGATGATGATGGTACCGCCGCTCTCCACCTCGCTCACGTTCTCGACCGGGATCACCCCCATCTCCTCGAGCCTTTGCACTACCTGCGGCGAATGGATGATGGGCCCGAGCGTGTAGGTTTCGCTTCCGACGTCGGCTGACTCGAACGCTAGCTGGGTCGCCCTTTTCACGCCGAAGCAAAAGCCGGCGTGCTTTGCCAGTATCACTTCCATGGTTACCCCTTCCCCCCTTGGGCCAGACGTTCTTTCACGGTCCGTTCCATCAGTTCCAGCACCTGCTCGATGGAGAGGCTGGTGGAATCGATGGGGACGGCGTCTGAGGCCTGCTTGAGCGGTGCGTGCTCGCGCCCCTCGTCCTGCCGGTCGCGCTGGATCACCTTGGCTATGGTCTCTTCGAGAGTCGCGCTCTCGCCGCGTGCGGCGAGCTCAAGGTAGCGGCGACGGCCGCGCTCCTCGGCACTGGCGGAGAGGAAGAACTTCACCTCGGCGTCGGGAAAGACCACGGTGCCGATGTCGCGCCCTTCCAGGATAACCCCTCCCTTGGCGCCCATCCTGCGCTGCATTTCCAAAAGCGCCTGGCGCACGGGCTTGCGCGCCGAGATGGTCGAGGTCAAAAGCCCGATCTCCTCGGTCCTTATCTCCCTGGAGACGTCTTCGCCGTTGGCGAGCACCCGGCAGGTCTCGCCGTCGCGGGCAAAGCTGATCTCGAGGCCGCGGCAGAGATCCGCCAGCCCTTTATCGTCGTCGCTGGCGATGCCGGCGCGCTTGGCAGAAAGAGCCACGGCGCGGAACATGGCGCCGGTGTCGATGTGGGTGTACCCCAGGCGTTTGGCGAGAAGCTTGGTGAGGCTGCTTTTGCCGGCCCCGGACGGGCCGTCGATGGCTACGATTACTCCGTTTTCCCTTACCGCGCTCACCGCTGCGCCACCCCCTCGAGGAGGCTTACGAAGCCGGGGAACGAGGTCGCGATGCACTCGGTGTCCGAGACGCTGGTCTCGCCCTGGGCGACCAACCCTGCGACCATCATGGACATGGCGATCCTGTGATCGCCGAAGCTGTCGGCGGCACATCCCTTCAAGGCGGCAACGCCGGTGATCTTCATGCCGTCCGGAGTCTCGACGATCTCGACGCCGGCGCGCCTCAAGTTGTCGGCCATGGCGGAGATGCGGTCTGTTTCCTTGACCCGGAGTTCCGCGGCGTCGCGCACGACGGTGGTCCCTTGCGCCAGCGAAGCGGCGACGCAGATGGCGGGGAACTCGTCGATGGCGCGCGGCACCACCTCCCCGGAGATCTCCATCGCGGTAAGTTTCGAGTGGCGCACCCTGATGTCGGCGACCGGCTCACCCGATTCGTCGCGCTGGTTCGTAAGTTCCAGGTCACCCCCCATCCCCTTCAGCACGTCGATGATGCCGGTGCGGGTCGGGTTGATGCCGACGCCGCGGATCAAGAGATCGGAGCCGGGAACGATGAGGGCCGCGACCATGAAGAAGGCAGCCGAGGAGATGTCGCCCGGGACGACTATGTCACGTCCGGTGAGTTCTGCCCCGCCGCGCACCTTGACGCCGCCCGGGAAGGTCTCTACGTGAGCGCCGAAAGCGCGCAGCATGCGCTCGGAGTGGTCGCGGGAGAGATGCGGCTCGCGCACCACCGTCTCCCCGCCGGCGTAAAGCCCTGCCAGCATGATGGCGGACTTGACCTGGGCGCTGGAAACGGGGGAGTCGTAGTCGATTCCTTTGAGCTTGGAACCCTGGATCGCCAGCGGGGCCTTCTCGCCGCCGGCGCGCCCCGAGATGCGTGCGCCCATCTGGGCCAGGGGCCCCACCACGCGCTTCATGGGGCGGGCACGCAGGTACTTGTCCCCGGAAAGGACCGAGAAGAAGTTCTGCCCGGCGAGCAGGCCGGTCAAAAGGCGCATCGAGGTTCCGGAGTTGCCGCAGTCGATCACGTCGGTGGGCTCGCTCAGTCCGTGCAGCCCCCGCCCCTGGATGGTGACCGTTTCCCCGTCGTCATCGATCTGCACCCCCATGGCGCGGAAGGCTTCCAGGGTGGCCAGGGCGTCCTCGCCGCGCAGAAAGCCGGTTACCTTGGTGACGCCGGAGGCGATGGAGCCGAACATGATCGAGCGGTGCGATATCGACTTGTCGCCGGGGACGCTGATTTCTCCCCGTACCGATTTTGCGGGTTGAACCGTATAGCTTTGCATGTGTACACCTCAAAACCGGGGCTAGGGGCTGGGGGCTAGGGGTTGGCACCCCCACCTCAACAGACATCCTTCCCAGTTGTTCTATTAACGGTTTGCTAGTCCCTGGTCTCTAGTCCCTGGCCCCTTGCCTTACAGGATGGCGTCGCGCTTTTCTTTCGAGTTGAGGAAGAAGCTGCGGAGCCCTTCGGCGTCACCCTCCGCGACCAGGCCGCGCAGCGTTTCCAGGTATCCTGAGAAGAAATCCATCATCTCCAGGATGGCGTCGCGGTTGGTGAGAGCGATGTCGCGCCACATGACGGGGTCGGAGGAGGCGATGCGGGTGAAATCCCTGAAACCGCCGGCGGAGAAGGAGAGGAGATCCCCCCCGAAGCGGTCGTAGCCGTCGACGGCGTTGACCAGCGAATAGGCGACCATGTGCGGCAGGTGCGAGATCGCGGCCACGACGCGGTCGTGCTGGACCGGGTCCATGAGCGGAACCGTGGAGCCGGCAATCTTCCAGAGCTCCACCACCTTCTCCAGCGCGAGGGCGTCGGTGTTGGCGGTCGGCGTCACGATGCAGCGCTTCCCCTGGTACAGCGTCGAGAAGGATGCCTCTACCCCGGAGTGCTCGGTCCCGGCGATCGGATGCCCACCCACGAAGAAGGTCCCCTCGGGCATGAGCTGCTCGCAGGCCTCGACCACGAATTCCTTGACGCTCCCGCCGTCGGTCACGATGCAGCCCGGCGCGAGAAACGGTGCGATTTCTGCCACCACCTTGGGGATGGAGCAGACCGGTGTCGCCACGAAGACCAAGTCGGCTCCGGCGACGCCTTCCTTGGCGTTCGTGGTGTAGCGGTCCAAAACACCCAGCTCCACGCCGCGCTTCAGGTTTTCCTCGCCACGGCCGATGCCGACCACTTCCTTTACCGCACCCTTCTCGCGCAGGATGCGGGCAAGCGAGCCCCCGATCAGCCCGACGCCGATAACGGCCATCCGATTGAATACCAGCATGCTAGCTCTCCCTCATGAACGCGCCCGGGGATAGGAGCCAAGCACCTTGACGAACTGGCAGCAGGTGGAAAGTTCCTTGACCGCTTCGGCTACCTCCGGGTCGGAGATGTGGCCTGAGAGGTCGAGGTAGAAGATGTATTCCCACGCCTTGCGCTTCAGGGGGCGGGACTCGATCTTGGAGAGGTTGATGCCGCGCTGGGCGAAAGGCTCCAGCATGCGGTGCAGGATGCCGGGCTCGTCGCGGACCGAGAACATGAGCGAGGTCTTGTCGTCTCCGCTGCGGTCGGCCGTCTTGCGGCCGATGATCAGGAAGCGGGTGAAGTTGTTGACCTGGTCCTCGATGCGGGCCTTGACCACCTTGAGGTTATAGATGGAGGAGGCGTACTCGCTGGCTATCGCTGCGGCGGTGTAGTCTTCGGACACGATCTGCGCGGCGAGGGTAGTCGAGGCGACGTCGACCAGCGGCACGTTGGGGAGGTTCTCGGCGAGCCACTTGCGGCACTGGGCCAGGGGCTGCGGGTGCGAGTAGACCTTCTTGATGTCCTCGAAGCGCCCGGTGCGGGAGAGGAGGAAATGGGAAACCTCCAGGAGCACCTCGGCGTTGATCTTCAGTTCGCTCTCCATGAACATGTCGAGCGTATGGGAGATCATCCCTTCGGTCGTGTTTTCGACCGGCACCACTCCGTAATACGCCTCCCCCTTCTCCACCGCCTCGAAGACGGCGGGGATGGAGCGCTCCGGGGAGAGCGAGGCAGAGAGACCGAAGTGCTGCATGGCGGCCAGGTGACTGAAGGTGGCGCTGGGTCCCAGGAAAGCGACGTTCAGGGGTTTTTCCAGCGCCAGCGAAGCGGATATGATCTCGCGGAAGACGCCCCGCACCGCGTCGGACGGGAAAGGCCCGGGATTGGCTGCGGTGAGGCGCTCGTATATCTCCCTCTCGCGACTGGGGACGTGGAAATCGCTGTGGCTTTTCGTCTTGACCGCGCCGACCTCCATGACGAGCTTGGCCCGCTGGTTCAAAAGGTCGAGGATGCGGTCGTCGACGGTATCTATTTCCTGACGGAGTTTTTCCAGAGTCTGCTTTTCTTTCAAAGCGTTCGGTCACCTTTCAGGAGGGGGATAGTGGCTCTCAGCGGAGCTGATACTTATAAGGCACAAGATGCAAATATGCAACTTTTTTCTGACTTTTTCGCCCTGCCTCAGGCCACCTCGGCATGCGCCTGCGGGTTCATCGGGTTCATCCTGACCGCCAGCGAAAAGAGGTAGGGGTAATCCTTTTGCAGGTGGGACATGTACGAGAGCCACTCGATGAGAAGGTGGTTGTGGGCCCTTTTCATGTCTCCGGCCAGGTGCTCGAGGTCGCTTGCGGGAAGGGAGGCGAGGCAGTGGCGTGCCTGGAGCTCCTCGATCAGGTGGAACACCGCCCAGAGCAGGTCGGTGAAGGACTCGTGCTCCAAAAGGTTCGGGTTCTCCATGAGCGAGAGCATGACCCCTTTCTTCTCAGCCAGGAACTCCTTCAGACGGGGAAGGTCCCCCAGGCGTGCGTCGAGGCGGATCTCGTGGCTTTTGAGGAAGTCGCGGGCGGCGCGGTAATCATCCTCGCGCCAGCGCACGGTTATGTTGAGCTTTTGCCTCAGTTCCTCTCCGTCGGGGAAGAATTCGAGGAAGTCGCGCAAGAGCCTCGTGCCCACCTCGCTGAAGAAGATGCCAATCACCATGTTGAGCTTCTTGAGCATCGCCTCGCGCTCGCGCTCCCGCAGGACCCGCTCGATCATCAGGGTGACGAAGAGTACGTAGACCGGGAGGAAGGCGACGTTGGACATGAAGCCGAAGCCGATCTCGCCGGGACGGCCGAAGAGGAAATAATCCATGAAGTAGAGAACGACGGAGACCATGAGCAGCAGGTAGACGATACGGTCGTGGGGCATGCGGATGAATCTCAAAAAACCTCCTAAAAACAAAAAAAAATCGCACACGGATTAAACGGATTAAACGGATCACACGGATTAAACGGAAACAAAAACGACAACTGCGGGGTAAAACCTTACGACTCTACACCTGTTTAATCTGACGTTATCCGCGTTATCCGCCAAATCCGTGTGCGATGCCGTTGGTTTTAAGGTTTCAGCCTATCCGTTTCAATCCTTGGGCGATGCGGATGGTGGCACCGCGCCAGGTTGGGAAGATCCCGGAAACGACGCCGACGGAAAGGGCGGCCAGCATCTCGAAGAGCAGGGTCTGCATCGAGACGCTGAAAAATGGGAAGTACTGCGCCAGCTCCACCTCGATCCAGTGGGCGGCCGGGAAGGTCGCCGCCACCCCCAGGAGCCCGCCGAGTAGGGAGATCGCCACGGACTCGCCGAAGATGAGCCCCGCCAGGTGCCCGGCCTTGAACCCCAGCGTCTTAAGTGTCGCGTACTCGCCGATCCTCTCACGTGCCGTCATCGCCATGGTGTTGGCCGCAACCACCATGATGATGGCGATGACCATGTAGGACACGATCTGTATCGCCACCATGATCGCCTCGGTCATGGCGATGAACCCCATGTGAAACGCCTTCTCGGTCTCGGTCAGGGTCTCCGCCAGCGAGTTCTTGAACATCGAGTCGACGGCAAGGGAAACCTCGGGTGCCAATTCCGGCCGCTTCACCCCGATCATGAAGAACCCGACCTGGTCCGCCCTCCTTGGGGAGCTCTGGCGCACGCTCTCGTTCAGGTAGCTCCAGTGGAACAACATCAGCCGCTCCTCGGTGGCCTTCTCGGCGCCGTGGTAGATCCCGCGGACCACGAACTCCCAGTTGCCGGGGAAGATGGTCCCTTTGAGGGTGATGAGGTCCCCCACCTTCCAGGCGTAGGTCTTCGCCAGGCGCTCCCCGACGATGCACCCCTTGCGGTCGAGGATGAAGTCGTTCTTCTCCTTCTCCGGGAGAACGAACTCGGGGTAGAGGGCGAGGTAAGTGCGTGGTTCGACCGCATAGTTGGCGAAGAAGTTCTTCTCCTCGATGTAGATGCCGCCGAACCAGTTGCCGTAGGAGACCGAGCTCACCCCGGGGACGCCGCGGATGCGGTCCAGGTAGGAGAAGGGTAGCGGGAAGACGAGCGAGATGGCGTTGCGGGTGACGAGCCTGGTGTCGGAGGCGTGTTCCGCGCCGGCGTACCAGAGCCCGACGAGGGTGCGCAAGAGTCCGAAGGCAAGGACCGCCACGGCGACGCCGACGACAGTCAGCACTGAGCGGAGCTTGTGCCGGAAGAGGTTCCGTATGATGTATTTCAGTATGAACACCAAAACCCCCAAAAAACCAAGAAACCAAAAGCAAAGGCACTCACCACAGAGGACACAGAGGATCACAGAGGAAAAACAAAAACGAGGAAACCTCCGTGAACCTCCGCGAACCTCCGCAACCTCTGTGTTCCGCCTTTGCTTATGTCGCCCGCAGGGCCTCTACTATGTTCATCCGCGAGGCACGGAACGCGGGGAGGGTGCCTCCGACGAGCCCCATGACGGCGGAAAACAATAACGACTTCCAGACGATGGAAAAGTTGAGCGTGAAGGAAAAGGCAAGCTCGGAAAAGGAGGCCCAGTTCATGGTGGATATGGTGATGAGCTGCATGAAACTGGCGGCGAAGATCCCCAGTCCCCCGCCGCAAAGCCCCAGAAAGAGCGCCTCGACGATGAAGGCGGAGAGGATGCTCTTTCTCTGGAACCCCAGCGCGCGCAGGGTACCGATCTCGGTGACCCGATTGGCGACGGCGGCGTACATGGTGATGGTCGCCCCGATCACGGCGCCTATGGAAAAGACGACGGTCAAAACCATCCCCAGTATGTTCAGGAATTTCGCCATGGCCTCGGACTGGTCCAGATAATACTGGGTCTCGCGCTTGGCCTCGACGGTGAGCCTCGGGTCGCTCTCCACCCGCGCCTTGTAGGAGTCGAAGCTTGTGGAGTCGCGCAAACGGAAGATGATGGAGGAGTAGGCCTGCCTGCGAAAAGCCTGCATCAACTGGTCGGCGTCCCCCCAGATCTCGGAGGAAAACCCGGTGGAGCCGGCGTCGAAGACGCCGACTACCCGCCAGTCGCGCATCCCGAACCTGATGCTCTCTCCCAGCCCGCCCCCCTTGAAGCGCCGGGCGATGCTCTCGCCGGCGATCACCTCGGCGGAACCCGGGCGCGGCATGCGCCCTTCCTTGAGCCTTATGGCGGGACGCAGCTTGAGCGATGTCGGGGTCACCCCCCTGATTATGACGTTGGAAGGTTTGTCCCCCGCCCGCTTTTTCAGGTTGATCAGCACCACCACTTCCTTGGCTAAAAGCGGCTCCCCGTCGGCGCCGATGGCGACCTCCGGCTGGCTCTCCAGAAGGGCCGCCTGGGAGCGCTCCACGCCGCTTTGCACCTCGGAGCCGGCGGCTTTTCTGAGCAGCACCACGTTATCGGGAGATCCGGTCTGCACCAGGGTCTTCTGCAGCCCCTCGGTGAGCATCAGGGTCGCGGCGAAGACGAAGACCACGAGCCCCATGCCGCTTGCGGTGAGCAGCGTGGTGAGCCGCCGGGTCCAGAGGTTGCGGAAACTGTAGGAGTATGGGATTCCCATCTAGCTCACGCTCAACTCGCCCTTCTCGAGATGCCTGATGATATGGGCTTTTTCGGCGGCGCGCGGGTCGTGGGTGACCATGATGACGGTCTTGCCGAACTCGTGGACCAGGCGGTCCATGAGCTGCAGGATCTCTTCGGCGGAGGCGCGGTCGAGGTCGCCGGTCGGCTCGTCCGCCACCAGGATCTCTGGGTCGGTGACTATGGCCCGTGCGATGGCGACCCTTTGCTGCTGGCCGCCGGAGAGCTGCGAGGGGTAGTGGTCCATCCGGTCGGCAAGCCCCACCACGGAGAGGACCGCCTCGACATGCTCGCGTCGCTCGCGCCTTTTCAGCGGGGTGAGCAAGAGGGGAAGCTCCACGTTCTCGAAGGCGGTCAGGACCGGTATCAGGTTGTAGAACTGGAAGATGAAACCGACGTTGCCGGCGCGCCAGCGCGCCAGCTCCCCCTCGCTCAGCCGGGTGATCTCCATCTCGCCGATGGTGATGGTGCCTTCATCGGCGGTGTCGATGCCGGCGATCAGGTTCAAGAGCGTGCTCTTGCCGGAGCCGGAGGGGCCCATGAGGGCCACGAACTCGCCTTGGGCGATGTCGACGTTGATGCCGGAGAGGACCGGGATGGCCTGGTTGCCGCGGCGGTATCCCTTGGACAGGTTGCGGATCCGGACAATGGGAGGGGTGTTTTCAGCCATGGCTATTTTTCCGCCGTCTTCACGCGGCTTTGGTCCTTGAGCTTGTCCAGGGGTTTGGTTGCGATGCGGTCCCCGGCCTTGATGCCTGAAACCACCTCGACCATGTCACCAAGCTTCCCACCGAGCGTCACCGGGGTCTGCCGCACGCGGTCGCCTGCGACCACGAAGACGAGCTCCTTGCCGTCGCGCTTAACCACGGCGGCGGGAGGGATCGCCACCCGCGGTTTTCCCTCTCCCGGCTTAAGCTCCCGCTCCAGGAAAGCGACCTTGGCGCTCATCTCGGGGAGGATGCGTTTGTCCTCGTCGAGGAAGCGGACCTTCACCATGACGCTCCCCTTGCTGCGGTCGGCAGTCGGGACGATGGTATCGAGCGCCCCGCGGAAGCGCACTTCGGGGAGGGCGTCCAATAGGATCTCGCAGGGCTGCCCCACGCGTACCTTGCCGAGGTTCGCCTCGGATACGTCCGCCTCCACTTCGAGCGACCCCATGTCGGCCAGGGTGACTACGGCCGCCTTGGCGTTGGCCGCGGCAGCAAGGGGGGAAACGATATCGCCCACGTCGGCGTTCTTGGTCAGCACGACGCCGTCGAAGGGGGCGCGGATAAGCGTGTAGTCGAGCGAGGCCTCGGCCCCCTGCAGCGCGCTGTAGGCCCCCTTCAGGTTCGCCTGCGCCGCGGCGCTGGCAGCCACCGCCCGCTGGTAGCGTGCCTCAGCGGTATCGAAATCGGCCTGGGCGACGATCCCCTGGGAAACCAGCTCCCTCATGCGCGCGAGATTGCGGGACGCGTCCCTTTGCTCCACCCGGGCTTCTTCCAGGTTCTTCTCCGCAGCGGAAGCGCTCGCCGCGGCCTCACCCTTCTGCGCGGCGACGTCCCGGTTTTCCAGGCGGGCCAAAAGCTCACCCTGCCGCACCACGCTACCCTCCTGGACACCGAGCCATTCCAGGCGCCCGGTAGCCTTGGAGGAAACGGCGGCCTTTCGCTGCGCCACCACGTAGCCGCTCGCGTTCAAAAGGGAAAAGGTCTGGGAAGGGTAGACCATGGAAACGGTGGCGACCTCGAGTTCGACGCTGCGCCGGGAAAACCAGCCGAAAACGACCAGGACCAGGAGTATCACCAGCGACGCCGCAATGATCTTGGAGCGCCAGGGGCTCCTGCCGCCGCTTGCCGGGGAATAGCGTTTCTTGTCGATGGTGAGCTTGTTAAGGTCTTCCTGTGCCATGCGGTTTCACCCCGGTTTACAAGATCATAACGAGCGGAAGCTAACACATTTCGCCCGGGCTGTATAGCGTGCAAATGACGCTACAGCTCCTCCACCTGCACGTCGCTCACTTCCAGGTCCGGGCGCTCCGACACCAGCCAGGATTCAAGCTCCTGCAGTATCTGCCGCGCCCGCGCTGCGCTCGGGGCGACGGTCACGAAGCTGAGTTCGGCATCCATGGGCTGATCGTGAAGCTCGCTCTCGGTACAGGCTACGTTGAACCGGTTGCGCGCCCGGGATAGAACGCTCTTCACGATGGCGCGCTTCTCCTTGAGCGTGCGGCTTGGCAGCAACAACCTCATCTGCAACAGTGCCACGTGCATGTTCCCTCCTACTGCAAGCTGCGAGATTGACAGAGCCATTCATGCAAACTTCACGATTCTACCATAGAGGGCGCAGAGACAGGAGCGGCGAACCGTATACAGGGAAGCGGGGCGCGAAGCCTTTACTTACTGTTGTCTTGACGGCGCAACTCCGTTAAACTGCGCGCTGCCGCAAACGGAGGTGCCATGTACAGATATCGCCTGAAAAAACTTTTGCTCGCCGCCACCCTCATAACCCTCGCCGGATGCAGTCATGCGATGCAGGCACGCGTGCCGGAGGGGCTTTTGCTGAAGCCCGTGGCCGCTTGCGATCCCGGCTCCCCCTTCGACGTGAGCCGCACCGGAGTGGCCGCCTGCGTGGATTCGGGGGGGATCGGGATGCGCTCGCCTCAGGGTGAGCTGGTAACCGTAAAGGAAGCGCCGGCCACCGCACTGGCGTTTTCCCCCGACGGGGAGATGCTGGCTGCGGCCGTTCCCGCGGGAAAGCTCACCATCCTGCGCCTTTTCGATGGCAAGGGAAGGACGGTTTCCGAGGCCAAGGTTTCCGGCCGGGCGACCTCCCTTGTCTGGCGTTCGGGAGAAGAACTGCTTTGCGGGGTGATCGAGGTGCACAGATACGGCTTCGGAACCGAGCTGGTGTCGATCCTGTACCAGTGGGACGGCAAGACCGCACCAAAGGCAACCACCCTGGCCGACGTCACCTTGAGGCGGCAGGTGGCGACCATGCCTGAAAAACTCCTGTTCAACCAGTTTCTGCTCGCGCTCTCCCCTTACGGCGACGAGATCGCCTACACCACGATCAAGGATCCCCCCCTCTTCTCGCCGTACCTGCGCGTCATGATCCGACACCTGGAAACCGGCGCCGAGGCCGAGGTGACGCAGACCTCGGTCGGAGCGGGTGCGGTAGCCTACGCGCCCGACGGCGAAAGCCTCGTGGTGAGCGACGGGACTGCGGGGACACGGAAGATCTCCCTTGCCGACGCAAAGCTGCTTGAGGAACTCCCCCCCTCACCTGGGGGGCCGGCGCTCTCTCCCTCCGGCGCCTACAGCTATCTCAACGGAAACCTGTACCAACAGGGAAAGGCGGTCGCCTCCTTCCCCCCGGAGGCTAAAGGCGCCTTTCTCCGCGACGGTTCGGGGCTCGCGCTAAGCCACGACGGCAAGCTCTACCTCTTGTCGGGGCTAAAGGACGCGGCACAAGTGCGTCCCGCAGACCTGGAGCGGATCCTGAAGCTGCGGCGGCTGAAAAGCCAGGGGCTCATCTCGGATTCCGAATACCAGAAAGAAAAGGAAAAGGTGGCGCCGTGATCAAACTGAGCGTTATTGCTGGGTCGCTGGTCCTCGCGTTGATGCCGCTTCTCGCTTACGCTGCCGAGCCCTGCCTTCCCTGCCACCTGGAGAAGAGTCCCGGAGCGGTGGCGCAGTGGCAGGGAAGCGCCCACGCGAAGGCGGGAGTCGGGTGCGAGAAGTGCCACGGCACCGACCATGAAAAGATGGTGAAGGGGGAGGCGAAGGTGGGGATGAAGGTCTGCGCCCCCTGCCACAAGAAGGCCTACGAGGAGCACCGGGCGAGCCGCCACGGCATGGGGCTGCACTCCGGGTGGGGGTGCACCAGGAAGCTACCAGACCGAAAGCCTGGTGAGTGCCGCTTCTGTCACCAGGAGGGGGACGAGGCGCCGCGCTCCGACGTGCAGTGCGCCCGTTTCCTGAAGCAGTCTCCGGAGATGGGGGAGATCGGCTGCAACTACTGCCACAGCGTCGAGGACGCCTGCGACTCCTGCCACTCAAAGCACATGACCGACCTTAAGATCGTGCGCGACCCTAACTCCTGCGCCAAGTGCCATATGGGGCCGGACCATCCCCAGTGGGAGATGTGGCAGACCTCGCTGCACGGCACCCTCAACGCGAGCGCCGGCCGGGGGACCGGACCGGACTGCCAGAGCTGCCACATGCCCAAGGGGAGCCACAACGTTTCCATCGGGCTCACCATGAACTCCGGCGGCGTGCCCTACCCCGCAGCCAAGGCGGAGCCGGCGCGCGCCGAGATGGTGAACATCTGCAGCGGCTGCCACGCACCCTCCTTCGCTAAGAAGGAGCTGGAACGAAACGACCAGGTGCGAAGCCAGAGCCTCGCCATCCTGAAGGAGGCGGAGCAGGTGATCTGGGACCTGAACGACCGGGGGCTGCTCGACCCGATGCCCGCCGACCGTCCGCCGCACCCGCTGAGCGGGCCGCGCCTGGTGACCGACAGCCAGATGCTCTACGAGGACACCTCGCACATCGAGCGCCTGTTCTTCAAGATGAAGAAGTACGACTACGCCCGAACCGTGAAGGGGGCCTACCACCAGAACCCGGCTTACACCCACTGGTACGGCAACGCCGAGCTGAAGATGGACCTGATCGACATCAAGAGCGAGGCGAGCCGGTTGAAGGAGCGCAAAAAAGGGGCGGCCCCAGCGGGTGTCTCCGAGCAGCAGGGGGCCGAGGACGAGTTGAAGGCGCTGAAGAACAAGTTCGACAGAGGCGCGCTGAGCGAAGAGGAGTACGCGAAGGCAAAGGGGAAAGTGCTGGAAAAGATGAGGTGAAACAGGGAAACCTCTTCAGACGTTCTCCCTGCCAAGGGTTTTGTCTTTCAGTTTTTGACTTGCCCGCAACCGGCAAAAGGTGTATCCATGCTGTCCCGCCAAGGCGGACCAGATAAACGCAAAATCCGAAGGAGAAGAAGATGGGCATCCTCGCCAACACAGTAAGCGTCTGCCATTTCAAGGTCCAGGGAGAGCTCCCGAACCAGGACCTCTACAGCTGGGTCACCAAGCAACTGGCAGCGAACCGGTTCAACCCGATCGACCAGGGAAGCGAAGAGATGTCGATCGGCTGGGTCCACCTCGACGACCCGAGAGTATCAGACTTCGACACCCCCGCGGCCTGCTGCCGCGAACACTACCTCATGTTCACCCTGCGCCGCGACAAGCGCTCGGTCCCCTCGGCCATCCTGAAGGCCCACCTGGAGAAGGCGCAGGACCAGTTCCTCGCGGAGAACCCCGGCTTCACCAAGGTGCCCAAGCAGAAGCGGGAGGACCTGAAGGAGGCGGTGCAGGCGATGCTCCTTTCGCAGACGCTCCCGACCCCGGCAACCTACGACGCGGTCTGGGACACGAAAACCGGCATCCTCACCTTCACCTCGCTCTCGCCCAAGGTCATCGAGCTCTTCGAGGAGCAGTTCAAGAAGACCTTCGAAGGTCTCCGGGTCTCCGCGTTCCACCCCTACGCCCGCGCGGAAAGCGTCCTGGACGAGGGGAACAAGGTGCTCCTCAAGCAGGCGAACAAGGCCGGCGGGGACAACTATCTGGAGCTGATCAAGGAGAACCAGTGGCTTGGTACGGACTTCATGCTCTGGCTCATGTACCAGACAATGAACGAAGCGAGCGAGTACACCGTGAACCAGGAAGGGATCCTGCTGGCGAAGGAGCCGTTCGTGGCCTACCTGGACGACCGCGTGGTGCTCCTCGGTTCGGGCGAGAACGGCGCCCAGAAGATCACCGTGGCAGGCCCGCAGGACCACTTCAACGAGGTGAGAAGCGCGCTTTTGAACAAGAAGCAGATCACCGAGGCGACGCTGCATCTTGAGACCGGCGACGACCACTGGAAGCTGACCCTGAAGGGCGAGCTCTTCCACCTGGCATCGTTCAAGTCGCCGGCGGTGAAGCTTGAGAAGGACAGCAGCGTTGACGAGGCGATGGAGAGAGAGGCAGTATTCTTCGAGAGGATGATGCTACTGGAGAAAGGGATTCAGCTTTTCGATTCGGTGTTCGCCACATTCCTGAAGCTCAGGCTCGGCAGCGAATGGGTCGAGCAGGAGCAGGCGATCCAGAAGTGGCTCAACGTCTGCAGCTTCTGCAACTCGCCGCTGGCTTAGACTGCCTTCCCCCACCCCACCCCTCCCCCGCTGGGGGAGGGAGCTGGTTCACCGCTGGTCTAACGGTCCCCTCCCCCATCCAGGGGGAGGAGCTCTACGCGCTCTCGCCCTACATCTTCCGGACGATGCGGCCACCGCCCAGAAGCTCGTCTTCGCGGTAGAAGACTACCGACTGCCCCGGCGTCACCGACTTCTGCGGCTCGATAAAGAAGACCTCTGCCAGCCCCTCGCCCAAAAGCCTCACTCGGCACTGTATCGGCTGCTGCCGATAGCGGATCTTGCAGGTCGTCTCGATGGCGTCCCCCTCTACAGGCACCACCCAGTTCAGGTCGCACACCACGAGCCCCTCGGCAAAGAGATGCCCGACCTCGCCGACCACCACTTTCCCCTGAGCCGCATCGATCGACACCACGTACAGCGGCTCCTTCCAAGCGACGCCGAGCCCCCGCCTCTGGCCGATGGTGTAACGGTGGGTGCCGTTGTGCCTTCCCAAAACGGCACCGTCGACATGGACGATGTCGCCGCTTTTCCCCGCAATCCGCCCCCCCTTTTCCAGGAAAGCGACGTAATCGTCGCCGGGAACGAAGCAGATCTCCTGGCTGTCGCTTTTCTGCGCCACCGGGAGCCCGAACTTTTCCGCCAGCCTGCGCACCTCGTCCTTGCTGGGCATATCCCCCAGCGGGAAGATCACGTGGGCGAGCTGCCGCTGGGTCAGCGTGTAGAGAAAGTAGGACTGGTCCTTGGCCAGAAAGGCCGCTTTCAAAAGGTGGTAGGTCCCCTCATCGTCCCTGCTGGTTTTTACGTAATGTCCGGTCGCGAGGTACTCCGCCCCCAACTCCAGCGCCTTGTCCAAAAGCAGGCCGAACTTCACGTAGCGGTTGCAGCGGACGCACGGGTTGGGTGTCTCGCCTCCCAGGTACTGCGTGCGGAAGTCGTCCATGATGATGCGCGAGAATTCTTCCTCGAGATGCACCAGGTGGAACTCGATCCCAAGGTACTCGGCCACGACCTGCGCGTCACCCTTGGCCCCGGGGTCCTCGCCCTCGCGCGCAAAGAGCTTCATATTGATGCCGATCACCTCGGCGCCCTGCTCTTTCAGGAGCGCCGCGACCGTCGATGAATCAACACCGCCGCTCATGGCGACGGCTACTTTCCTGCCTCTAAAATTCGCTGACATAACTTCTCCGTATGCTTTACTCCAGGCGCAACCATAGTCCTTCAATTCGCCTTGCCAAGGCAACCTTTTTTATCAGACAGTCTCCGCTCGCGTTGTCCGCTAAAGGGACAGAATGAGAGCGGAATCAGAAAGTTCCGGTTGCGCAACAGTTTGCTGTTGTTATCTCTCAGGCAGATGCTTTAAACTGTCGTGTGGCTCGAATCCTCACTCAGGAGAACCGCTATGCCATTACCGCTCGCCATCAAGCGCCTGCTGGGTAACCAGCCGATCGACCTGCCGGTTTTCCACCCGGTGGCGCTAAGGCTGCAGCACCTCCTTGCTACCCCGGATTTCTCGATATCCCAGGTGATCTCGCTCGCCAACGAGGACCAGTCGCTGGCGGGGCAGATCCTGAAGCTGGCCAACTCACCCCTTTATATCGGACGCTTCCGCACCGAGACCATCAAGGACGCGGTGATCAGGCTGGGCGCCCAGCATGTGTGCAACCTGGCGATGGCGGCTTCGCAGGCGGGGCTCCATGTTTCGGAGAACCGGATCATCAACGGGTTCATGCAGTCGCTTTGGCTGCACAGCCACGCCTGCGCCATGGGGAGCCGGTGGCTTGCCCGCAGCGCCGGGTACCCGCAGCGCGCCGAACAGGCGTACATGGCGGGGCTTTTGCACGACATCGGGAAGCTCTACCTGCTGAAGGCCCTGGAGCGGCTGAACAAGGCGGACATGGCGCCGCCCCCGCTGGAGGAGGACCTGCTCGAGATCTTCGAGGAGCTGCATGTTGAGCAGGGGTGCCGCTTGATGGAGCACTGGAACATGCCGAAGGTGTACTACAACGTGGTGGCCAACCATCATGACGACAATTTCGATACCACTGACATCGTGCTGACGGTGGCGCGGCTGGTGAACAAGGCATGCAAGGTGAAGGGAATCGGGCTCATCAGCGACCCGACCATCGATCTCGAAACCGAGCCGGAAACGTCTCTTTTGCAGTTGTCGCCGGAAGAGATGGACGGCCTGATGAAGGTCCTGGACCACTCCCAGGAGTTCTCCCTGTAAAGCGGGTTGTTCCAGCCCACAGCCCCTAGCCCCTAGCCCCTGCCTCTCCGCGCAGTTGCTGGTATTCGAGGATAATCGGCAGGTCCGCGTCGGCCCATTCCAGTTCCAGCATCCTGGCGGGAGAAAGCCATCTGGCCTCGGAGTGCTCGTAAAGGGTGACCACGCCGGAGACTATGCGGCAGAGGAAGGGATAAAGGGTCACGTCGAAGCCGGGATAGCTGTGGGTAGCCGGCGTCAGGGCAGACCCCACCTCGACCTCCACACCCAATTCCTCGACCAGCTCCCGCTTCAGGCAATCCTCGCGCCCCTCGCCCGGCTCGATCTTCCCCCCCGGGAATTCCCACCTGAGAGGAAGGTTCATCGACGCGCTCCTCAGCGCCGACAAAACCAGCCCGTCCCGCTCGACTATGGCGCAGGCGACGTGCACGTGTTTTCTCTGTTCTTCCCTATCGCTCATCCTTTTCCGCCTCATACACCTGAATTCACCGCAGGTTTCGTTCCCGCAAAACGGTACGCGAACGGGAAGTTACGGTCAAGGATTATTAAAAGCTCCGCGTTCTACCCCAGGGTTTTCTTGAACCTCAGGACGGCGGTGGAGAGGATGGTGACGCCGAGCAGAAGCAGCGCCGCCATCTGCGGCCAGAGGATGTCTATACCGACCCCTTTCTGGAAGATGGCGCGGATGATGACCAGGAAAAAGCGCATCGGGTTCACCAGGGTGAACCACTGCACGACCTGAGGCATGCTCTCGATGGGGAAGGCGAACCCGGAGAGAAGGATGGCGGGGAAGATGACGAAGAAGGCGCTCATCATCGCCTGCTGCTGGGTGCGGCTGATGGTGGAGATGAGAAGGCCGATGCCCAGCGAGCTCATCAGGAAGAGGGCGGTGGCGAAGTAGAGAAGCGGTATGGAGCCGCGCAGCGGCACCTCGAACCAGAACACGGCGACCAGCGAGATGAGCGTCACGTTGATGAAGCCGATGAGGACGAAGGGGATCGTCTTTCCCAGGATGAACTCACCCTTCCCTATCGGGGTCACGATCACCTGCTCTATGGTCCCGATCTCCTTCTCGCGCACCACGGCCATGCTGGAGAGGAGCATGGTGATGATGAAGACGATGTTGGTTATGACCGCGGGGACGTAGTAGTTGCGGCTTTCCAGGTTCTCGTTGAACCAGGCGCGGCTCACAAGCTCGACCCCGCCCGGGTACGGCTGAGACCCGCCGTGGCGCGCGCCCCACTCCTTTTGCAGGCGC
>MTLD01004262.1_pt1 | contig 24488 bp, 19 predicted proteins | sample 1982471 | NCBI WGS metagenome assembly MTLD01 (sample SAMN05712604, study PRJNA340218) | biofilm metagenome | isolation source: sample SPM anode biofilm adapted to -50 mV | place: USA | collected 2012-02-03 | reverse complement strand
GCCATGATGCTGAATCTCCACCGCCTTGAGCGGCTGGAAAACGGGGTCGCGTACATGGCAAAAAAGATACCCGATGTCACAAGGCTACTGGCCAAGCGGGGGAACCTGGGCGAGCTTTTCAGCCCGGAGGTCCTTTTGGTCATCGAGGAAACCATATCCCAACAGAGAGGAGTACGAAAATGAGAAGGATGATTATTCTGGCAGTTGCGGTCTCGACCCTGAGCGGGTGCAGTCACAGTCAGTGGGCCAGCGTAGAACTTGCGACCCAAGGTGCTTCCTGGTTGAACCCTGTCGCCACGGTGGTCCATATGACCGCCAGCGCCGGCAGGGCCATGACCGACCCTGGAGATGAGCTGCGGGAAAAAGTGCAGCAACGCGAGGAGGAACGGAAAAAGGAATCCTCCCACGGGACAGTCCCCGGCGAGTCCGCCTCGCATTGAGATGAAGTAAAAGTGTCAAGGGGCGGTAGCATGCCTCTATAGGGGGAGCGGCGCTTCATGCGCCCTCCCCTGCCCTTTCCCCTCGCTCAAGAGGGTTCCCCGGAGCCTCCGTATCCACGGTGGTTGCGGGGAGCCCTCTTGGGCGCCAAAACAAATCACAAGGGGGACAGGGCCATGACGGTAAAAGCAAGGATAAACGGCAGGGAATTTTCGCTTTCGTGGGAGGAATTCGAGCGGGCTGTACTGAGGAACGAAGTTTCCAACGGCCAGATCGAGGTTATTTCCATCCTTACGGGGGTAAGGCCCTGCTACAGTCTTCAGGTTGGATGATGCAGTCCGACCTGGATAGAGGCGGCCCACGTGGCCGCCTTTTTTATTTCGCCTTCTCCTCGCGATCAAGGAGTCTTTGAGCCCACTCTTTGGCCCGCTCATATCTTTCCAACTGACTCGCGGTGGGTAGCTGTCCGCTGGTCATGACACTCGATACCTCCAGCAACTCCTGAAGAGCCGCCAGAAGGTCTTCCTTGAACATTTTTCAAACCTCCGTCTGGTAAGTGAGCTCCCATCCAGACTCTGTCGCACCAGGAATCCCAACTCAGTTTGCGGAAGGCAGTGATGACGCCTCTCTCGAACATGTCGCCGCGTACCGCATAGAGGCTCTGGAACGTGGCCTCTGAGCCACTCAGTTTTGTCTTTTCAAGGGAGTTTCACGTGTTTTTAAAAAAGAAAAGGCCCCATCTCGCCAGAATCAGGGCCTTTTCCCGCATCGTCAGACATGGAAATCTGTTAAACCATCACCTCAAGACCTTTGCGATCGAGGATGTTGAGTAGCTTCTGAGAAGGCCCGCCAGGATGTTTGTCTCCAACCTCCCATTTCTGGACTGTGGACAGACTCGTATTCAACACGGAAGCCAAAACAGCTTGGCTGATATGATAACGCTCCCGCAATGATCTGATCGCATCCGGGGTGTACTCGGGAACCGGAGGAATGCAGAGAGCGTTATAGTTTTCCATCTTGCGTTTGTCGATAACGCCTAAGCGGTGAAGATCACTGGCCGTCTCGTGTACCATATCGAGAATTCTACTTGTTTTTTTCATCTTTTACCTCCACCAAGGACCCGTCCTTGAACGCAGCCTGAATTTGCTTTTCGGTCATCGACAGCAAGTCGTCAGCGATGATTCGGAGACCTATCAGCTCTCTATCTGTTATGTTCGCCCGCTCATTCTTCTCGAATCCGAGCACGAAAAACCATCGATCATCACGGTTGGTAGCCAACAGAGTCCTAACGCTCCCACTTTTTCCCCGCCCTGGCAGTGCCACGCGCTTTTTAAAAACCCCGCCGCCGAGATCCGCATCCACAAGGCCAGCCTTCATTTCGTCCACGGCTCGACAGAGCGCTAAATCCGCCAACCCTGCCTTTTTGGCCCACTTGTGGAACTCCCGGTTTTTGAGGATCATAGCTTTTTATACCACTAAGTGCAACCACGTTCAAGTGGGAAAAAACAGAATGCCCAGAGACGACGCTTCCCGGCCTACCCCCCACAGTACTTCCACAACCGGGCTAATCCTCCCGGACAAGTTGAACGATATGTTCCTGGCGTCGGTAAGGGGCATATCGAGGGGCATCTCGTTCACCTAAAATCAATGTTCATTTTTTGTGAACACATATCTTTCGTGAACATTGGGCAACTTGTTTCTTGCCCTAAGGCAGTCAGCCTTGCACTAGCACCTCTGGCCGCCCTTTCGTCGTCCATAGATGGCGGCCATATGTGCGGATCATGCGGGGGGACCTATTTCCATCAGCTCACCGTAAGTCTCAACCGGACCGACGTAGCAGGTAACCCCCTTGCCGGTACGAGCCAGCCTCTCGTTTATCAGCTCTGTCATCCGCTCGGCCAAGGCTGCATCCCCAATCGGAACATATGTAGCGGTCTCCTTGGGGAGGATGGCCAGTATCATCAACAGTCCTTCCATTCTCTGCGAACCCGCCTTTGCTGTCGAAATGAGACATTGAGCAGGACTTAGGGGGGTACGGTAGGCAAAGTATGGTGAATGGAAGGCCCCTCCCACCCTCAAGAAGAACGGCGTGACCGGATGATAATGGGTCTTTGGCTGTATGTCGGCAAGATGGGGAATGACGGTGACCCGGCCGCCGGAAAGTTCCTGCACCATTTTTTCAAGGTGATTGTGAGCCGGAACGCCTCGCAGGGATAATTCGGTGCAACCGTCGGGATAGTGCACGGTGACTTTGGCAGCCGACACTTGCAGGAGATCGTTGTCCAAACGAATGAGCTGCTTGAAGGATTCCTTCATCCCAAGCGATACCTGATATCGTAGGGACGTGTCACGGAGACGGAATCCCAGGCTGGACAGAAAGTCCTCGCGGTTGGTTCGCAGACCCTCAATCTGCTGCACGACGGCGGAAGCGCCCAGCTCAGCGACCAAGGGAGCTTTGTTTTCGAGCTGGGCATCCCTGATTTTCTTGAGCTGCAGCACAATATCCCATATTTGCTGTCCCCACCTTTCGTGCATCAGGTGCCGGTTCGGATCGCCCAGAAGCTCGGTCAAAGCATCCTGCGGAGGTAGCGTTTCGGTACCCGTGTTGAGAGGCGCCCCAAACAATTCATTGTCCCGCATTTTTCGGCCTACCTCAGGATCACGTCCCCGAAGGCGGGTTATCTTGTCAGCCAAATCATGCGCTATGCTGAATCCACTGGAATCCCTATCGTCACTTCGCCACAGGTCTGAGGTGACAATCCCAAATGTATGCCCCGAAGCGGCGGTGATCTCCTCGCATGAGGCCGTAGATTCACGCGCCCTATCAAGGCTCCATTGTAGGGTGGAAAGAAACTTCTCCCATTCCTGACCGGCGCGCGAGCCAGAGGCAAAGCCATGAGGCGGCAGATAGACCGCGATGCCCTGCGACATAAGCTTCTCTTGCAGGCCGGGACACAGCTTCTCTACCGTAGCAGGAATGTAAATATGGATCGATGGCAGGTTTTGATCCTGCAGCACCCCCAAGACGACCTGTTCAATTTCATGGGCGGAAGGCTGGGAGGAAAAAGCTCGGCTGTGCATCTTGTTCTTGGGCTCGTCGAGCACAAGAATGCGCCAGATTGGCTTGGCAGGCTTACTCTTCTGATACTTGATCTGACCTGATTTGAGCTGGTGATAGTGGCCAGAAGGCCCGACCATAACTTTAAATGGTTCTGTCATTGCTCCAGAAGCTCCTTGAGTCTCCAATTCATCTCCCAGGCACTGGCGGTAGCACAGTCGCCATGCTACAGGTTTCAGATTGGATGATGCTTGGGCCGGGGAGGCGACCATGCGATAAGGCCGCCTTTTTTACTTGGAAATTTAACGCAAATTGTGGTATTTACAGCGTTCACATCAACACAACGAGAGGTCCGGGAGATGACGAAAGCCGATTTGGCCGATATTCTGAATGAGAAGCTTTCTTACAGCAAAAAAGAAGCCATCGAACTGGTTGAACTAACCCTTGGAGTTCTCAAGGATGCGATTTTAACCGAAGGGCATGTGAAGATAAGTGGGTTCGGGAATTTTGTGGTCCGGAAGAAGGCCGACAGAACCGGAAGAAACCCGCAGACCGGTGAGACAATTACTATTTCATCACGAAAGATTCTAACGTTCAAGCCGAGTAATACATTAAAAGGTCGAATCAATCAAGACTCGTGTGGTAACTGACTCACCCTCAACTTACTCAAGACATTCATCATGCAAATTTGCTTAGCAAGGTAACGATGACTCCAGCAAACTTTTCGGAATTTTCGACTATGGAATTAATTTTATCATTTCGATCACCAGCCGACTTCACTACCTTCATCAACTCCCTAAGTTTATCTACATCTGCCGGCTCAGGAAAAAGCTCCTGAATTTCATCATCAGTCAAACGGGTTACTGAAGAAACGACGGAAGCCAGTTTTGCATCGGTACGCTTCCCCGCCTCTTCAATAGCCTTATCTGCGTCTTGATCAAATTTATCCCAATCAATGGCCATGTTCGATCCTCCTTTTACTTTTTTACTGTTTCGATCACAGACTTGATTTGATCCAGGTACTTCCTCGTATTTTCCTCTTTGTCTGCCACGTTCTGAGATGTGTTCAACAAAGTTCCGACGCCAGAATCGATCTTGTCAATAACCATCGACATCTTTTGATCAGTAACTCCTGCCATCTCCATATACCGACGCCGACTCTCGTCTACTTTTGCCGCCGATACAAGGAAGCTTGTAAGGCTGTTGTTGATGGCTCTCGCCTGCTGATATTCTTCATGAAGCGCTCGTTCGAGCAGACGTTCAGCATCATCAAGTGGTTTAATCAATTCGAGGCGTTTTGAATTGATTTTGAGCTGGAGCTTAGGGCTTAAACGAACGAGGAACTCTTGCTGGTCATTTTTGTTGCCGGTACGAACGATTTCAGCCCACACCCTTTCAATGTTCGGATCAGAGGTAACCTGCCGAGTGAATTCGGGGACCCATTCCTGCATTATAAATTCGTCCACCTTGCTTCGTTTGTCATTGAAATATTTGTGCAGCAATGTGAAATGGGCTTCTTCGATAGAGGAGATCCGATTCCCCAATTGCATCGAAAGTTCAGGAGCTTCTTTGGGAAGGGTCACACAAGCTGGTAAAGAAACACCGAAAAAAATGAGAAGCAGGGCTGCCATTCCCAATCGCATAATTTTGTCCCCCATCATCCCCCCCTTGCGAATCTTACCCTTGATTGTTGCCACCTTGCGCAGCAGCACCTTTCCATTACGCATTCATCTGTTTAACATCTGTATAAAGTGTCTTTAAATGTTCAGGAGCCATATCCAAAATGGGCTCGTACATAAAAGAATTTAAGTGAATATTCTCTGGTGTCATTAAATTCACCTGATCGAGAAGAGAAATAGATTCTGCCTCACCAGGGAAGTCTGAACGGAAACGCCTCAATAACTCCATCGTTTGATTGGTCTTGATATTAGTGAAAAAAGTCTGGTCGGCAATTTTTTTGACCATGAATTCTTCGGCCTGAAGTCTTATAGCAATGGAAAGAATGATTTTACTCTCCAATTCTGCCGTAGCATTTGTCTCAGGTAAAATGGCGGCGGCGGTCTCATAAACAAGATCAATAACTGGCTTCGTCGGGTCAGCTAATGCCAATGTAGCTTTATCTTTTAAAATCTGCCTATATATTGTTTCCAAATCTTTAATGGTTATACTTTTGGTGTCAGATTTCAGGTGAAGAAGTGAGGTTAACTTTAAAAATTCAGGGTTCCAACCACAATACTCCGCTAGATTACGTACAAATGGAATCGACGAAATGACAAACCGCTGGTTATTAAAGTTATCTTTCCAGTATTCAAAAGGATTTTTTTGATATTTTTCTTGCACTAAACTTAAACTTCTACCGTTTTTGACAGCAAATAGACGGCATGGTCTTGGTATATCCAATCTTCCACTTATCGTCCTATGGAAGTCAAAATTGTGGGTAAGGAAAATTGGGTGAAAACCACCCAACTGCGAAACCTCTTTTAGGTATTCTACTATTGCATATTTATTTTTATAGTCAAAAGAATCTGCAATATCATCGACTATGAGCACCGTTTCTACTTGATGCTTTCGCCTTGCATTTAATTCGAATAGGATGTTCAAAATATATAACGCCTTCTTTTCACCTTGGCTCAAGACTTTTAGAAGAGAGCTTCTATCTATGGCACCTGATTTTTCGGAATCAGTGAAAGTGAAAGATATCTGAGGGCTTGAACCCTTTAAGATGACCTCCTCCTGGTTTGTTACTTCCATTTTGAATGGGACAGTAAATCTTTTATTGAAGATGCCGACAACCTCTTCCCAATCGGTTCTTTCGTTCTTAGCAGCTTCAATGGCCTCTTGTATTATTTGCTTCCCGCTCCGGTATTCTGCAAGAAGTCCATTAAATGAATCTTTATTTTTTGCCAGATAAGATATCCATATATCCTTCTGTAATTTTTTGTAATCAGATAATTCTGCGACTACATCTTTATTATCAAAGAGATAATCCCGAAATTTTCTCAATTCAGCGTTTGTTAGCTTTTTATCTATTGCTTCGAATTTCTTCGAAAGATCTGAATCAGAAAGAATCCTCTTCTTTTCTTCTTCAATCTTTTCATCAAATTGTTCAGCGGAAGTAAATTCATCCTTACCAACGCCATTAAATAGATTGACTGAATGGCTTGCAGAGAAAAAGCCATTTTCAGACAAATTCTTATGAACCGTCTTTGCGTGGTAATGGTTGAAGGTCTTACTTAGAACAGGGGAGCTTTCAACAAGCTCGTTATATTTATCTATGTAGTCTTTAAGCTGTGTTCTTATTTGCCCAGACTCCAAGAACGCAATAGTCTTTTCGTTAAAAAGCTCGGCATATGTAATTACAGAAAGGCGGTCATCGCTAGACAAATTTACTTTTTTTTCAATTGACTCAAACAACTCGAATATTGAGGTGCCGCCAAAACACTTTAGGAGATCTGATTCCGGAGTAACCGATCTTCCAGTAAGCCCAGACAACTGTTTCAGTATCTTTATGAGTGATTCTTTCTTGTCGTTGATTTTCTGAAGCTCATCATCGTATTTTTTCTTGATAGCCTGGTTAACCAAAAGAAGAGAGGTTTTGTCGGAATTGAACTCTTCATTGTATGGATCAATTACAAATATGTTTTCATCCTTTAACTCAGAACCATTTTCATCCTGAACGCTTCTTATAGTGGCTCGCTCAGGGAATATAAGGTCACCAGATGCCTTGCCTTTGCTTATATCCGAAAACGTTCTAGAAAACGAGGTTTTCATAAAACCGTTAGGGGCATAAATCGAGAAGGCCTTGACATTGTTAAAGTCAAATTCATGATTCAAATGGCTGATTCCATAGCAGTTTTCAAATTTAATCTTAATTTTATTCATACATTCCCCTCTGGAGTTGCATTCGATATTGCATAGCATAAAGGTCAAATCAAGCCCCCCGCCCCAAATCCGGCAGGGGCTTGATTTGTGGACCGCTCAACGTGTTGGTTCAACCATGAGCGCATGAAGGAGACTAGATGGCTAGATCGTTTAATTGCAACTGATCCTGTCTTCGGTCCTCTGCTTCTTGCTGCCGAATATATTGCGGATCAATTTGGGCATTTCATTTAATTTGTCTTCTGAGCGATGAAATTTACGAAATTTATGAAAAAATTACAACCCAAATGGCTTGTTTGTGGTTTGACGGCTGAAGGATTCATAATGCCACGACGCAAGGCGCCCACCTTGCTCAGCGCCTGCCCCCAAACCTGGGTGTTGGTGTAGGCGCTTACGAGGTCCTTCTCCAGCACCGCGTCCTGCCTCGGGTTTCTGAAGTGTTTCCTTGATCTATGAAACTTGCCTACATCCCGAGCCGGATATCACGCTTCTCCCGCCTGTCTGAGGACTAACCTGGATCTGGGTGCTTATGCGTTCCTTGAGGGCTGCAACGTGAGAAATAACGCCGATCAGCTTGCCATCCTGCTGCAGGCCCGCAAGGGTCTCTAGCGCAGTGTCCAGCGCTTCCTCATCTAGGGTTCCGAAACCCTCATCGAGGAACAGGGAATCGACCCGGACATTTTTACTGGCCATGTGGGAAAGCCCAAGTGCTAGCGACAAGCTGACGATGAAGCTTTCACCGCCTGAAAGATTCTTGGTGGATCGAACCTCGCCAGCCTGATAGTTGTCGATGACGTTGAGTTCAAGGGGTTGGGCAGCGTCTCGGATCAGCAGGTAACGGTCGGTCATCTTCTGTAATTGTCGATTGGCGTGACCAACCATCATTTCAAAGGTCAGCCCCTGAGCAAAGTTACGGTATTTCTTTCCGTCGGCCGAACCAATCAGTTCATGTAGCAAATCCCAGCGCGAGCATTCACGCTTTTGGGCATCAATGGCCTGCGTTCGTTCTTGCTGCTGTTGTTTCAGGCTCTGGTTATCCTTGAGTTTCTGGCGAATGCCACCGATCTCCTGCTGGAGCTCTTTCTGGCTTGCTACCAAGATTGTCAGAGCATCATTGAGTTCATCCTGGGGCTGGTCTGTGACCTGTTTCTGCCGCTCGGATTCCAGCAGCTTTGTTTTGTCTCGTTCCTTTGAGGTCAGCTCGGTTTTCTCGTCGGCAAGCTTCTGAGCCTGTTGAGTCAAGGTTTTGCGCTCGTCCTCCGGCAGGCACGCGGCTGTAAAGTTATCTTCGTCTGCAAACCCCAATCCTTCGAACCGTAACAGAAATGCCTCTTCGGCAGACTTCAATTGAGTGCCCCGTGCAGTTATTGATTTCTCCTGCTCCTGAATTCTAGACTTCAACTGACTGAGGTCTTGAGTTGCGGCATTCAGTTTCTGACGGGCAGCTTCCATGTCTTTTTCGGCAGCCTCAAGGGCTGCGAAGAGACGTAGCTCCTCGTCTTCGGTATTCTTGTCGCCGAATGCTTCGAGCCGCTCCTGACTCAGGGCCTCTCGTTCACGGAGTAGGCCATCGAGCAATTCCCGTTGTCTCCGAATCTCACTATCGGAATTCTGAATCTGTTCAGCTTGATGGCGTGTTTCTAAATCGAGACTAGAGACCTTTTGTTCAAACTTTGACTTTTCCCTCTGACGCGATATCCACAGGTCACGCCGAGCTGTCAACTGATCCTGAATCTGATCCACAATATCGATCGATAAGGTCTCCACCCCGAAGACCGCCACATCCTGCTGCAACAGTTCCAAGAAATTCTCTCGCTGCGAGCGGAGCGTTTCCGCCTCCTTCTTGAGACGTTCAAGCAACTGCACGACAGAATCCTTATTATGTAAGGCAGTCTGCGTCTCGCGCTCTGCCTGTGCAACCATCTCTTTTGCTTTCTCCAGCGATTCGCGAAGTTCAGCTACTTCCTTTTCCACGCCTTCGGCGGCTAGCACGACCCTGCTAGCGTCATCAAGTTTTGTCCCATTCGCATTCAAAAGACTCTCCGACTTATTGCTCAGATCCGGATCGGAAGCATCAAGAGGGAGATCTGAGCAGGCCTGACTGATCAGGGTCTCTGATTCTGCAACTTTTTCAGAATGGTCATTTTGGCTGGAGGTGACTTGCTCAAGGTCCTTACCCACCTCGGCCTGTTTGACCTTTAATCTGGCGACTTCTTCACTCACTGCTTTTAATTGGACTTTTGCGTTATCAAGCTGCTGCCTGGTTTCATCTGGAACCGGGATGTTGCCTTCAGCGAACGGGTGTTCCTTGGCTCCGCATAGTGGGCAAGGCTCACCATCCTGAAGCTGATGCCGGGCCTCTTCGAAGCTTTCTATTCTCTTGAGCAGAGTGAGCTGTGTTTCCAGCAGCCCCATTTCCCTCTCTAGAGAGGCCTGGATCTCTATTTGAGTCTGGAGTTGGTTCGTCAGAGTCGATTTGTCGGCGACGAGAGCTTCATTGCGCTTGCCCAGATCATAAAGGGCCTGTCTCGATTTCCCAAGGGATTGGGCTGCTTCGCTTACCTTGGTGAGAAGAAATTTCTGCGCCGTCAGTGACGAAACGCTACTGCGCCATTCCGACAGCTCTTTATCTTTTAGGATGTCCTTGATATTCAGCTGCTTTTGCGCCAATTCGCCCTGGCCGCCGTCAAGACTACGCTTCGTGGCTTCCAGATTTTCAGCCTGTTCATTCCAAAGCCGGGAGGCCTCGGTCAGTTGGCCCTCGGCCTGATTAACCTCTTCCAGCTTGCCATTGTACTGCGCATGGATGTTGTGCAAGGCATCGAATCGCCCGCGAATCCCGGTGAGGTGTTCAACCAGTCCTTCGTCCGCGTTTGTCTCCTCGAGCTGCCTTTGCAATCCTTCGAGGGCTTTTCGGTTGCCATCCAGTTCAATGCAATCTTCGCTTTGTTTCAAGCGGAGTATTTCCAGTGAGTTTTCGTATGCAGTAATGGTGTCGGAAGCCACCTTGATAGGCGCATCCTTTTCGCGGTTCTTCAGGTCTAGTTCTCGCACCTTGCGGATGATCGGTGCGGCCTTTTGTTGCTCCACCTTCCTGGCATCAAGCTGCCCACTAGCCAATTTCATAGCTTCTTCTGCTTGACTTGAAGCATCCTCACGACCAGGGAGTAATTCCATGCTAGCGCCGAGACTCCTCCGGTCGGTATCCTGCTCGCGCCGGATCGACGTCAATGCGGCGTACTCACCCGCCAGCTCAAGTGCCTGCATTGCTCGCCTGAGTTTTTCTTGCTCAGGGGCAAAGGCTTCCTGCCGAGTCTGCAAGGACTGCTTCTGCTGTTCGAGCAGCTTCAACTCCCCTTCAAGCCATGCGATGCCATCGATCCAGGCAATTGCCTGGTTTTTCAGTGCAATCTGCTCGTTCAGTTCTGCATCCTGCTTGGTCTTCAGCTCCAGGCTGGTGTCAAGTTGCTGCTCATCCTCTGGACTCAAGAGCTGCATACCGGCGAGCTCAGCCTGCAACATGTCGAGTTTTTTGCGCTCATCGGTACGACGTTCATGGACGCGAATCGAGATCTGGCTGTATATCTCCGTCCCGGTTATTTGCTCCAAAATAGGAGCCCGCTCATCGGGAGCCGCTTGAAGGAATGCCGCAAAGCCCCCTTGTGCAAGAAGCATCGAGCGAGTGAATCGGTCAAAATCCATGCCGGTGGCCGCTTCAATCTGGTCGGCAACACCTCGAATCTTTGCCTCAAAAATTTTTCCGGTATCGGCATCAGCTATTTCATGCTTTGGAGACTGCAGCTCTCCATCCGGTTTTTTTCGTGCCCGATGCTGACTCCAATGGCAGCGGAAACGGCCCGCCTGGGTCTCGAAGGTCACCTCGGCATAGCACTCACCGGTCTGGCGAGACATGATTTCGTTTCCGCTCTTGGTAACCTTATTGAGGCGAGGCGTGCGCCCATAGAGCGCGAGGCAGATGGCATCGAGGATGGTAGTTTTTCCTGCGCCGGTCGGGCCGGTAATGGCAAAGATCCCGTCGGAGATAAAGGCGGGATGTGTGAGGTCAATCTCCCAGTTTCCGACCAGTGAGTTCAGATTTTTGAATCGTACCTGTAGTATCCGCATCAACAGCCTCTCTATTCTGCCCTGGTGTCGTCTTCGAAGAGAGACGTGACGGTCTCTCGGTAGGTGCGAAGCAATTCCGGTCGCTGATCTTCAGGTACCTCATGCATTGTCAGGCAGCGCTCAAACACATCATCGATGTTCAGGTCATCAAGTGTTTCTTCATCATGGATTTGAGCCAGTACCCGGTCAATGATCCGGTTGTTCTTCACACGCAGAATTTCCATTCCTGATCCCGCAACTCTTGAATCCAGCCGCTCGCGCAAGTCACCTATGACTTCGTCGCCTTCATAGACGACCTCAAGCCATGCCTGAGACCCAGTAGCGGAAAGCTCAAGAATCCTGGCAGAGAGATCTTCCCACCTTCCCTTAATGCGTTCGAGTTTCTGGAAAATGGGCACTTGAATAAGTCGGACGGCAGGACCGGTGCTGGCAAACCCGACAAGACAAACACTCTTTTCCTGCTTCGCTTCTCCGAACCCCATGGGTAGAGGAGAGCCGCTGTAGCGCATCACTTCAGAACCGTTCACCTTTTGAGGCACGTGAAGATGGCCAAGGGCCAGATAGTCTAAGCTGTCAGGGAAGATACCGACAGCTACATGAGCGAGAGAGCCTACATAAAGCTCCCGCACACCGTCACCATCGGCTGTTTGTCCCCCCGAGGTGAAAAGGTGCCCCATGGCGACAATGGGGATCTCAGTGTCCAGCTCTGTGCGTTTCTGTTCGGCCAAAGCAACTACATCGGCATAGTGGCTTCGGATGCCGTCGATAAGCTTCCGTTCCTTGTCTTCGATGCTCTCACCGGCTTCAGCCACCCGGATATCACGATCCCGCAGGAATGGCACAGCACAGACGATCAACTCCGGAGAACCATCCTCTTTACTGAGAACAAAAACTTCGTCTTCCCGGTTCTCGGAGGCTGCGCCGATCACATGAACATCGAGTGCCCTCAACAACTCCTTAGGGGCACTCAGGAATGAGGGTGAGTCATGATTACCTGCTGCAACGACAACATATCGGCAGCAGGAGGCAGCAACGCGGCATAGGAATCGGTAATAAAGCTCCTGTGCCCGGTTGCTAGGGGCACTGGTGTCGAAAACATCGCCTGCAACTAAAAGGACATCAACCTGTTCTTGCTGAATTGTCTCTGCCAGCCAGTTCAAAAAAGCCTCGAACTCTTCGTAACGCTTTCGACCGTACAAGGTTCGCCCGATATGCCAGTCAGAGGTATGAAGAATCGTCAGTGGTTTTTTCCCATTATTCATTGTGGATCTCCAGCATCGCCATTAGGGTCGTCATCGTCAGGTCTTTAGATGGATGTCGGTAAGATCGGGAATGACGGTAACCAAGGCATTCCGGGCCAGTGGTTACCAGGCTTCCGATAGTTTATCTATGACATCCTGCCGCGAAAGAACCTTAGAACACAACTCCCACCGGTTCTTGTCAGGGTCGACATTCGCCTGGTACCGCAACTGGAATGCATTGGTCGCCTGGCGCCTCAGGTGCATGTACTGGTCCATCATTTCGCCCAGTTTCCCCACATCGGCAATCCAGTCGTCTTCGATGGTATCCGGGAGGCTGCCGAACAGGTCATACTTGTCTCTTAGGCGGCGTGAAAGAACCTGATAGACGTCCTCATCCCGCGTTTCGCTGTAGACCAGGTTGAGCATATCAACCATTCTGCGGGCCTGCCCAAACCGCTTAATCCTCCCCAACCTTTGCTCAAGGCGGGACGGATTCCACGGTAAGTCGACATTGATGAGGGTTCCGAGAGTCTGCAGGTTAAGCCCCTCGCAGGCCGCATCCGTCGCCACCACGAGCCGTATCTCCCTTCGTTTCACAGCCAACTTGATATCATCGCGCTCGACTGCCGCGGAATGCCCGTCACGGAAGAGCACGCTTTTCCCGACACCCGCATAGACGGCGACCACCTCACCTGGCAGGGCTTTGGCGATTTCGGACGCCACCCAGAACGCAGTGTCATAATATTGGGAAAATACGATGCACCCGTGCTCCAGCCAGGTTTTCCCTTCCGTCCGGTGCTCGGTCAGGAAATATTTCACGGCCGAGAGTTTCGGGTCCCGGGCCTCAGGCCGGGAAAGCTCCTCAACGATGCGCCTCAGGCATTCGGCCTCGTTTGGCATCAGCACATCCAGTGCGTTTTCCAAGACATCGAGCTCATCCTCGTCCTCAATGATTTCCCTGCGCAACATCTTTTCCGCGGTCGATTTCCCAGCGGCAAAGGATGAGCAGATACGTTGCAGGAGGAGTGATTTCATGAAACCTGCAGCAGGCATGCGCGCTCGCAGCAAATCAGTGAACGCCTCGGCCGCCTGGTACGCCAGGTTGAAGGGGTGGTTGGTCATCAACCCTAAACCGGAGAAATTCTGTCCCTTATAGTGGTCAGAAGACACATCAGGGTCCGGGTGCACATTCACTCCGACCTTTTCCAGGAGCCCCATTTCCTCCAACACATCCCGGCGCCTGAGCACGGTGTGGCGCAGGATAGGATTGTTGTGCTGAAAGAACTGGGTGTCCATGGTCTGCCTGATGAGTTCCTGTTCAAGAAACCCGAGGCTGCCGAATGACCTGTCGGAGAAAAAGGTATCGTCGCCCACTCCCAGGTTCATCCTTAGGGTGGCAATCGAGGTGTGCTCGTCCGCCGGCGGCAATGGTGCGCGCAGGAGGTCCCAGGCCTCACGTTCATCGGCCGGCGCCAGCAACCCCTTCACGAATGGCAGGGCCTTCGCGCAGCTCCCCCAGATGCTGACATACTCTCTACCCAGCACAAATTCGACGCCTGAGTCCAGGATGGCCATGAGGTCCCATAGTTCATGAACTTCGGTCTGGAAGGGCGTTGCGGTGCCAAGAATGACGTTTTTGGCCCTAGCCGCAATCTGTATCATGAACCCCAGCAGGTTGTTCGGCTCATCTTTTTGGTCGCCAAGCCCCCCTCGCCTTCTTGCCTTGTGGGCTTCGTCAAGAATAACGGTTCCGTAGCCCCCGCGGCGTCCCAAAAGGGCGGCCCGCTCTTCCGAGTCATGGAAGATTAGACCCGTGGAGACAATGGCGATACGGAAGGGGCAGAGGATGACGTCGGCGGCGCCATTGGTCTTGATGACATGGCCATTATCGTCAACCCAGACCTTCTTGTTCGAGAGCCAGACAGCACTGGGAATACCGAGGCGGTCTTTGAGCTCAACCTGCCATTGAAAGGTCAAGGTGGATGGGCAAAGGATAAGTACAGGCCCGTCGCCGAGAAGCGCCGTGACCATGGCCGCCGTCGCCATCGAAAGGGTTTTGCCGAGTCCCACCTCATCTGCCAGAAGCAGACGGACCCGACCGTACCGCTCCATATGCTGCAGAGCGATGACCACGAAAGCACGCTGCCAGGGTTGGAGCTGTTCGCCGCCACGATAAATGGGAGATTCCGCGAGAGCGGCAGCGGGAAGTTCGGAAGGGGTGATTTCATCGAAGCGTATTTCAACACGGTTGGCGACGCGCTCGATTTCCTCGATAATGGCGCTGGGGAGAGGGTAGGCATCATTCCAGAGAGCGGCAAATTCTTCCTCAATCCACTGGATGCCCTCTGGGGACTGGTCTTCCCAGAGGATTTCATAGTTTTTGGAGAAGGCGGACCTCGACTCGTTTATCGAGCCCAGGAAAGAAGTGGTGCTGCCATCAGCAAACTCAATGACCCCGGCCTTGCCATGGACAAAGACGTCGTTCCTTGGGACGACTCTGATTTCCAAGGTACCGCTGGTTAGCAGGTCATAGAGCCGCCGGTAACGCTCCTGGTGGAGCAATGCCTCGGTAGCGACCTGGACCTCATTCCATTTTTCCTTGAGCGCCCCTTCCCGGGCGGCCTTGGAAACCGCGATGTCGGCTAAATCCAGGTCGCTGTTACAGACGATTTTGACGTCAGGTATCCCGGCGATTTCTTCCCCGACCAGTTCAAAAATCGAGCTGCGAAAGTACCCCGCGATGCGCCGATAGGCTCGGGCACCTTTGAGCTTCTTGGATAAAAATGCCTCGTCGAGCGGCTGACGTCGCGACGAAAAGCGGGTCAGCATAGCTTAGCCCCATTTTTGATTTTGGACCAATGTTGAGAGAACCCTGGCGGCACTGGCCTCTGCTGGGCGCAAGGCATCCAGGTGCTTGGCAAGAAAATTGGAAACCTCAACCACCGTGTCCCGTTGGTTGAAATAGTTGGGGAGGTTGTAGGAAAGATGAGCCAGCACCTCGTCGCTGTCCACCTCTTTCTCCAGTTCCATAAGCGCGTACAAGATACTTCGAAGGGCAGTATTCGCCGATTCGGCATCACCCGTCATCTCATTCTTGCCGAATTCCGAAGCGCTCTTCAGTTTGGCGGAGTTCGCCTTTTCGCTCGCCATCAGAACCTTGAAATTCTTCACCTTGAAGGCCTTCGCGAAATTCTGGTAGTTGTCCAGACTCTTTGTCCCCTTGGCCTCCATCTCAATCATTTTCAGATAAAATCGTTCAACCGGCTGAAGCTTGTCCCAGTGCGTCTTACTGATTCCAGAAGGAACGAGGGCTTGGTTGGCAACTCCGACTGCAAACCCGATGAGCTCGTCGACAAAGGTCTTTTGCCCCTTCACCCGCGGACGAACGGCTTCGGTCGCCATGTCCTGGCCGTCGATAACGGCGTACCTGGTCAGGACCCGAAGGGCAGCGGCGTAGCCGGCCATCTGCAGGTCAGCATCGGAAAAGAGGTTCTCGTCGCGATACATCTCCCTCGTTTTCTGGTTTAACCCGGTCAACGTCTGCACCTGTTCTTCTACTTCCTCCTGAATCTCCCAAGCAAGGTCTGTCCTACTGGTTCGATGCGAACCGTTGCGCTTCCTAAGGACAAGAAGCACTGTCCCTTTCACATAGCTCCCCTCGCGGAGGGCATTATCGGTTTCTGTGACCACGTACCAGGCAGCTGTCACCTGAAGCCCGGACGCCCAGACGATGTTCGCCATGTCCGCCCAGATATTCCCGGACTGGTGGGTGAACATGATAATTTGAAGGCCATTCTCGGGCATCTTCTCGGCCATGCGCTTGTAGGCAGCGACCATGCCACGACGAAAATCCTCGTCTTCTCCCTTAATCGCAAGTGCCCGGCGGGAATCCCAGGTCCAGTCGGCGAACTCAGATGGTGGGTTCTTTCTCAGCCAAGCGATGAAAAATTCAAGAATTTCCTCGTATTTAACGGCATCGCCATACGGTGGGTCGGTTACGTATAAGTCATGGAATTCTTCGACTTCATTGGAGCAATGGTTTTTAACTTGAGCCTGGCCGACTACTGGAGACGTGGTTATTTTTTTCTCGAAAAGGTCGAGTATTTGAGCCCCTGACCTGCAACCATAGTTAAAAAACGCATTTAACGCTTGGTTGTAAAAGACATTACTGGGATTGTCACTGGCCCCTCCGGTACGCTTACCACCCTCATTACTGGTCCCCGCGCCAGACGTCGTCCAGCGACAAAGCTTACTGGTAAAATCAAGGACACGAGCGAACATGACCGCCGTATGACCATCAATTACGTTCTGTCTCATAAGCCCCAGCACGAGCAGATGGCGCGGCGGAAACAGGTGATGCCAGTGAGTCCAGCCACGGTTGCGAATCAGCTCGTTTGTCTTGGCACCCGGTTCTATGCGCATGTCAGGAATCCATCCCCTTTCCTGCCATTCATTCAGGTGTTCACGAATATAGTCTTCGACTATTTTTTCCCTTTGGAGGTCTGCCGCTGTTACAGCACGTAAATCATATTCATCCCGCTTACTGTCCGGCTTGCGCCGCATCCACTGCACGGCGTAAAGGCGCTCCTGGAAGATGTCATCAGGCCGTGGAACAAAATCCGACTTGTCCCATTGCCGCAACAGATTCCCGTTTATCCCATCCTGTACCTTGTAATCGCCTCTGAGAGTGGAAATTTTGGTTCTGAATTCACACCCATCAACGACATGAAATAGGTAGGGATCGCGGCCCTTCCCATCTGACCTCAGGGTTCCGGTAGCAGCTGACGCCATTTCCTCCGGCCTTGCTCCGGAACGAAGGAGGATTCCATAACGCTTATTGGCAATATCAGGAACAAGCTCCACTATGGTGCCGCGCCCGACACTTATGATTCGAGAAGGCAATAACGGGACAAGCCACCCGCTTTGAGGACACCGAACCTCAAGGCAATAGAGGAAGGATTTTGCCGTCCAGCCAGCCCCATCTGTTTCGATTTTCAGTCTGTCTATTTCCCTTTGGACTGTCCCGGCCAAGAAAGACTGTTCGTATGATACCTTCTCGATAGCTTCCTCTTTCCCAACCAGGTTGAGCCCTGCCCAAGTCAGCATGCATGCTATGGGATTCAGGTCGGAAGCAGACACTTCACACCCCAACCGGGCAGCTTCAAACGGTATCTGGCCAGAACCACTAAAAGTATCCGACACCCGCGGCGTGTGACCAAATCTCATGATACCAAGCTGTTCCACAAGCTCCGGCATTGATGCAGCCCTGGTCCCAAGGTGTGCATTAACCCTGTCCCAGATATGGCCAAAGAGGTCTTCCTGGTCGCAAAGCTCCGGTCGGGTCGCCTTTTCGACAATGTCTTTGTAGGGCAAGTCTGACAAGGCGAGTGCTTCCAGTTTTCTCCGTTCATTCTCAGACAGGTCCTTACGCCAGCCGACACGGGGGAGTTTCCCCTCTTCGGCAGGAAAATCATTCAAATTGAAAGGCGCCTGTAGAGGTAAAACCCCTTCTGGTTCCACTTCAAAGTAGTCATAGATGTTTTCTATCGATACCTTTCCGAGTATTTTTGCTGGCTTTACACGCCCAATTCTAACAACAAGGGATTCAGCATCCATCGCCATCAGCATTTCAAAGATTTCCAGGTCACGCTTCAGGTCATCCGTAGACGGAAGCAGGGCACCGAGAATGCACGCCTTATTCATGATGAGCGGCTTGCGACCCTTCCAATAACTGCCGAGAGCAGTCAGCGTCTGCCCAGGGCCTGCCTTTCTCTCCTTGAAAACCTCGATGGACAGCCTCTGCGCCGGCAACAGCTTTTCTATCAGGGCTGGAGTATCTTTTAGTGAAAAGGGACCTACGCTATTTATCACTGGGGTTTTCCTCAATATCAAACAGGGATGGCGTCACTTCTTGTATGGACCGACGACGCTTTGCGGCCGGTTCGTCTGCAACTCCGTCGGAGAAGGCCAAGGTCAACGCCTTGCGCCACCCGCGGTCGGTGTCTTCGGCAAGACCCGCCTCTGCAGCTGTTGCCGAAAAAAGCCACCAACGTTCCTCCGGGCGGAACCCGTTCCACTTGCTGCAGATTACCGGGTACTTTTCAGGGGAGGCTTTCTCCGCCGCCCAGGCCAGGACACAAAGCTCTTTGCCCAGCAGTCGGTCCACCCGGTTCTCACCGGTTTTCCATCTGCTCACCGGCAACTTCTTGGCCTTCAGCCTTTCGTTGAAATGTTTCCTGGCGGCATCGGATATCCCGGACCACACCTGCCGGCTGAGAAGCGCACGCACCTCTTTATGGGGCACGCCATCCTCACCGCCAATGATGCCGAAATCCTCTGTAATGACGATATCGGCATTCCTGGAGACGGGAATATCCACGATAAATACATGGGCGCCGTATTCGTCAACCGCTCCAAAATCTACTGTCTTGAACTGTGTCGTCATTGGGTTATTTCATCCTGCTGAAGTTCTATACCAACCTTTTCGGAGAACTGCTTCAAGTCGTGGCCGGAAGCGAATTCCGCCACACCAAAAGTCATGGAAATCGGGGTGGTTGCCTCGAAGCGTTGCAAAACCGCATCGAGAATGGCTTCAATGTACCCCGGCGGGACCTTGGAATCGGTCATGGCAATGGTGACCGAGTTGCTCCCTTGCCCGATGGTCAGCATCACCCGGCCGAAGGATATGCCATGGCTCTTCGCGTCTTCGAGACCAGCGAAGGTTTTTTCACGGGAATCGAGTTTCTTGGCCCCGCGGCCGGACAACTGCGCCGGCTTGGCGTCGTCAACCCGTACGCCACGCTCGCCAGGCTTTGCGAACCTGAAATCGGCCTTCTCTTCAATCCCCTCCGCCTCGGCGAACACCCTCATCAGCACTTCATCGGCGGGAATTGCGACTGCACCCGTATAGAGCAACCCGTCACGAGGTTCGCTACCGTCGAGGGTGTATTTCAGGGTTCCCTTCGGTGCGACAAATAGTTCGACGGTGCGGCCTTTCCCTTCGTCATGGAGCATGTTCCGAATGACCAGCTTGTTGACCCAGGTAACCGGGCTGCCGGTTTCATACTGCTGGGACGGGTCAACGACCAGGAACTGGACGCGCAAAGCATTGTTCTCCAGATAGGTCTCACCAAGCACAGGTGATGATTCACCGACAGGGCCGTCGCAAGCATAGTGGACGCGTGGAGCTGGCCCAGCGTTCTGGGTCATGACCCGAAGGCGCACAAAGCCCTTGTCGTTCGGTTCGGAATCGGTGGTAACCTGAACAGAGGTCCGCTTCTTCTTCGGGCTCTTGGTAATGTAACCGTTTCTCAGGTCCTCCCACTTTCCGCGGTTGCAGGCGATTGTTTTCAGCTGCTCGAGACCGCGTGGCGGCAGCCAGGGCATGCCGGCTTCCTCATCGGCCCGGTCGACGATATCGGACCAGCGAGCGTCATCCTGGCCTGCCGGCCACAGAACGGTCTCTGCCTTGTCGCGTATGGCGTCGAAATTCCCTTCAATATCCAGGTACAACTTCAGGGGGTCACTAACCAGCGTCTTTTCAATCTGCACCTCACCATCGAACGGCTTCATGACGTCCCGGGTAATATCGAGAGGTTTGGAGACCAGCTGCGGCGACCTCCCCGGGCGGTTTATCGGGAACAGGATTTTGTCAAAGAGGTTCAAAGCTGTCGAGGTGAAATCCTGGGTGTAGGTCTCATGCTTCCGCTCCAACTCGCTACGCTGAGGGTGTCCGGGCCGGATACGCGTCTCTGCCTTCAGCGCGGCGAATAGCTGCCTGGCCGCCTTTTCCACGCTGCCCATCTGGGTCTTCTCACCAGTTAGGACACAGAGGTTGTTTTTTTGCGCCAGTGAATCGAAAAACCGCTGTACCTCTTCAGGTGGGACCTTTGAGTCGGGACTAACGATGAGAAGTACCCGGCTTCTCCTGACCCTGTCAGCTATATCATCGAGTTTCGGCAACGGGAGGACTTCCTCGTAGATGGTTTTCCGACTGGGCTTGAACAACTCCTTGAGTTTGGTCACGATGAGTTCTTCGATTTTCGGCTCCGGCGCTTCCTGGGCGATACTCTGGAGGAGCTTCGTCAGGTTTTCCTGCCGGTCAAAGTAGTAGCGTCCCTCAGGTGTGTGGTGCAAATACCAGGCGCTCGCATCGAGGGCTTCGAACGCCGCCCCGAACTCAGCGGTGCCATGCACAGGCGTCAGGAGACATTCAAGGGCCTCCTCTTTGGTCAAACCCTTCACGGCGTTTACTGCTGTGGACAGGCTGGCAGTAAGCAAAATGGCGGCGACCTGCGAGCCGACGTCACTGCCGGCGTGGAGGTCGATTATCTGGGCGTGCGCGGAGATGTTGGTGTCCCACAGGTCCTTGGCGATGACGTCACGCATGCCGGAGATTTCCGTGAGCTTCTCCCTCACATCGGAAATCGCCATGTCAAAGTGCTGAGGGCCAATCAAGAAGACGTCATTTGCCTGTTTTTCCCACACTGACTTGAGCAGCCGCGATATCAGCTCCATAAGCCCGCGGGTCTGTTTGAATTTCTCGTTCTCTTTGAAGAGGGCTATCAGGTTCTTCAGGCGGGGGTGGAAAGGATATGTGTTGGAAATTTCGTCCGCTATCGCCTCGGCACCACGATTTGCCACTTTGGCCCGGGTCGCTTCCTCGAGAGCCTGTCCGTAGTGGGCGGCAATATCGCCGATTACCGCGGCGTCGGGGAGGCTCTTGAACAACCGCTTGCGCAGAATATCGTAAATCTCGTTTCCTGCTAGGTCGACCGGGGTGATATTCCGTTCCTGGCGGCCTATTTCCTGGCGGGCATCTTCCAGAGCCTTATTTATCAGCCGGCTCCCGGTATCATAGGTGGCCGAAAGGTCGGATACGACTATGCAGACGTTGGCCTTCTTTCCCGCGGCCGTCAGCATATTGGCGAAGGCCCGGGTCGCGATGTCGGCTATGGTGCCGTTACCAATCTTCTGGGTATCGAGGTAGTGGAAGTACGGGGGCATCTCATCGAGAAGGATGAGGGTGGGCTTGTCACCACTGAACAGGCTGACCCAGGCTTTTTCATCAGGGGCCTTGGGTCCGGAAGCCCAGAAGTCCTGAAAGAGTTCCGGTTTCCCGAGCTGCTCGGCTATCTCACCCCAGAAGTAGTTATGCGGATTGTTCCGGCCGTTGAAAGCGGCGACATCGGCAACATCAAAGGAGGTCATATAGGGTATTTCGGCACAATAGGCGGTACGGAGGGCCGGATGCTTTGCCAACAACCCGAATCCCACGAGCAGGTGGGTTTTACCGCCGCCCATCGCTTGCTTCAGGTGGAAGATTGCCTGGCTCGATTTCCCGGCAAGACGAGCGGTCCCTTCGGTAACAAGAGCTCTCATCCCCTCCGTCAGGTGGGTGCGCTCAAAGAAAAGGTGACCATCCCCCTCAGAAGCAAGCAGCTCGTCAAGCTGCTCAACCTGGTCGCTAACCCTGATATCGAGTGCGTTGTCTTGAAGTTTACAGGCGTCCCGTACTGTTTTCATGGCCTCTCCAGATTATTACATAAATGGCATTAAAGTTTTATTCAGGGGTCTCCATCAACATTCCAATACGTTCGCAACCAATCACCTTCAAGCTGTCGAGGAAAAAGTCGGCGCTGAACTTCCCTCTGCTCATTCTATTGTCTATTGCAGCTTTGTTGAGCTGCCAGCCGCGTTCGTTAAGCAGTTCTGCAAGTTTTTGGTACGAAACGCCATGTTTCGTCAGCTCCGCCTTCAGGATACCCTTGGCAGTTTCCTCCGTCCGGATGCTGATTACGACGATTTCGTGGCCCATGGTCTGTCATCCCGTGAAGGCAAATTCAAAAAAACGCAGCAAATACTATCGCAAACGATAGCATAAGTAAAGGTTTTTATTGAGCAATTTTAAAATACACCTCTTGGTATGTCAGGAGGGGCAAGAGTGGAAGGAGTTCAGCTGTTTTGATGGGTAAATCCGTGTAAAGGCGACAGTTTGAGCCCAGGTTTCGTTAGCTAAACGAAACAGCGGAAAAAGGATGAAAACCTTGTTTTGCTAATGAGGTAGGAGTATAAAAACAGGCTATGACAGACAACGCAATAATGATACAGGCCCTGACCAGGGAAGCAGAACGGATTGAGGAAGACAGCATCCACTCCGCAAAAGGACACTTCAACGCCGGTGACACCATGAGATCCCGATTGGAGGCGCGCCTGCAGAACTTGCTCTTAACTCTCCAAGCATGGCTGAGAGGCGGTTTTGAATTTCAATACTGCTTAAGGCCCGACGTAGGAAGGCATTCTTTTTTTACAGCTTCGTCCCTTCTTCGAGGATTTGCAGGTAGTCGGCATAGATGAACCGCTTGTCTCTCTTGCGGCCGGTTATCTCTTTCAGGATGCCGGCGGCTTCAAGCTGGGAAATCAGCGTAGAAGCTGCCTGATAAGAGATAGAAAAATCACGGGCGATGTCGTTGACCGAGACATAAGGGGAGTAAAAGAGCTTTTCCAGAATACCAACAGCCAAGGGAGAAGATATCTTCTTCTGCCAGAGCAGGCTCCGATGACGGGATTGTAGCTCCATGATCTGCTTGGCGGCATCCACTGCCGAATCGGCGGTCACCACTACACCTTTCAAGAAAAAAGCAATCCACTGCTCGAAATCGCCGTTGTCCCGGACCATGTTCAGACGGTCATAGTATTCCTGGCGATATTTCCTGAAATAGTAGCTGAGATAGAGGAGTGGTTTTTCCATCACCCCCATCCAATGCAGATAAAAGGTTATGAGAAGCCGTCCCAGCCTGCCATTGCCATCCAGAAACGGATGGATTGTTTCGAAGAGGTAGTGGATCAGCGCGCAGTCCACCAGCACCGGCAACTGCTGGGGTTGATGAAGATACAGCTCCAGTGCGCTCATCGACGCTTCTGCCTCGTGAGGAGGAGGTGGAACAAAGCGGGCATCCTTGAGAGTGCAGCCGGGCGGGCCAATCCAGTTCTGGGTCTTTTTGAATTCCCCTGGGGTCTTCTCTCCTCCCCGCACCCTTTCCATCAAGACTGCATGGATTTCCTTGATCAACCGCAGGCTCATGGGGAACTCCTGCAGACGCTCCATCCCAAAATTCAGTGCTCTTACATAGTTAACGACTTCAGCCACGTCGTTGATATTCTCGGGCTTCATGCCGCTCTCGAATTCAAAAAGGTCTTCAAGGGACGCCTGGGTTCCCTCGATCTGTGAACTGAGAAGCGCCTCCTTTTTGACATACATGGCAATGAAGAGACTGGCGTTCGGGAGGATGTGCCCAAGACCGTCAAGCCGGGCCAGGGACATGTCGGCATTGGAGAGAAGGTTCTGTAATTCCCCCTCGATTTTGATGGGAGGATTGGGTGGAAGGGGAGCGGGTAAAAAGGCTTTGTAACCCGTTGGCTGCTGCCGATAGGCACCGCTTCGGTTCATGGGGGCCTCCTGTTATTCAAGTTTTATTGAATAACATAGTGCGTCATGGCCAATTATTCAAGTTTTATTGAACAAGACGACATGATTTCAGAGGTTATTCAACAGAGCCTTAACAGTGCTCGGCAATCGTAGCTCCGCCAGCGGCGCCATTGTTGGCGATGCCGGCAGCGTTGGCAAACCCTTCAATGAAAGACTTCGCCTCCCGCGGAGAGCCGCTGAAAAGGTCAAGACTGCCAGATCTTCCCTTCTGGGGCTTTCGAAAAAGGCGAAGCACGACGTACTCCTCGCCGCGACGCTC
>MTLD01002515.1_pt2 | contig 24563 bp, 19 predicted proteins | sample 1982471 | NCBI WGS metagenome assembly MTLD01 (sample SAMN05712604, study PRJNA340218) | biofilm metagenome | isolation source: sample SPM anode biofilm adapted to -50 mV | place: USA | collected 2012-02-03 | reverse complement strand
GCCCGCCGAGCCGTATCGCCGGCTCGCCGCACGCCCATGCACATGCCCAGGACCTTCGCCCGTATGATGATCATGGCGCTCACTATAGCGCAGGTCCCCGACTTTGTCATTCGCGAACGCGGAGCATCGCGAGGGTCCGCGTTCGCGACGCTCCGCGTTCGCGAAGTATAAATATGCAATGATACTACATAATTATATATTTATACTATATAAAAATATCCCGCTTGCCTCACGGCGGAAAAATGATATACTTGCCATTCTGCGCGCGCAGAGGCGCGGAAGGAGTTGCGATGACCAACCGCAAGACGATCGTGGTCGCATTGGGCGGTAACGCCATTATCGAAGAGGGTACCGAGGGTACCATAACCCAGCAGTTCGCGAATACGCGCAAAAGCCTCGCCGCCATCGTCGGCATGATCGCCGATGGACATAAAGTGGTCCTCACCCATGGCAACGGTCCGCAGGTCGGCGTCCACCTCATCCAGAACGAAGCGGCCAGCGCGCAGGTGCCCCCGTCGCCGCTCGGGGTCATCGTGGCCGACACCCAGGGCTCGATGGGCTACATGATCGCCCAGAGCCTCGCCAACACCATGCATCTTAAAGGGATAAGCAAGGATGTCGTCACCGTCATCACCCAGGTCGAGGTCGATCCGGCCGATCCTTCCATGCTGAACCCCACAAAGTACGTCGGTCCCTTCTACAAGGCCGAGCAGGTTGAGAAGCTCCGCGGCCGCGGCTGGATCATCAAGGAAGACCCGGGCCGAGGCTTCCGAAGGGTCGTCCCCAGCCCGGTTCCGCTCGATGTCGTCGAGAAGGACACGATCCGCGACCTCATCGACGAGGGCAAGATCGTCATCGCGGCGGGCGGCGGCGGCATTCCCGTCTACCGCGAGGCCGACGGCAGGCTCGAGGGCGTCGACGCCGTCATCGACAAGGACAGGGCCTCCGCCCTCCTCGCAAACCTGATCAACGCCGACGAGCTCATCATCCTGACGGGCGTCGACAAGGTGGCGATCAACTTCAAGAAGCCCGATCAGCAGGTCTTCGACCACCTCACGGTGGCCGAGTGCGAGCGCTACCTCGCCGAAGGCCAGTTCCCCAAGGGTTCGATGGGTCCTAAAATCGAGGCGGCCTGCGATTTCGTCAGGCGCGGCGGGGCGCGCGTCATCATCACGAGCCTCGAGAACGCTAGCGCCGCGGTCGAAGGCAAGGCGGGCACGGTCGTGACGGCGTGAATTCGGGCGTCGTCGACGCTTCGCACGTGTTAAGCTTGACGAGCCGCGAGTATCCGTGGTACTTTTTTCCGAATCTTTATGTAAAGGATTGCATATGAATTTAACTAGCAATGGCCTTGTCCTGCTCCAGGCCGCAGCGAGCTCTACCGGCCAGATGGTATCGACTCTCGTTACCTTCGGTCTCGTGTTCGTCGTTTTCTACTTCCTCATCATCCGCCCCCAGAACAAGAAGCAGAAAGAAGCGAAGAAAATGATCGACGCGGTCAAGAAAGGCGACAAAGTCATCACGATCGGCGGCGTCCACGGCACGGTTCATTCCGTCAAGGAAGGCACCGTCATCGTCAAGGTCGACGACGATTGCAGGATCGAGTTCTCCAAGTCCGCGATCGCCACCGTCTCGGCCCCGAAAGTCGAGGAGAAAGCCGCGGAAGCCGTTCCGGCTGAAAAGGCCGAGGAAGAGAAGAAGTAAGTTTTAGGCCTGGTTTCCTTCCCCCCGGGAGTACACCGTACCCTGCCGCATAGCCGCGCTCCAGCGTCGAAGGGTGAAGTCGGGCCATTCCATCGCGATACTAATGTGGAGTTATTGGAATGAGTAAAATCCGTCGTTTGATCATCGTGCTCGCGGTATTCGCCGTTTCCTTCGCGTTTCTCTTCCCCACCATTAAATGGTACGCGCTGACGCCCAAGGAAGACCAGGCGACCGCCGTCGGCTCGCGGGAGCAGATCCGCGATTATTCGCGCAGGATGGCCTACACTGCCTTGTCGGACATCAAGGCGAAGGCCCTGTCCGGCGACACCGCCGACCTGTCCGCCAAGTACGACATCGTCGCCGGAGTGGCGAGGAAGGCGTACAAGAACAGCGGCCGCCCGGCTCCCAAGACCATGGACGCCAAGGCTCTGCTCGCCGGCTTCTCCAATGAGCGCGCGATGTTCGACGCCGTCGAGTCGAAGTACCGCGAAAGGGCGCTCAACCTGAAAACCCTCCACGGCAACGCCATCCAGCTGGGCCTCGATCTCGCCGGCGGCATGTCCGTGACGATCCAGGCCGACATGAAGGCCCTCTCGGAGAAGCTTGGCCACGAGGCCTCTTCCGCCGAGCGCGAGGACGCGATGAAACGCGCCATCGAGGTGCTCAATAGCCGCATTGACCAGTTCGGCTTGACCGAGCCGGTGATCAGGCAGCAGGGAGCCGACCAGATCTACGTCGAGATCCCGGGCACCGCCGACCCCGAACGCATCAACTCGATCATCATGGGCAAGGGCAACCTGGCCTTCTACATCGTCGACAACGACGCCACCTCCTCGCTCAACGTCTACCTCAAGGACAAGCCCCTCGGCGTCGACGAAGCCACCATGACCGTCGCGCAAGCCGGCATCGTTCCGGACGGCAAGCTGATCAGGAAGGTCTATAAGAAGGACAGCTACGGACTCGACGAGTTCACCGGCGAGTACCTCGTCGTGGAGGGAAAGCCGGGCCTGGACGGCAGCCATGTCCAAAGCGCAACGGTCTCCACCGACCAGATCACCGGCCAGCCCGAGACCAACTTCGTGCTCGACAAGTCGGGCGGCGAGCTCTTCTACGCGCTCACCAGCGCCAACGTGGGCAAATCCCTCGCCGTCCTCCTGGACGACAGGGTCAAGTCCTACGCAAGGATTCAGGAGCCCATTCGCGAATCGGTGCGCATCACCGGCTTCAACGCCGATGAGGCCCAGAATCTCGCGACCCTGCTCCGATCGGCAGCCCTCCCCATCTCCCTCTCGGTCGAGAATCAACAGGCCATCGGCGCCTCCCTCGGCGAAGACGCGATCGCCCAGGGCAAGAACGCCATCATGGTCGGCCTCCTGGCGGTCTTCATCTTCATGTTCGCCTATTACAAAGGCGCCGGCGTCAACGCCACGCTCGCGCAGATCTTAAACCTCTATATAATGATCTCCGTACTGACGGCGTTTAAGCTCACCCTGACGCTCTCCTCCATCGCGGGCTTCGTGCTCACGGTCGGCATGGCGGTCGACGCCAACGTCGTCATTTTCGAGCGTATCAAGGAGGAGCTCGCCACAGGCAAGTCCCGCAAGGCGGCGATCGACGCCGGCTTCGACAAGGCCTTCTGGGCGGTCATGGACTCCAACATCACGACGATCATCGCGGCCCTCTTCCTCTCCCAGCTCGGTTCAGGCACCATCCAGGGCTTCGCGATCTCCCTCGCCATCGGCAATATCACCAGCCTCTTCACGTCGCTCTTCGTGTCCAAGCTCATCTTCGATTTCGAGACCGAGGTCCTTCAAAAAAAGACCGTCTCCATCAGCTGGAGGATCAAGTAAATGAAACGCGTCATCCGCTTCAGCCGTTTCTTCATACCTTCGTACATCCTGTCGGGAACTTTGATCCTCTTCGGCCTTATCGGCTTTTTTATGATGGGTTTCAATAAGGGCGTGGACTTCCAGGCGGGCATCAACCAGACCGTCCAGCTCGCCTTCCCGGCGGCGACGGTGAGCTACGGGGGCAAGGGCAATGCCGAACTCCGCGTCTCCGACAAAGCGATGACCTTGGTTCTTTCAGGAGCCGAGATCGAGCAGAAAACCGTGGAAATCGCCTACGCGGCCAATCCCACGATCGCCGATGTCGCCAAGGCGCTCCTCGCGGCCGATCCTTCCATCCAGGTGACGCTCGAAGCCGGCCAGGAAGCCATCGCCTCCACGCTCCTCGTGCCGACCTACCAGGGCAACACGCTGATCAGCGAAAAGCCGATGATCCTGCACCGCGCGCCCGCCAACGAGGCCGAGCGCTTCGCGCAGATCGACGATGTCCGCGCCGCCATCACCGGGCTCGGCGAAGTCTCCGTGCAGATGGTCAAGCCGGTGTCCAACCAGCGCTTCCTTGTCCGCGTCCAGGACAAGGGTACCGATCCCAATTTCACCAACACCGCCCGCACGGCCATCCTCGCCTCGCTCGATGCCAAGTTCGGCGCGAACAAGGTCGTCGAAGTCAAAACCGACTTCGTAGGAGCGCGCTACTCCGAAAACCTGACCAGGACCTCGGCCCTCCTCATCGTGGCTACCCTGGCCTTGATCCTTCTTTACTCGATGATCCGGTTCAAGATCGAGTTCGCCATCGGCGCGGTGCTCGCCATCGCCCACGACGCCCTGATCATGGTCGGCTTCATCGTGTGGACACGCATGGAGTTCAACGCCTCCACCATCGCGGCAATCCTTACCATCCTCGGCTACTCCATCAACGACACGATCGTCCAGTTCGACCGCGTCCGCGAGGAACGCAAGCTCAGGCCCGGCGACAAGCTGGTGGATGTCATCGATTCGGCGCTTACGGTGACGCTGGGCAGGACGATCATCACGACCGCCTCGACCATGCTGACCGTACTCGCGCTGTTCTTCTTCACGACCGGCAGCATGAGGGATTTCGCCCTGGCGCTCTTCGTCGGCATGGTGTCGGGCACGTACTCAACGCTCTACATCGCCTCGGGATTCGTCGACTGGTGGAGCCGCCGCTTCTCCGGCAGAGGCAAGCCCAAGGCCAAGCTCACTGTCCAGAATGAGGCGAAAGCGGAAGGCTGAGGCTTCTTTTCGGCACTTTACATAAACGGGGCAGATACGATATAGTTGCCCCGCATCGGCGCCGTACCCAAGTGGTAAGGGAGAGGTCTGCAAAACCTTTATGCATCGGTTCAATTCCGATCGGCGCCTCGAATGGAAGGCCGCCGGCGATACTCGCCGGCGGCCTTTTTCTTTTCTCCTGCCGATAGGCGATCGAGCGCGCCGATAGGTCCGCCCGGCGCGCTAAATAGCGCCGGGGTTCTGCGTTTTCGATTGACGGCGCGCGGCCTACAAACTAGAGTAGTGTAGCTTTTCGTGAGAGGCGGAATCGGTGAGCGGGGAAAACGTGGAAAAGACGGGGAACATGAGGACGCGGCAGGCGAGGGCCGCGGCGCCGCTCGCGCTCTTGTTCGCGGCGATCGTGATCGCGTCTTTCGCCATATTCTCCTCCAGGATAAAAAGCAACGAGGCAAGACTCTGCGAAGGTGTGGCGCACAACGCTTCCGAAGAGTTGGCCGCCTTCGTCGGAGAAGCAACCGCCTCGGGCTTGCCGCTCGCGGCGGCCATCGAGGAAAACCCCGCGATCTGGAAGAGCGGCATCGAAGCCCTGGCCAAAGACATTCTCGACGCGAGGTCCTATGTCGTCGGAGTGAGCGTGGCGCCTTCGGCCATCGTCAAGTACCATTTCCCCGAGGACGGCAATGAATCGCTCCTCGGCCACGACCTGCTCTCGAACCCCGAAAGGAGGGATGCGCTGACGGCGGCTGTCGAGCGCAAGGCTCCCATACTGTCCGGGCCGGATGAGTCGGTGGACGGCAAGCGCATGCTCTTCATCCGCTATCCTGTCTTCGTCGGCGGGAAGCTTTGGGGTTTCACGAGCCTCACCATAGACTTCGTTGCGATGATCGAGAACCTGGCCCTCGAAAAGCATTTTCCGGGTTTTTCCTTCGCGCTTTCAGACAAGGACTACATAGGAGGCGCCAGGGGCGCCTTCGCCGACGGCCGGGTCGCCGAGGCGGTAAAGCTTCCCGGCGTCGAGTGGACGCTCCATGTCCTTCCGGCGGCCGGATGGTCGTCGCGCGACCCCTTCCTATCGGTTCTCCTCGCGGCGGGAATTACAGGAGCGCTCCTGCTCTTCGTCACGCTATGGCGGAAGCCGGCGCCGTCGGTATTCGGCGCGGCGCGCGCCTCGGCATCGGCGAGGGCGAAGGAGATTAGCGCGTTCGACCTCGCGGTTCGGGAGGCTGGGGAGCTCAGCGCATCGCGCGAGCGCCCTTGGCGGGAAGGCGTCGGGAACGCGCCGACCGATAGGCCGAATGTTGGGGCTCCCCCCGAGCCTGAAAGGTCCGAGGATTCGGCGGCGACTTCAGCGCCGACTGCCACGGAGGCGTCCGCAGCCATGGAGCCGCCTGAGACGGGGATCTATCGGCCATCGACCAGCCCGGATGATGTCCAAATTCTTTCCTCCGATGGCGAGAGGCCTCCCGCTCCGGGCGTAGACTCCGTCGAGGCAAGAAAGCCCCGCGAGGTAAAGTTTATCGGGCCCGATGTTCGCGGCGAACTCTACATGCCCGAGCGGATCATATCGGGCGAGCCAGGCTCGCTCTTCGCGCGATTCGCCGCGCCGGAAAAAGCCGAGACGAAGACGCCCGAGAATAAGACGGCCAAGGCGGAGACGCCCGAGCGCATCCCCATTCCCGAACGCGCCCCGAATTTCGCGCCTCGTAGCCAAAAATCGTTCGCCTTTACCGTCGAGGAGCCTGCGCCCGCGAAAGCCGACGGCGTTGCGAAAGCCGACAGCGCTGTGAAAACCGCCGGCGAAGCGAAAGCCGCAAGCGATGCGAAGTCCGCAAGCGATGCTAAGGCCCTCGCCATCCTCGTGGTGGACGACAGCGAAGCCAACCGTGAAATCATGGGGCGCATGCTTGCCTTGCGCGGCTTCCAGGCCGATTTCGCCGTATCGGGCGAGGAATCCCTCGAACGATGCTCGCGCCGCGCCTACGATATCGTGTTCATGGACTGCTTCATGCCGGGCATGGACGGCTACAAGGCGAGCGCCGCTCTCCGCGAACGCTTCGCGGGCCGCGTACGCACCATCGTCGGCATGAGCGCGCGGATCGGTGATCAGGAGATCGAGCGCTGCCGCCAGGCCGGCATGGACGACCTCCTCGCCAAGCCTTTCACGCTCAAGCAGCTCCTGGCCCATCTGGAAAGGCTCTAGGCGCGCTTTCCCTAGGCGCGGGAATTGCGTATTCTTATCTCATGAGAATTGCTTCCACACTAAGAAAGCCATTTCGGTATGTCTACTTCAACGCCACGCTCTATCTCATCGCGGCGAATGTGCTCGCCTTCGCGGCCAGCATGGTATACCCCAATCTAAAAGCGTACATGGCCATGAATCCCATTGCCGTCCTCTCGGGCTACGTTTGGCAGCCGGTCACCTACATGTTCGCGCATGCCAGCATCACGCATTTGCTGGTGAACATGATAGGCCTCTTTTTCTTCGGCACCGCGGTCGAACGAAGCATGGGGAGCAAAGAGTTCCTGCTTTTCTATTTTCTGACCGGTACGCTCGCCGGCCTCGCCTCGCTGGGGATCTACATCGCCACCGGCGCGTGGTATACAACGCTGCTCGGCGCCTCGGGCGCGCTTTTCGCGGTGCTCCTCGCCTTCGCCATCGTCAACCCCGAGGCCAGGATATTCATCTATGGCATACTGCCGATACGCGCGCCCGTCATGGTCGTGGGCTACGCCGCGATCGAGGTGGCCTCGCAGCTCTTCAGCTTCAGGAGTTCGGTGGCGCACCTGACGCACCTCGCCGGCTTCCTCTGGGCATGGCTCTATTTCGCGCTGCGTTTCGGCATAAATCCCGCGAAGCGGCTTTTCTCTAGGCGCCGCTGAGTCTTTTCTTCTCGGCCTCGGCGTGCATGGCTTCGAGTTCCGCCATCACTTCGTCGACCATCTCCTGCTTCTTGTCGTCCCGGAAATGGTGGTCTTCCTTGATGCGTTCGAGGAAATGCTCGCTGCGCTGCACTTTGCCAGCGGTGTAGACCACCTTGTCGGCGTTGAGGAGATCTTCCTCCATCTCGCCGGTCGGATTGATCCTGAGAATGTTCCCGTTCACCGCCACCAGGCAGAAGTTGTCGAATCCCTTTATATACGAGGCGATTTCCCTAACGCCGCGCTTTGTGCTCGGATCCCAGGGGCGATAGCGCGTTCCGGCGGGGAAAACGAGGACGAGCTTGCCCGAACGCTTGACGATGGCGATCGTCTTTACGGCCGCGCGGTTGATCGACATGCCACGCATCATCTCGTGGTAGAGCTTGTTGGGATCCTTGTAATTGCGCTTGATGATCTCGAGCGAACGGCTCGGATAAATGACCACGCGGGTATACGCCTGGGTGAAAGCGCTGACGACGGGGTTGGATTCGCTGAGTTTGATGCCGGCGATGGCGACGAGCGCCTTGGCGATGGCGGCGCCTTTCGGCCCCGCCTTGCGGAGCAGGTAGTGGAAGGCCGGCAGGTCGAAATTGGAATAGTGTTCAAGGAGAAGGAGCCCCGATTCGCCCTGCTGGACGCGTTCGAGCAGGTTTTCAATGTTTTCGATGCCGTCGATGCCGGAGCCCGGGAGCAGGTGTTCCTCCAGGATCTTGTCGATGAAAGGGAGGTACTCCGCGCGCCCCTCCTGGTAGATATCCTTGTCTGAAAGCTCTTTCTGTGCTCCCATCGTTTTCATCATTTCCCTGATGAGAGGCATATATCGCTCTTGGATCGAGTCCATCGACGCTCCAATAAAAAATCGGCTAACTACAAACTATAAGAGCGATGTCGGCGCTTGTCAATTTAGGGGACGGAACTGCCCGCCGAGGCCGCCACTTTGCTTTCCTGCGCCCATAGCCTATAGTTAGGCCGTGGCAAGCGTAAAAATCCTGGTGCTCTGAGGAAGCGTCCATGAAAGTGCATCTCAAGGAAGCATTGCGCATCTCGGGAATCTACGCAGGCGTGAGCGCCCTCTGGATCTTCCTTTCCGATGGGCTCGTGACGACCTTCGCGCGCGATCCCGAGGTCATCACCGCCATCAGCATGTACAAGGGCTGGGGTTTCGTCCTCCTCACCTCGATCATGCTCTTTTTCCTCCTCAGGAATCGCCTGGAGGCATTAGCGGCGGCGAGCCAGGAGAACGCGCGGCTCTTGAGCGAAACCCAGCGGCAGCTCGCCGGCATCCAGGCCTTGCACAGCATCGATACCGCCATCATCGAGAGCATCGCCGACCAGGGCGTCTTCGACCTTACCCTCGATACGATCGTCCAGCAGCTGAAGATCGATGCCGCGTCCCTCCTCTACCGCGGCCCTAATGAAAGCAACTTCGAACTGCTGTCCGCGAGGGGCGTATCCACGGCGACCATCGTGGCGATGGCGAACTGCAAGGAGAACTCCCTGGCGCGGCGGGCTCTCGAGATGGGCAAACCGTACATCATGGGGCGCCTCGACGAGGGGAGCAGCTGCGAGGCGCGGGATCGCCTGCTGGCGGAGGGGATGGAGGTCTACTGCGCCGTGCCTTTGGCGAGCAAGGGCGAGGCGCTCGGCGTGATGGAACTTTTCAGCCGCCGGCCTTTCGATCCGGCGGCCGAGTGGAACGAATACCTCGCCATGTTCGTCGGGCAGGTCACCATAGCGTTCAACAACATGGAAATGGTGCGAAAACTGGAGCGTTCGAACGAGGGCCTGGTCAAGGCTTACGACGCGACGATCGAGACCCTGTCGTTCGCGCTCGACCTCAAGGACCACGGCACAAACTGGCATAGCAAGCGCGTTACCGATCTCACGATGCTGCTCGCGCGCTCCATGGGCATCACCGGCAATCGGCTCGCGCAGATATGGCGCGGCGCCATGCTCCATGACATCGGGAAGATCGGCATTCCGGACAGCATCCTCCTGAAGCCGGGAGCTCTCGACGACGAGGAGATGGCGGCGATGCGCAAGCACACGGTCTACGCCTACCAGATGCTCTCCCGCATCGATTATCTGGCGCTAGCCCTCGATATACCTTATGCCCATCACGAGAAATGGGACGGCTCGGGGTATCCGCGGGGGCTGCGCGGCGAAGATATTCCACTGGCGGCCCGCATTTTCGCCGTGATCGACGTGTACGACGCGCTCACCAGCGACCGCCCCTACCGCCCCGCCTGGGCGACGGACAAAGCCCTCGCCGAGATACAGTCGCAGGCGGGCCGCCATTTCGATCCCGCCGTGGTCGAAGCCTTCTTCGCCCTCCTCGCGACGGAGGAGGGCGTGGGCATGGCTTTGAGAGGGGAGCCCTGAGCCGGCGCGAACCCCTGGTCAGGCTGATTTAGGCGTCAATCCTTTGGCGATGAGGAGTTCGCCGATCTGGACGGCATTGAGCGCTGCGCCTTTCCTGAGGTTGTCGCCAACCACCCACATGTTAAGGCCGTTAGCGACCGTCGGATCCATTCGCAGGCGGCCGACCAGAACCTCATCCTTGCCATCGGCGTCCAGCGCGGTGGGATAGGAGAGATTCGCCGGATCATCCACGACGCGGACTCCCGGCGCTTTCTCCAGGAGGGCGCGCACTTCCGGCAGCGTGAACGGCTTCTCGGTTTCGACGTTGACGGCCTCGGAATGCCCTCTGAAAACGCCGATGCGCACGGCGGTGGGCGAAACCGAGATGGCGGGGTCGAGGATTTTTTTCGTCTCGTTCACCATCTTCATCTCTTCCTTCGTGTAGCCGTTCTCAAGGAAAACGTCGATGTGAGGCAGGGCGTTGAAGAGGATCTGGCGCGGATAGATGCTGGCGACTATGGGGCTGCTCTGCGCGAATTGCAGCGCCTGGGACTTGAGCTCGCGGATTGCCGCGGTGCCCGTGCCCGATACCGCCTGATAGGTGGCCACGACGATGCGCTTGATCCGGAACGCGTCATGGATCGGCTTTATGGCGACGAGCATCTGAATGGTAGAGCAGTTCGGGTTGGCGATGATGCCGTGATGAGCGTCGACCGCGTCGGGATTGACCTCGGGCACAACCAGGGGAACCCCGGGATCCATGCGCCACTGCGAGGAGTTGTCGATGACGACGGCGCCCTCGGCCGCTGCGATGGGGGCTAGAATCGCGCTGGCTTCGGCGCCCGCTGAGAAGAGGGCGATGTCGACATCGCTGAACGCGCCCTTTTTCGCTTCCCGGACGACAATGCTCTTCCCCCGGAAGAGGACGGTTTCCCCCGCATTCTCTGCCACATCGAGCGGCCTTATCTCCGAAATCGGGAATTGCCTCTGCTCGAGCGTCGCGAGCATTTCATGGCCGACGGCGCCCATCGCGCCGACGACGGCGACACAATAGTGTTTCATGGTATCTTCTCCTCCCTTTCTCATGATGCTTGCGGCGATGGACAAGCCTGATGCTCAACGCAGCGCGCCGAGCGCCGCCGAAAGCTTTTCAACGCCGCGCGCGCATTCCTCGGTCGAGCAGGAGTAGGCGATTCGGAGATAGCCTTCGCCCGCGTCGCCGAAAACGCTTCCCGCCACGGTCGCGATCCCGTGCTCCGAAAGGAGATAATCCGCCATCTCAGCGGAGGACTTGCCGAAGGAGGCGATGTTCGGGAAAAGGTAGAAGGCTCCCATCGGTTCGACCAGGCTGATCCCTGGAATCTTCTTGAGGCCATCGATGAGGATTCCGCGGCGCTTCCCGAACTCGCCGACCATGGTGTCCACGCAGGACTGATCCGAGTTGAGCGCCACGGCGGCTCCATGCTGGATGAACGTGTTGACGCAGACCGTCGTGTATTGCCGCACCTTCAGGATCGCCCTGGTGAGCTGCTCGGAGGCGACGGTCCAACCGAGCCGCCAGCCGTCCATGGCATAGGTTTTAGTGAAGCCATTGATGATGATGGTGCGTTCCGCCATCCCCGGTTCGGCGTAGATACTCGGCGCCACGCCTTCCTTGCCGTAGTAAATCCTGGAGTAGATCTCGTCGGAAAGGACGAGGAGGTTGTTGCGCCTGGCGATCTCCGCGAGCGCCGCGAGGCTCTCCCTGCTCTGGACGGCTCCGGTGGGATTGCCCGGCGAGGTTATGCAGAGCATCTTGGTGCGCTTGGTCACCCGGCGCGCGACCTCGCTTGGATCCATCGCGAAACCCGTCGCCTCGGTGGCGGGAACCTCGACGGGAACGCCGCCGGCGAGCGAGGCGCAGGCCTTGTAATGGTGCCAATTGGGATTGGCGATGATCACCTCATCGCCGGGATTTATGAAGGCCTGCATGGCGACCATGATGCCTTCGTTGGCGCCTGCCATGACGGCCGCCTGCTTTTCCCCGTCGACCGCCACCCCGGTATCGATGGTTGTGCGCGCCCCGATCGCCTTCCGCAGTTCCGGCGTGCCGAGGTTGGGCGCGTAGTGGACGTCGCCGCGAAGCAGCGCGTCGATCGCCGCCTGTTTGATATGCGCGGGCGTGTCGAAGTCGGGCCGCCCGATCTGCCAGTGGATGACATCGCGGCCCTGGCCTTCGAGTTCCTTCACCTTGTCGAACACTTTCCTGATGCCCGAGAAAGGGATGTTCTGAAGCCTGTCCGCCATCGCGCCCTCAGCGCTGAAAGCGGGGTATTCCCTATCGTTGGTCGCCATAGTGCGCCTCCTCTATTTGTGCTTGCGAAGTATGAGCTGGCTATATTCGGACGGATCGATGCGCGCCTCGACGATGACAGGACCCTCAGCCGCGAAAGCGTCCTCAAGCGCCCGCCTATATTCCTCGGCGTTGTCAGCCCTGATGACAGGCACGCCGAAGACGTAGTTCGGGGTTGGGCAATCCTCCTCGTGGAGGATCGTTGAAAAGTTGGGGAATCCCTTTTTATCCTGCTTAAGGCGAATCAGCTCCAGCTTCTGGTCGGCCAGGATGACGAAGACGATTCCAAGCTTCTTTCGTCGGGCGACGGCCATCTCCCCGGCGGACATCAGGAAGCCGCCGTCGCCGGTGACGCAGGCGACCTTTTTGTCGGGGCGGCTGAGCTTCGCGGCGATGGCCGCGGGCACTCCGAATCCCATTGAGGAACAACCGTTGGTCATGATTTGAAGTCCGGGGGCCGGAGTCTTCCATGCCTGGCCGATAAGGTGGGTATGTGCGCCGACATCGCACGCCATGATCCCGTCCTGGGGCAGGACCTCCCTGAGTATCGCCAGCGCCGCGCGTGGACCGAAGGTGCCCGGAGGCGGCGCGAGATCCTCGAACATTTTCTTCATCCGCGCGGCGAGGGCCTGGCCATCCCAGTCGGAATGCGCCTCTGGAAGCTCCGCGAGTCTCCGAAGCGAAGCGTTGATATCGCCGACCACGTCCAGCACGTCCCGGTAGACGCTGCGGTCGATGTCGGCCTCGGTCGTGTTCAGGTTGAGAAGGGGAACGAGCGGCATCCAGTCTTCAAAGTTGAACTCGATGGGATCGTATCCCGCGGCGATGACCAGGTCCGCATCGCGGTGGGTCTCGGCTACTCTGTCGCTGAGCGCGTGGAAAAGTACGCCGGCATACCAGGGATGCGATTCCTGAACAATGCCTTTCGCCATGGGGGTAAGGATGATCGGAATATGGTGGCGATCGGCGATGGCGGCGATAAGCTGTCCCGCCTTGCTCCGCACCGCCGAGAGACCTACTGCGAGGATCGGCTTGCGAGCTTTCTTGAAGGCCGCGTCCATCGCGAGGAGGGCTGCCTCGCCGGGGGCAACGGGAACCCGTGCAGGCATTGAAAGAGCCGGCGGACTTGTCGAAACCGCCTCCATGGATCCGATGTCCTCGGGAAGGCCGATATGCACTGGCCCCGGCGTTTCGGATAAGGCGATTCGCAACGCCTGGTCGATGATCTGATCGACTCGCGTGGCCGCGAGCCTTGTCGTCCATTTTGTCAATGGCGCGAACATAGCTTGCTGATCTATCGCCATCTGGACGGTGCGTCCGATCATTTTCTCGGGCGGCTCGCTCGAAAGCGCGATCATGGGCTGCCGGTCGAGCAGGGCGCCTATGACGCCGGTCGTAAGGTTCGTGGCTCCTGGACCGACGGTGCCGTAGCAGGCCGCCGGCGTTCCCGTCAGCAGGGCGCACACTTCAGCCATGAATCCGCCCGAAGCTTCGTTGCTGACCAGGACGAACTCGATGCCCTCCTTGCGGAAAGCTTCCATATAGTGGATCCATGAGCCGCTTGGAACGCCGAAGACGAAACGTATGCCGCCCTCTCGAAAACGCTTTGCGAGCTGTTCTGCTACTGTTCCCATGGATTTCCCCTGTTCCTGATGTTATGGCGGTGATAAGCGCGGGGCGATTCCCGGACGCGGTGCCCGGTATTCTCGCCTAATAATAAATATATCACACATCCTATATGATATATCTTATCATGATGTTGATTCTTTAGCAATATGTAATGAGTAACTTGTTTGGAGCCGTAAAGTGGAACGAGGCTGTTCTTCCTATTCAATCGATGATATATTTTTATTGTACGCGACGCTGAAACAAAGGAAAGGTGCTGTACCACCATGACGAAAAAAATCGTGACGCTCTCGATGCGCGACCAGATCTACGAAGCCCTGCGCGAATCCATTCTGAAGAACGGCTACGGGCCGAACGAGATGTTGCCGATCGATCGTCTTGCGGAGGATTTTGGCGTGAGCGCGACTCCCGTTCGCGAGGCCTTGGTGCGGCTCGAGGCCGAGGGGCTCGTCACGCTGATCCCCAACAAGGGCGCCATCGTCACTGATATCCAGGCAGATGACATCCTCAACAACTGGGAGATGCGCCTTTTATTGGAACCTTATGCCGCGGGCAAGAGCGCCGCGCTCATCCCCGAGCAGGAAGTGGAGGCGCTGCGTGAGGAGATCATTCACCTGCGACAAGCCCCCTTTGACAATGATCGTTACGTGGCCTCCGACACGAAGCTCCATGAGACGCTCTACACCCACCTTCCGAATACATTCCTAAGGGACACGATTAGGCGGGTGCATCAGATGTCGATTAGAATCCGGTACTTCCCCGAGGATTCCAAGGCGATGCACGAGCAGGCGGTCAACGAAGTGCTGCAGGAACACCTCGCGATCATCGAGGCGTTGAAATCCCACGATTCGCCGAGAATAGCCGAGAGCGTCCAGACACATCTTCGCAATGGTGAGAAGCGCGCCATGGCCGCCTTGCTCCGCAAACGATAAATTATTTTCTGTCATAAAATAGCTTCTCACTCAACCAAGCCTGCCTGGGCGGCTATCCATCGCTCTTTGGTGCGCTCCAACAACCTCTGTACCGGCATGTTTGCGTGTTTTCCGTTTTCGCTTGCGCGCACGCAAGAGGCATGATATGATATAGGATATATGATACCTTCGGATGGGCATCGGGCTTACGCTCGGAGACATCCGGATCGCCAGTGACGACGCAAGCGAGGTACTGAGTGGAAAAGAAGCAAGGGCTCGAAGCCCATCCGCTGTCGGAAGCGGAGACCGATAAGATCATGCAGAAGGCCGAGGTTGAGTCCCGGTATCGGCGCAACTTCCTGCCGCTGTGGAAGACGGTCATCGCCGTTATATCGGTGATCTTCATCTCCTACCATCTTTATACAGCCCGATTCGGCATGCCGGAGACCATAAAGCATCGAGCCATCCACGTCGGTTTCATCCTCCTCCTTGTCTGGCTGTATTTCCCCGCAAGGGCGAAATCTCCCAAGGATAGGCCGAGCTATGTGGATCTTGGGCTCGCCGCTCTCACGATCGGCGTAATCGTCTATACGATAATCTCCAGAGATGCATTTCTGATGAGGGCAGGCGTCGCGACGACAGGCAACTACATCGCGGGCGGGCTGCTCATACTGCTTGTCCTGGAAGCCTGCAGGCGAGCGGTTGGATGGCAGCTCCTCGCGCTCGGCGTCATTTTTCTCCTGTATGCCTACGTCGGGAAGTACATTCCCGGGGTATTCTCCCATCGCGGATACACCATCCAAAGAATCATCTATCAGATGTACCTGACGGGACAGGGCATTTTCGGCATTCCCATCGAAGTGTCATCGACCTTCCTGATCATCTTCGTCGTACTCGCGTCGGTGCTTGAAAAGAGCGGGCTTGGCAAACTCTTCAACGACCTGGCCCTCGGGCTTGGCGGCCGCATGGTGGGAGGTCCCGCCAAGGTCGCCGTCGTCGCCTCCGCGCTGATCGGGACGATCTCCGGCAGCGCGGCCTCCAACGTCGCCACTACGGGCGCCTTCACGATTCCGTTGATGAAGAAAACGGGGTACAAGCCTCATTTCGCGGGAGCGGTCGAAGCGGCGGCATCCACGGGCGGCCAGATCATGCCTCCCATCATGGGTTCGGCGGCTTTCATCATGGCCGAGTTCCTCGGCATGAAGTATATCGACATCGCCGCAGCCGCAATAATACCCGCCGTGCTCTATTTCGCCAGCGTTTTCTTCCAGATCGACCTCAGGGCGCGCTCCATGGGACTCAAGGGGATGGATAGGAAAGATCTTCCCAACGTCAAGGAGACGGTGCTCCGTTATGGACACATGATCATTCCCATCTTCGTGCTCGTCTACCTCATGATTTCCGGAAAAACGCCCCTGTATGCGGCCTTTTATACAGTCGTCGTTACCGTATTGTTCTCTTGGTTCCGAAAGGAGACGAGGATAAACTTCAAGGGCGCGAAGGACATCGCGGTCGCCTCGGCGCGAAGTTCGCTGAGCATCGGCGTTGCCATGGCGAACGCAGGCTTTATCATCGCCGTACTGGCCATGACAGGTATTGGCGCCATCCTGGCTGATAATATCGTGCTTCTCTCGCAGGGCAAGCTGATCATCGCGCTTCTGCTCTGCATGGTGGTATCCATAATATTGGGTATGGGGCTGCCTACCAGCGCCTGCTACGTCATTGCCGCATCCATCGCCGTCCCCATCCTGACCAAGATGGGCGTGAGTCCTTTCCAGGCGCACTTCTTTATCTTCTACTACGCCTGTCTCTCGACCATAACGCCGCCTGTCGCGCTCGCCGCGTATGTTGGAGCGGGGCTGGCCGGTGCGAAATCGAGCCAGGTAGGTTGGACGGCGTTTAAGCTTGCCCTCGCCGGATTCATCGTTCCCTTCTACTTCATATACTCGCCGGCCATGCTTCTTATCGCCGATTCCACGTCGCAGATTATCTTCGCCGCGATCACGGGTCTCGCGGGAACCGCCCTGCTCGCCGTTGGCGTTGAGGGGTACCTAATGATCAAGCTCCCACTCTGGCTTAGGCCAGTGTTCCTGGCTTCAGCTTTCCTGCTGATCACTCCAGGCACGACCACGGACTTGATCGGGCTTGGCTTGGCTGCGGTTGGCTGGGGCTGCGTGATGCTGCTCAAACGGAGCGCGAAGCCAGCCATTCAATGAGTCTTTCCGCCGCCGGGCGTTTGCCCGGCGCATTTCTCAGTGCTGAAAGTATTTTAAGGGGGTATAGAGTATGAGGAAATTCGCTACGAAGGCGATCTTCATCGCAATGGCGGCGCTCGCGCTCGGAGGTTCGGGGCTTTTCGCCGCGCCGATCCTGCAGCTCACCATGGGAACCGCTGGAGTCAGCGGCAGCAACTATCCCATCGGAATAGCCATGTGTTCACTTTGGAACCAAAACGTGCCGGGCATCAAGGCGGTCGCGATCGCCACCGGAGGAAGCCCCCATAATATCGACCTGCTCCGTACGAAGGACGCCGATATTGCGCAGGTCAGGTCGTTGGAGGCCTATCGCGCCACGAATGGCATCGCTCCTTATCCCGAGAAAATGCCGTGGATCCGCGCGATGACGGGCGGCCTCTTCATGGATGTCTTCCAGGTCGTCGCCTCAAAGGCTTCCGGCATCAAGTCCGTCGCCGATTTCAAGGGAAAAAGAATCGTCGTTGGTCCCGTTGGTTCCGGCGGCGAAGTCGATGCCCGCGAGACGCTCGCGGCCTACGGCCTGACTTATAAGGATATGAAGGTGAGTTTCGTCGAATTTTCCCAGGGGATCGAAATGATGCAGGATGGCCTCGCCGACGCCGGCATCCTGGGCCTCGCGATGGGTTCGGCCGGCATGACCGAACTCCTCCTCGACGGGAAGGTCCAGCTTGTTCCGATCACCGATGCTGCGCTCGCCAATCTCAAGAAGGTGAATATAGCCTATACGAGGCGCAATATTCCGGCGAACACCTATCCGAATCAGCCGCAGCCGGTGCCGACCGTCGGCACCCCGCCCGATGTCATCATGTGCCGCGTCGAGATGGACGCCGAACTTGTCTACAAAATGACGAAGACGCTCTACGAGAACCTGGCTTCGCTGCAGTCGGCATCTGCCCTTTTGAAGCAGTTCAACAAGGATCTCGTGCTTCCCGACGATCAGATGTTGATACCCTATCACCCCGGCGCAAGGAAGTATTTCGTCGAGCAAGGCTGGCTCAAGCCCTGACAAACAACCGCAAAGTCTGAAATGTTGAAATGAAGGCGACGGCCCCGGGGAATCCCCGGGGCCGTCGCCTTTTCGCTGCCGCGGTCAAGCGCACTCAGCCGATATTCTCGGGCGGCCTGTAGCCCGGCACGCGCTGGTGGGGGTAATCCCAGGTTTGGGCGGGCAGGAAGGCCTCCTTTATAGAGCGAACCGATGTCCAGCGGATCAGGTTGAAGATGCTGCCCGCCTTGTCGTTCGTGCCCGAGGCGCGGGCGCCTCCGAATGGCTGCTGGCCGACAACGGCGCCCGTCGACTTGTCGTTGATGTAGAAATTGCCCGCGCAGTCGCTCAAGGCGGCTTCCATCCGCTCGATAACCCCGCGGTCGTTGGCAAAGATCGAACCAGTCAGCGCGAAGGGACTCGTACGCCCGACGAGGGCGAGCGTCTCGTCGAATGCGTCGTCGTCGTACACATAGACCGTCAGGACCGGTCCGAAGATTTCCTCCGTCATGAGCTTTCCGAGCGGATTTGTCGTCTCGATCACCGTGGCGGGGACGAACCAGCCGGGCTCGTCGCGGCAATCGCCGCCGATCGCGATGCGGTACTCTTCAGGATGGGCCTTGGCGAAGTCGATGTAGGAGACGATGTTCCTGTAGGCCTTTCCATCGATGACGGCGCCCATGAAGGTGGAGAAGTCCGCGACATCGCCCATTTTCGCCGAGGCCGCGAAGTCGGCCAGCGTGTCGCGCACGGCGGGCCAGATCGAACGCGGGACATAGGCGCGGCTCGTGGCCGAGCATTTCTGCCCCTGGTATTCGAAGGCGCCGCGGAACAAGGCGACGGCCAAAGCCCGGGTGTCGCAGTCGGCGTGCGCGATGAGAAAGTCCTTGCCGCCGGTCTCGCCGACGATGCGCGGATAGCCCCTGTAGGCATTCCCCGCGATATTGCGGGCGATCTCGAGCCACATGGCGTTGAAGGTCGAGGTTGAACCGGTGAAATGGAGGCCGGCGAAGGCGCGGTTGGCGATCGCGGGGCCGCCCACGTTCGCGCCGTCGCCCGGCACGAAGTTGATGACGCCGTCGGGCAGACCGGCCTCCTTGAGCAGGCGCATGAGGTAATAATTCGAGAGGACGGCCGTGCTCGCCGGCTTCCAGACGACGGCGTTGCCCATGATCGCGGGGGCGGTGGGGAGGTTGCCGCCGATCGAGGTGAAGTTGAAGGGCGTGACAGCCAGGATGAAACCTTCCAGGGCCCGGTACTCGAGCCGGTTCCAGGTATGCTCGCCGTTGAGTTCTGGCTGGATTCTGTAGAGCTGATCGGCGAAGTGGACATTGAAGCGGAAGAAATCGATCAGCTCGCAGGCGGAATCGATCTCCGCCTGATAGACGCTCTTGCTCTGTCCCAGCATGGTCGCCGCGTTGAGAACCTGGCGATATCGCGTCGCGAGCAGGTCCGCCGCCTTGAGGAAGATCGCGGCCCTGGCGTGCCAGGACATGCGCGACCATTCCGCCCGCGCGGCCGCCGCGGTTGCCGCCGCGCGGTCCACCAGCTCGGGGGTCGCCTTGTGGTACGTGGCGAGCAGGAGGCTTTTGTCATGGGGCGCCCTGATTTCGCCCATAACGCCCGTGCGGATTTCCTCGCCCCCGATCACGAGGGGAATATCGATGGCCGCGCTCGACTGCCGCGCGAGCTCCCGGGCGAGGGCGTCCGCCTCGGGGCAGTCCTTGGCGTAGTTGTAGACATGTTCGTTGTTGGGCGCCGGCGGCGCGAAAATACCGTTCTGCATAACCAAACCTCCCGCGGCTCCGTCGCTTTTCCGTTCCCGCCAGGGTGCGACGATCCGCGGCGAGGCTGGGGAGAGTCGGCCCAGTACGGGCGCCTTCTCCGGCTCTTCGCCGATCGGCTCGCTCCTTTCCAAGCGTGGGAGATCCGATCCTTTCGAATCGAACCCATCGGCGTGCCCTCGTAGCGCGTCCTTTTCGGGCGGCCTTAGGCGGAACAAGCTTCAGAGCAGCGTACTTACGATAGCATGACCTGGCGAGCGAGGAAAGTAGGCTGATATACCAGATGTGATAAAGCTGCATCGAGATGAGGGATTGCCGCGGGGCATTGGATAGAAAAAAAGCCGCCTAAAAGGCGGCTTTCCATGTTCGTGGAGGTGAGGGGAATCGAACCCCTGACCTCTTGAATGCCATTCAAACGCTCTACCAACTGAGCTACACCCCCGAACAGCGAAGGGATATTACCGTGAAGGCGCGGCGAATGTCAATACGAAAGGCCGCCGGGAATCGCCTAGGCGGCGAAAATCGCTGCCAGGATGAAATAGAGCGCGGTGCCTCCGAGGATGCTCACGAGGGCGTTGCGTTTCCAAAGATGGAGGAGGACGACGGCCGCGCCCGCTAAAACTGAAGGGAGGGCGCCTCGGGGAGCCGACCAGTCGAGCGAGGTGTAGGCCGATGCCGCCAGCACCGTCATGGCGATGGCTGGCATGAAGACTTCGACGAAAGAGAGGAAGGCGGGCGGCTTTCTGCCGGCCAGGAAAAGGAAGGGCAGGGCGCGGCAGAAGAGGATGATCGCCGCCATGACTCCCGAGGCGATCAAGGCGTCAGCGAGGCTCAGCATGGGAGCCTCCTCTGGAAAGGTCGCGCGGCTGGAAGGCGAAGAGGGCGGCACTCGCGATGAGTATTCCAACCAGGATCGTGCCGCGGTCGCCCGCGATAAGCTTCGCCGCGACGGCGGAGAGGCCGGCGACGACGAAGGGCAGGGCTTTTTTGAGCCTAATGACCTGCTCGACGGCGAGCACGATGAACATGGCCGTGAGCGCGAAATCGAGCCCCTGGACGCGGAAGGGGATCAGGGCGCCCGCGAGCGCGCCGAGCGCCGTGCCGGCCACCCAATAGCTCTGGTTCAAGGCTGAGACCAGCACGAGGAAGCGGCCGTCGGCGCGCTCCCCGGCGGTGGCCGAACTCAAGAGCGCGTAGGTTTCGTCCGTGAGCGCGAAGACGAGGTAGGGGCGGGCGCGGGGATGGATGCCGAAGGGGGTTATCATCGAAAGGCCGTAGGCGGCGTGCCTGAGGTTGACGATCAGCGTGATGAGGGCGATTTCAGGGAGCGTGGCGCCCGCCGCGAAGAGCCCGATGCCGATATACTGCGCGGCGCCTGCGTAGACGAACACGCTCATCAGGATGGCGAACCAGGCGGGATAGCCTGTGTTCACCGCCAGCAAGCCGAAGCCGAAGCCGATCGTAACGTAGCCGAGGAGGACGGGGACGCTCGCCGCAAAGGCGCGCCGAAGCGAGTCGCCATGCCCGCTGTTGTTTCTCATTATAGAATCATAAAGAGATGACAGGCGTCTCGTCAATCTGTGCGGAAGCCCCGCGGTCTTGTGCAAAGCGCGGTTCTCCACCATACTCGAAGCATGGCAACACAGATGAGGGGCATAGCGCTCTGCGCCGTCGGCCTCGAGAAAATCACCGCGCAGGAAATCGAGAGGCTCGGACTCGCCGTCGTCGAGCGGCGTCCCGGACGCATCACGTTCGCCGTAGAGGAAGCCGACCTTTCCCGGCAGCTCGCCACGATCAATATGGGAGCGAGGACCGTCGAGCGCGTCCTCCTCGAGCTGGGGCGTTTCCGCGCCGAGGATTTCGACGCCTATTTCGAAGGCATACGCTCACTTCCGTGGGAATTCTGCTGTTTCAAAGATTCAAGGCTCCATATCGACAGGGTCAGGTCGCACGAATCGAAGCTCGCGGCGCAGACCAGCCTGCAGGCGATGGGGCAGAAGGCCGCCTATTCCCGGCTGATGGAGCGCTACCGCATGCGCGAGATGCCCGAGACGGGGAACGTCGTGTCGGTGCGCGTCTACATGGACCGCGACGAGTGCACGGTTGGCGTGGACACCTCGGGCGACCCGCTGCACAAGCGCGGCTACCGCAAGCGGGTCGTCACCGCGCCGCTCAAGGAGACGGTCGCCGCCTCGCTCCTCTTCTTCTCCGGCTGGAACCGCAAGTACGCCCTCCTCGATCCCTTCTGCGGCTCGGGCACGATCGCCATCGAGGCGGCCATGTACGCGCTGGACTTCGCGCCCGGCCTGATGCGGCGCTTCGCTTTCGAGAACATGCCCGTCATATCTCCGAAAATCGTGGAGGAGACGCGCGCCGCCTTCGAAGGAAGAATCAGGCAGGACGTCGATTTCGAGATTAGGGCTTCGGACACTGACCCGGACGCGCTGAACGCGGCGCGCGGCAACGCGGACGACGCGGGCGTGCTGGACTGGATCACGTTCGAGCAGCGCGACGCCACCGAGGCGGCTCCTTTCGCCGAACGGGGCCACCTTCTCGCCAACCCGCCCTATGGCAATCGCCTGGGGACGGAGAACGAGGCGGAAGCCCTCTACGCGGCCCTCGCCGACACGCGGGAGCGCTTCGTGGATGGGGGCTGGTCCATGGGCTTCATTACCGACCGGGAAGACTTCGGCGAAACATTCGGGCTAAAGCCGGACGCGAGCCACCATATCGTCAACGGCGCCGAGGAACAGTGGTTCCACTGGTTCCCCGCCAAGCGCTGAGCCTCCGCGGTCCGCGGCGGCGAGGATGCATCGATGCTGAATGAATCAATCGAGCGATTGCCCGTATGCAATCTCGAGGATAAGGCTTTCGTCCCGGAGCCTGCCGTCTTTGTCGTGTTCGGCGCCACGGGCGACCTCGCGAACCGGAAGATTTTCCCCGCCCTCTACGACCTCTTCACGGGGGGCATCCTGCCCGAGGGCCTCATCATCGTGGGGTTCGCGCGCAAGCCTTTCGCCGATAAGTCATTCAGGGACGCCATTAGGACCTCCTGCGCGGAATTCGCGCGGCGCGGCTCCTTTCCCGGTGAAAGCTGGGAGCGCTTCGCGGAGCGCATTTTCTACCTCCGCTCCGATGTGGACGACCCCGAGGGCTATCATCGCCTCGCCGCGATGATGGCTGGAACCGACGCCGCTTTGAACGCGGCGCTCGGCGGCCGGCGGCTACCCTCCAACGCCCTTTTCTATCTCGCGGTCGGTCCCGCCTATTTCGGACCCATCGCCGAACGGCTCAAGGCAGCCGGGCTCGGCACGGCCGAGGAATCAGGCGAACGTCCGGGCAAGGGCTGGCGGCGGCTCGTGGTCGAAAAACCCTACGGCCGCGATGGGGCGAGCGCGCGAGCGCTCACCGCCACGCTGCAGGACGCTTTCGCCGAGAAGGACATCTACAGGATCGACCATTATCTCGGCAAGGAAACCGTCCAGAACCTCCTCTATCTGCGATTCGCGAACGCCGTCTTCGAGCCGTTATGGAACCGCAACCATATCGAGGCGATCGATATCTGCGTATACGAAACCGACGGCATAGGCGAGCGGGGCGGTTATTACGACGCGGCGGGCGCGGCGCGCGATATGATGCAGAACCATCTCATCCAGCTCATGTGCCTGACCACGATGGAGCCGCCGGCCAGCCTCGATCCGGAGGGCGTCCGCGACGAGAAGGTGAAAGTCCTGCGCTCGATCGCCGCCTATTCTCCCGATGAGTACCTGGACAGGGCGAGGCGAGGCCAGTATGCGAGGGGAGCCGCCGGCGGAGGCGGAGCGCGGCGCGCCTACCGCGAGGAGAGCAAGGTCAGACCCGGCTCAACAACCGAGACCTTCGCCTCCCTGAGGCTCGAGCTCGACAATTGGCGCTTTTCGGGAGTACCGATCACGCTTTCGACAGGCAAGGCTTTCGATGAAAAGTTCAGCCAGATCGTCATTCGCTTCAGGCGTCCGCCGGCGGCCCTCTTCGCGGCGCGCTGCGGCGACGCCCTCGCGCCAAACGAGCTTACGATACGAATCCAGCCGGATGAGGGCGTCTGGCTCCGCTTCAACGCCAAAGTCCCGGGAATCGCGGCCATCAAGCCGAGCGAGCTTCGCTTTTCGTACCGCCAGGTGGCCGACTATCTTCCAGAAGCCTATGAAAGGCTCATCGCGGACGCCCTGGCGGGCGACTCGACGCTCTTCATCCGCGCCGACGAATCCGAATACGCATGGCGCGTGCTCGATGGCCTCGAGAGGGCCTGGGCCTCGGCAGATCCCGAAGGCGCCCCCGAGCGGGGAGGGCTGATCCTCTACCCGGCCGGCTCGCCGATCCCGACGTCCGCGGGTCCGGCGGCCGCAGTTCCGGCGGCCGGCGCTTAATGCCCCGCCTCCTCACCTTTTCCGACGAAGCCGCCTGGATCGAAAGCGCCGTGGAAGCGGTGACGACGGCTATCCGCGAGGCGCTGCGGCGGGGCCAGGGCCGTTTCGACGCGACCCTTTCAGGGGGGACGACGCCCGCGCCGCTGTACGCGGCTTTGGCGGCGAGCCCGGCGGTCGCC
>MTLD01004465.1_pt2 | contig 24614 bp, 21 predicted proteins | sample 1982471 | NCBI WGS metagenome assembly MTLD01 (sample SAMN05712604, study PRJNA340218) | biofilm metagenome | isolation source: sample SPM anode biofilm adapted to -50 mV | place: USA | collected 2012-02-03 | reverse complement strand
TTTCAGTTTTTTATTACCGATACAACGGTGCGCTATTTCAGCTTGAAGTTTGCGACAATCTTCGAGCCGTCCAGCGTGGTGACGGTGACCGCATAACAGATGCCGGGTGTTTTGGGTGTCTGCCAGTTGAATACGAACTGCCCCGCGGTGGTGTCATATCTGAGCGCGGTGCCGCCCGTGGCGGTGGCGTCGACCGGGTCTTCCGTGCCCGCCACCGAATTGCAGCTTATTGACTGTGTCTGGACGCTCGATATTGACGAGGTGCTGGTCAGCTCCGTCGAGCCAATGAACACCTCGAATTTAAGCGGTATGGTCGCCCCGCCTTTGGCGGTATTGAGGGTACCGCTGGTCATCACCACCGGGTTGTAGAACCCTTTGAGGGTCCAAGGCTGGACCGTGTAGGTCCGAGTCGACGTCCCTGTGTTGTCGGCTTCGTCTTTTGCGGTCGCGATCAGGGTGTGCGTGCCGACCAAGCTGCTGTACCCTGAAACCTGGCACGCCACCGCTCCCGAAACGATGTCGTTTGCCGAGCAGGTCGGCGCAACCGGGGTTTGACCATAGTAAAAGCTGTCGCCATCGGCGATGTTGCCTGCAAATGCCACGGCGGGAGGCGTGGTATCCTTTACGGTTACCAAGAAGCTACCGTTTGCCTGGTTCTTATGGGCATCGCTGGCACTGCAGTTAACCGTAGTCGCACCGACCGGGAAAACCGCTCCGGATGTCGGCAGACAACTGACCGCGTCCTTCCCGTCGACGAGGTCGAGTGCCGAGACAGCATCGGCGTAATTGATGGTAGCGCCCCTAAGGGCGTTGCCTTCAGTCGGTCCGATATTGCCGGGCAGGGTCAGCTCAGGCGGGGTGGTATCCACCACCTTCACCTTGAAAGAAGCCTCCGCCTTGTTGGGAGGCGTCGCCAGGTCGCCGGCGCTGCACTTCACGGTAGTCGTCACGTCGAGGGGGAAGGTGCTGCCGGATAATGGGTCACAGGTGACATCCACGTCACCGTAGTAGGCATCGTGCGCCGTGGGGGCAAAGGTTGCCGCCGCTCCCGCCGCAGAGGTCGCTTCCTTGACTACCTCAACTTCAGGGACCCCATTGATCACCGGCGGCGTGATGTCATTGACCTTCACCTGACAGGAGGCATCGGCAGTGAGTTTCCCGTTATCGGTCACTGTCAGTCCGAAAGACATCTTGTCGTAGGGGAAAGAGCTCAATTTGGGCGCGGCAAATGAGATTTGAGCAGCGGTGAGATCGGTCTGGCTCAGGTCGGCATTGGGAAGCCCTTCCAACTGACTCCATTGGTACGTCAAGGCCCCGCCGTCCGGGTCGGACGAGTCCTGGTCTTTCAGGGTGATGGGATCCCCTTCGTTCACCGTCTCCGGACAAGACACCTTTGCGGTGGGGGCCACGTTGACCGACATGACTTGAACGAGAACGTCCGCCGAGCTGCTAAGGTATCCATCCGAAACCGTCAAGCGGAATCTCAGGGTTTCGCCGTTGGGGTACTGCTCCGGCGGGGCGGTGAAGGTGGCCGATATGCCCTCGGGGTTGTTGATGGTCACAGCGGTGACCGGATTGGCCGGATCGGTTATCTGTGCCCAGGAATAGGACAAGGCGCCGCCGTCGGGATCCGACGAACCGCTGGCGTCCAGTGTTACCAGGGCCCCCTCGTTCACGCTGTATGGGAGAACCCCGCCGGCAACCACGGCGGAGGCCACGGGAGGATGGTTGGTGTTGACGACCGAAACGTTGGTCGTTTTAGCATCAACCTGGGAAGAGCAACCGGTTTCCAGCGAAGTGACTTTAAGTTCAAATTTATAGGTCTGTCCGGATGGGCCTTCCCCTGGCGCAGTGAACGTTGCGACACAGCTGTTCTGATTGCTGATCGTTATCGCCGGGGAATCCAGCGAGCGCCATGCGCAGGCGACTTTGTCCTTGGGGTTTGAGTTGGTGCCATCGAGGAAAACCGTTACACCTGGTTTGACGCCTATCTGGTTGCCTGGATTAGGAATAGCCTGCGCCTTCTGGCAGACCGGTTGATCGGCCAATGCCGGAGCCGTGACTAAAAGTAAGGCCGCCATCGGCAGAAACGATACCTTTTTCTTCATTTTCCCCTCCTTAGTCAAGATGATAAAAAAACTTTCGCTCGAAATCGCATTTTTTGGTTTTGCCCCACCGGGTATAGACGGTGTTCAGCCGTTGCGGCACATCACTTCGAACCGATGCGCCGTGATGGCTACGGCGACGCCCGACATCCCCTGATCCGCCTCCACTCTCAACACCTTGCCGCTGCAATGCACTTTTACCGTGCCGGTGTGTTCCAGGAGCATGACAAAATCTATCGGTTCGTTTATGCACAGGACTTGGTCCGTATGAAAATAAACGCCGTCACTACTGAAATTACTCGCCAGGCCTCTTCCCTCTTGAAGCTCAAGGAGTATTTCGCCGTTGAACCGTGTCGCCTTCCTTTGCTCTAAGAAACTCAAGCCGGCATCCCCTGCGGTTTTACGTCATATAAAGCTTTTTCGGAAAACGAAAGAGGGTGTCTGGGGCGGTATCTGGTGGCACGTTTACATTTTTATATTAAAGCAAGACTCAACACAATTATTCGACAGATACATTTATCTACATCCAAAGGGGGGATGCTTTCTATATCATCCGGTATAGGAAGAAGAAGGGGGGGGCTGGGATGGCGCTGCCGGTCTTGGGCAATGGCTCAATTTTACGGAGAAAAAACCAGCAAACACTGGACATTGCACATCAGGGATAATACCGTAGGTGAACCCGATGCGAGGTAACGCTGCTGTCATTCTGTCCGTCGCAGCCGTGGGGAATGGAGGGTATAAATCGACTTTCAACCGCCCTGTGGCGGCAGCCTCGCTGACACCGCACGGGCTATACGGCCTAGGCAAGTGCCGGAGGTTTCCGCCCTACAATTGAGATCGGAACACCTTTCTTGCAACTGATGCGGTGGGCAATGCAAAGAAGCTGCAGGCCGGCGAGGTCGACCTCGGTTACACCTGCGAGGGAAAGCTCAACCTTCTTCTCCATGGCAAAGGCATTTAAAAGCACTTCCGTGATGTCGTGGACCTGCACAGCCGTCATCGCCCCACTGATGGTCACGAGGGTGCTGTCCTTCTTGTCTGTGACTTTAATATTTTGTAGCGGCATGTCACGACCTCCGCCTCGCCAGACCGCGCTCGTGGCCCTTTTGGGGGCGTGCACCAGTTCCAGGTTGCTTCAGCTTAATAGTCTATCGTCACCGAAGATTGACGAAAAGTCGCAATGCCTCCATGAACTCCGTTTCCATTTTGTGCCGACGCGCGGTACCGGTTCGCTCCGCATGCAAGGATACCCTGCAAGAGATCGATACCGCCCACTTAGTTCTCTTGTAAAGTCTGAATACCCAAGCAGCTGTTTATTTTCTTTTCCAATTTAGAGATTTCAATACCTTCCCCCTGAATCAAGAAGCAATCATCCAAGGTTAACTGGATAGACCTGCCACCTGAAACTATGCCTAGAGTATGGTATGCACGAGACTCAATAGGCAGTCCATAGTCCATCCCCACCCAAGAAACATCCACTCCCACCGCGACGGCGATCTCCCGGGTCCGCCTGACGATAGAATCAGCCCCCACCCTCCTGCGGTCATTCAAAGCCGGGCAATCCATGACATGTTCTCCTGTTCCGTACACTGCAAGATACGAATCCTACAACTATGGGTAACTGACATAAGATGCTTATCACTGTTTTATACTGAGTTTCTTTTGCAGCTAAGACCACGCAAATGTGTCAACGCTTAACTAGCGCTAACACGCAAAAGTGTCAACAAATAATTAGTTCGGCACTTTTGCGGTCAGGCCGCCAACAGCACCGCTGTTCAATTCGATGAGCACAGCAGCACCTCTTACTCTGGTACTTTTAATGGCCTGTTACGCACCTAAAATCTCCAGAACTTTTCAAACGCTTCACCTGCCAATTTCAGATCTACAGCAGATTCTATGGGGTGTGGTTGTGTCATCCGGGGTGAACTAGCTAAATAACGCGTTCTGCTCATATCGACAGGAAAAACTCAAAATAAAGCCCGAAACTCGTATCAGACATGGGGTTTTTCGCCCACGGGGGCTCCAGAAGCCCCATCCGCATGGCAAAGCATTATAATGCTGCTATCATTTGGGTCGAAACCTGCTATGTGACACCATGCCAAAACATTCGCAGGTATCAGGTGTCAGATCTTCGGCCCTGGCAGGTAAGTTTGAAACTGATCGCAGGTCGCCGCACCAGTCCAATCTTCAGTTGTAGAACATCCTGCCGCGACACGGGGGCATTTTGAACACGTTCTCAAGTCTTTTTGACAATGCGGCATTGATGCTCATCCTTTGCATCGTTTACGATACGTTCAGCATTTATGCGATCTCGAACAAAAAGCTGCGGGCGGTACTTACCGGCGTCCTGGTAGGGCTTATTTGCATCGCAGTCATGCTCACCCCCTGGCCCCTGGAAGAGGGATTGTATTTCGACACCAGGTCGGTCCTCCTCAGCCTGTGCGGACTTTTTTTCGGCATAATTCCCACACTGATAGCAGTCGCCATAGCCGGTGCGTTCCGACTCTGCCAAGGTGGTCCGGGAGGTGTAATCGGAACGGTCGTCATCGTGGTCACCGCATCGGTAGGACTGCTCGGAGCATATTGGAAGGATAAGCGCGGCAAGTCTCTCAACTGGATACAGTTGTACGCCTTCGGCGTTGTCGTCCACATTGCCATGCTCTCCTGCATGTTCCTCTTCCCTGCGGCAATGCGCGATATCATCCTGAAAAATACGGTCCTTCCCATCCTCCTCATCTATCCGGTCCTCACCACCATTATCGGCCTCATCTTGAAAAAACAGGAAGACCGCCGCACAGCCGACAATAAACTCCTCTACTCAACCGCGCTCGCCACGGCCGCACTGGAATCGACCCCTGACGGCATCCTCATTGTTAACCTGGATGGCAATGCCACCCGCTGGAACCAACGATTTGTCGAACTCTGGAAGATACCAGCCCATCTGCTCGACATGACCGACAGCAAGCCGTTGCTTGCCCATGCCTCAGCACAGATGGCCAACCCTGAGGAATTCATCGGTCGTGTCACCGAGCTGTACAAGCATCCGGAAAAATCGTGCACCGACACCCTCTATCTCGCAGATGGGCGTATCTTCGAGCGCTACACGCAGCCCCAAAAGGTCGGCAGCGAGATAGTCGGACGTTTCTGGTCATTTCATGACATCACCGAGCAGAGAAAGGCGGCAGAGTCGCTGCAGATGATGCGTTTTTGCGTCGATCATGCGGGCGACAGCATGTTCTGGATCAGCAGCGAGGGGCAAATCCTTTACGTCAACGATGCAACTTGCTCCGGGCTTGGGTATTCCCGGGAGGAGTTGCTGCGCATGAGCATTTTCGACATCGACCCGGATTTCCCAGCGACAGTGTGGAACGAGCACTTCGAGAACCTCAGGCGGCAGGGTAACATCATCCTGGAGACCCGCCACCGCGCCAAGGATGGGCGGGTCTTCCCCATCGAAGTCAACGCCAACTATGTTCATTTCGGCATTCATGAATTCAATTTCGCCTTCACCCGCGACATAACGGAGCGTAAGCATGCCATGGAGGAACGGCTGAAACTGGAACAACAGCTTCTCCATGCTCAGAAGCTCGAAAGCCTCGGCGTGCTGGCCGGTGGTATTGCTCACGACTTCAATAACATTCTCACTTCGATAATCGGCAACGCCGATCTGGCTCTCATGCGCATCAACCCTGAATCGGCCGCCGTCGATAACCTGCACAACATCGAAAAGGCCTCGGCCCGGGCTGCCGATCTGGCCAAGCAGATGCTTGCGTATTCGGGCAAGGGCAAGTTTGTCATCGGCAATCATGACATCAACGACCTGCTGGAAGAAATGCTTCACATCCTCAAGGTTTCCATTTCGAAAAAGGCGATGCTGCGCCTCAACCTCACCCACCCCTTGCCCCCGGTCGAGGCGGATGCCACCCAGATTCGCCAGATCATCATGAACCTGGTAATCAACGCCTCGGAAGCCATGGGCGATGAGAGCGGCATGATCACGATTACCACCGGCTCTATGCACTGTGACAGCTGCTATTTGAAAGACGTCTGGCTTGATGAGAACATAGAGGAAGGGCTTTATGTCTTCATTGAAGTTGCCGACACCGGGTGCGGCATGAGCAAGGAAACGCTCGCCAAGCTGTTCGACCCCTTCTTTACCACGAAATTCACCGGGAGGGGGCTGGGGATGGCCGCAGTCATCGGCATCGTCCGCGGACATAAGGGGGCAGTCAAGGTGTACAGTGAGTTGGGCAAGGGGAGCACCTTCAAGATCCTCCTCCCCGCGAGCGACCACCCCGCTGAAGTCTTTAGTCAAGACACCAGGAGTGATCATTGGAAGGGGCACGGGACCGTGCTCCTCGTCGATGATGAAGAGACCGTTCGCGGGACGGGATCGGAAATGCTCAAGGAGATGGGTTTTGACGTCTTGACAGCCAATGATGGTCGGGAGGCGATAGACGCTTACCGGTCACACCCTGATATCAGTTTTGTCATCCTCGATCTCACCATGCCGCACATGGGTGGCGAGCAATGCTTCAGGGAGCTACGGGCGCTGAATCCTCAGGTGAGAGTGATCATGAGCAGTGGGTTCGGAGAATTGGAAGTGACGCAGAAGTTCGTAGGGAAAGGATTATCTGGGTTCATCCAGAAGCCATACAAGTTCGCAGCCTTGCGCGAGAGCATCCTTGGCTTGGATTTCGATCAAAAGGAGAGCTAGACGCCAGCACCAGACAACGGGGGGGAAAGCCCCCCCCGGAGCCGTGGAACCGCCGCCCAGTTTTACACCTCATCCAAGGAACTTGCCTGGGTAAGCTCAGCCATTACTTCCTCCAGCTCAGCCGGACTGTACGGTTTAGGCAAAACTGCGCTGAAACCGAATCTGGCGTACTCGGCGAGAATGGGATCGTTGGAATACCCGCTCGATACTACGAGGACGGCCGATGGATCAAGTTCCAGGATGCGTCTGGCAGCCTCTCCTCCCCCCATGCCCCCGGGGATAGTAAGGTCCATGACAACAACCGCGAAGGGGGTTTCAGCCGCCATTGCGGCATGGTAGAGCGCAATGGCCTGCTCACCACTGCTACAGGTTTGCACCTCGTATCCAAGCTTTTGTAACGCCTCTTTTGCAAGATTTCTGATGATCTCTTCGTCATCGACCACCAGGATCGGGCCATCGATCTGTTTTGCAGGGGCCTGTTTCGGCACCAGGCTTTGCTCAGTCTGAACCCGACAACTGCTTGCGGGCAACAAAACGACGAAGGTCGTGCCAACGCCTTCTTCGGATTCTACGCTTATATGGCCGTCATGCTTGCAGACTATGGAATAGGCCGAGGCCAACCCCAGCCCGCTTCCTGTGGCCTTGGTTGTATAGTACGGGTCGAAAACTCTTCTGAGGCTGTCTTTTGGGATTCCGCATCCGATATCACTAAAACCGAACCGTACATAAGGGCCAGGTTGCAGGGAGTAGTCGTTGGATTTATCAAGAACTGTATTCTCCAACGCTATCGAGATGACGTCTTCCCCCTGCATGGCCTGAGAGGCATTTATCATAATATTGCACAGGACCTGAACCATCAGCCCTTCGTCCGCCTCCAGGTCCCACAAGCCATCGGCACAGTTTAACATGCTCCTCGTTTTGGAACCCTTCAACGCGTGTGAAATTGCCGACTTGATAAGTGCTTTGGCCGCCACCAGCTTCTTTACCGGTCGGTTCCCCTTGGCAAAAGTCAGGAGTTGATTGGATAGGTTTGTGGCACGAAGGCAGGCGCCCTCTGCCTGAGCTAAAAGGGCGGATACCCGCTCATGACTGTCCAGGGACACCCGTGCCAAGGATATGCTCCCTACGATCCCGGTCATGATGTTGTTGAAGTCGTGGGCTATCCCGCCGGCCAACACCCCCAGTGATTCCAGTTTCTGGTTTTTTATCTGCTCGTTCAGCAACCGCCGCTGGAGGGTGACGTCGCGAGCAATTGAATTCACCTGTTTCAGCTCTTCGTCTTCGTAGGAGAGGTTGATAGTCCAGAGCATGTCGTAGACCTCACCGGTCCTGCTTATTTGCCTGTTTTCAAAAGTCACCGATTCCGTGCCAGAGCCGACCCATTCCTGGAATGCTGTCAACGTTTTTTGCCGGTCATCCGGGTGCACAAAGTCGAAGGCGAACTTTCCGACGCACTCTGCAGGTGACCACCCGAAATACTTTTCAGCATTACGGTTAACGAAGAGGAAGCGTCCCTTTGCATCGACCTGGGTCACGAGATCGCTCGTGCCCTCCACAAAATCCCGATAAAGCGCGATAGTCTGCAAAAGAGCAGCTTCCGTCCGCTTTCTCTCCGTTACATCAAGCAGAATCCCTTCTAAAATGCCCTCGTCCTTGAATACGGCCACCGAGGCAAGGCAGTCGCGGACCTCGCCATTTTTGTGGATGAACTGGACTTCGGCGTCAACGATATGTCCTTTTTCGTTAACTGTGCAGAGAATCGAGTTGCGCTGGGTGGGGTCTGCATAATGGGCGAGGAACGGCTTGCCTAAAACCTCCTCACGGGTAAGCCCGAAAAGCTCGAAAAACTTTTCATTCGCATTTATGATTTCGGCCCCGTTGAGCTTAGATCTAAACACTGCAAACGGGCTGTTGTCGAAAAAATGGCAGGTGGCAATATGTTTCTGATTCAACAAGGGTTCAGGGCACCTTTGTTCAGTTATATCAACCATGTCACCTCCTCCCGGACCATCCCCAGTGGTAATGTACACCTGCTGAAGTAACGGTAAGTCAATATGTCCCCGCTTTAGCAACAGAGCTTTTCCGTTTTTACCTTGTATCAGAAATATTGGTAGGGCGCACGAGGACAACTAGCCGCAGTGTACTTAATGGTAAGCCGTTTCATTTTGGAGTGACGTCAGCACCCCATGGACAGGATTCTGTGGACAGGGCAGAGTTTTCTCAACCCAATGCCCTGAGGCATGTCTGCGATGAATCGCGACATTGGAATATCGATTTTGGTGCTCTCTCTGACGGTGCTGTAAAGGCCCATCAATACAGCCATTTGGGGAACAGGGACATCCGTCGTCAACGTTCCAATAAGTCCTATTATGATCAGTTTGACATTAAATAATTGCGAGAATATTGCATCAATTTAATCCAAACAAAATTGAACATCCCTTGTATGTATGATAGGTTTCCAATAGATCTAGAATGCCTTATGGTGCTTTGCTTTTCCACACTGCACTGGCATTCAAATTCAGTTCAAAGGAGAACGTATGAAAAAGACTGTTTCATCAATACTTACGTGTGCGGCTGTACTCACAATGGCGACGGCCTCTCTCGCTGGAGAGAGAGAGGGGGCATTTTCAATTTCTCCTTTTGTCGGTGGTTATACATTCGACGGCGAACAACATCTGGAAACGGCACCCGTCTTTGGGCTGCGCCTGGGCTACGACCTGACCAAGAACTGGGCAGTCGAAGCCGTGACTGATTATCTGGCAACGGAGGGGACACGCAATGATCGAAGTGTCAACGCCTTGTCCTATCGCTTAGACGTCCTTTACAACTTCCTGCCTGAAGGGCCACTGGTGCCGTACCTTGCAGTGGGCGGTGGCGGGATTACCTATGGACATGGCCACGACGGCCTTAAAATCAGCGACAGAACTACCGACGCAACCATCAATGCCGGCGGAGGCGTTAAGTACTTCGTGACCGATTCGGTCGCGTTGAGGGCCGATGCTCGCCAGTTGTTTGTGCTGGAGAAGCCTGACAGCCCCAAATACAACTGGGAATACACCGCGGGCCTGACCTTCCTGCTTGGGGGCAAGACTGTTGCACCTGTGGCGGTTCCGCCCCCTGCACCAGCACCGGTTGCCGAACCTGCTCCTGTGCCAAAACCCGTTCCGGCTCCTGTTGTCGCTCCTGCACCGGCCCCGGTTCCTCCTGCCCCGTCTGTAAACATGACGGTTACCCCGGGTTCGATCACCAAAGGCGAAACAGCGACCTTGGCGTGGAGTTCGAGCAACTCTACCAACTGTGAAATACAACCGGAAGTTGGCGCTGTGCAACCTCAGGGGACTATGACGATTACCCCTGCTGACAACACTGCATACACCCTGACTTGTAATGGTGCTGGTGGCACTGCCAAGAGCGCTGCGCGAGTTGCAGTACTTGCTCCTGCCCCGGTAGTGGCTCCTACTCCGGTAGTGGCTCCTACTCCGGTAGCGCCCCCTGCTCCGGCCGCCAAGCTGTGCAGTCCTGCAGTCATAAATATCCAGTTCGATACCAATAAAGCCGATATCAAACCCCAATATCGCGATGAACTGAAAACTGTGGCTGCCTTCCTGAACGAGTTCCCCAACGCCACGGGCGTCATCGAGGGGCATACCGACAATGTTGGGCCTAAAGCTCTCAACATGAAACTGTCCCAGCGGCGTGCGGACACGATACGTAATTATCTTGTCAAAGAATTAGGTATAGCCCCTGAGCGGATTAAAGCTGTTGGCTATGGTCCTACAAAGCCCATCGCCAGCAACAAGACCAAGGCAGGAAAAGCAAAGAATCGCCGTATTGAATCCAATTTCACCTGCAACAACAACTAGGAACGGCAACTACGGTTATTAACAGGCAGACACCCTTTTGGAATTTTTCTGGGAGGGTGTTTTGCTATGACGCTCTGGTTTCACGGCACCCTCACCTTGAAAGGAGAATTACAATGTCAAAGCGACTCTGCGCTGAGTTCATCGGTACATTCTGGCTGGTTCTAGGTGGTTGTGGCAGTGCGGTACTTGCGGCTGCTTTCCCGAATGTGGGAATTGGGTTACATGGTGTGGCTCTGGCTTTCGGGTTGACGGTCCTCACTATGGCCTTCGCCATTGGTCACATCTCCGGGTGCCATCTCAACCCCGCGGTCTCCATCGGTCTCTTTGTTGGGGGGCGATTCCCCGCTAAAGAAGTAGGCCCCTATATCTTAGCTCAGGTGCTAGGTGGCATCGCGGGGGCTGCTGTTTTGTTCCTGATAGCCAGTGGGAAAATGGGATTTGATGTTGCTGCCGGCTTCGCCTCAAATGGCTATGGCGAACATTCTCCGGGCGGGTATACCCTAGTCGCTGGACTCGTTACGGAGATCGTCATGACCATGATGTTCCTGTTTATCATCATGGGGGCAACCGACAAGCGTGCCCCCCAGGGGTTCGCACCGATTGCCATCGGTTTGGGACTTACCCTGATTCACCTCATCAGCATCCCGGTCACCAATACGTCGGTAAACCCAGCACGCAGTACGGCGGTCGCCATATTTGTCGGAGGATGGGCCATGTCACAACTGTGGCTCTTTTGGGTTGCTCCCATTATCGGCGCCATAGCCGGGGGCGGTATTTACCGGTTCCTTGGTTCCAGCAAGGAATAGACACGGTTCGGCAGAAATCAACGACGGAAAGGACCCCCTGATTTCGTCGGCTCGAAAATTTCTCAGCGCCCTGCATGTCACAACATGCCTCGCACGAGCATTCACAGGTTGCGGTTATTGAAGCATTCTCACTCATAATTCTTTCGGAGGGTATGGCTATGAGCATCGTAAAGGAATTCAAGGAGTTTGCAGTAAAAGGCAACGTTGTCGATATGGCAGTCGGCATTATCATTGGTGCTGCATTCGCCAAGATAGTATCGTCATTTGTCGGTGACGTTATTATGCCGCCAATCGGAGTCATGCTGGGAGGCGTTGATTTTTCACAACTTTCTATCATTGTCAAAGAGGCGGTTGGCAATAAACCGCCTGTAGTGATCAGTTATGGCAAGTTTATACAAACCATCATAGACTTTATTATCATCGCGTTTGCAATTTTCGCGGCAGTTAAAGCAATAAACACACTGAAGAAAAAAGAAGCCGCAGCACCAGAGGTGCCTCCTGCCCCCACACGGGAAGAAATACTGCTTGGTGAGATCAGAGACTTACTAAAGAGTGGCAGGTAGTGGGATGAGGCTATAGGTGCTTGGGTGCTGGGAGTGAATATTCAAGCACCAGCAAACTATGTAAGCCAAAGGAGGATGGACATGAAAAAAAACGTGGGCAGGCAAAATCCTTTTAGGATGCACGCTCGTTGCTATGTTGGCTGAAGTGTGGCTGGCACTGCTTCGGTTCGCCTGCGACGAATGATGTGATGCAGTCCGCTGGAGCGTTTATGCGTGCTTGTCTGGGCAGGCTGGATAGATTGCCACAGGATAATTATTTGGCAACCTGGATTTATTGGGTCGCTGTCGGGTCGAGTTATGCAGGATTTCAGGGGCGTCCCCTGATGCACCTGAGAGGGACGCTCTGACGTCGGATGCATGTCTTCTCTGCCGGGCATGGTACAAGGAAAGGGCACCACCAAGACCTGAGGTGCCCTCATCGAAGATCTACCAGCAGCCAGGGATTCAAACGGTTCCTGTACTCACGGCTAGATTACGGACAAATATATGCACTAACTGATGAGTAACATTTAGCTCCCATGGAACTGCTGGTGCAGCTCGGATCCTTTGATACATAGTGCGTAGCTTTGAGAGCTGCAGCCTTGTTTAGTGCTGCCACCTTACCGTATTCGATAGCTTTTTCTTGGCTTCGATGCTCTTCGCCCCCCCCAACTACACCGACGAATTTGCAGTTTGCAACCATTGAGCTATCAGCCTCTTTAAGTAATTTAGACTGCGGACTTGGCATAGCAAGGCACCCACTAAGGGCACTACTCATAGCTATTGCACCTAAGGTTAGAATAAAATTTTTGTTAATTTTCATGATCCCCCTCCGGCTCAGAGGCCAAAGCATATTTTAATGATATGATTCACTGTCAGTTTGTGGAACTTGTGTCAATGAAATTGTTTGCATCAAGTATCAGGCGATAATATTGGGAAGTCTCGTGGCTAAATAAGGTCAGCAACAAGATGTTGTTACGTAGTTTTCTCGCTGGGAGCGCTGCCTAAGCAGAAGAGTCCTCCTTCGTTTGATGAAAGCGCTAGAGAGGATGGCTGAGCAACTCTCTCACCTCTAAGCCGATGTTGTTGGTGTGGAATGCATGTTCAACCTGGTACTGGCCTGCAGACCTGAATTGTCCTAGCTGTTCCTCCGTTTGTTCTAATGATTGAAGATCACAAGATGTAATTACTGGCTTTAAGCACCTGCCCTTCACCTCGTGATTTTAGTAACTTATCCACCTTCATTCAAGCACCGCCAAAATATCACAGGAAACCGCACCCAGCACGCCATCCGCAAGACAGACCAAATAGATATTGACATGCAATTACGCCTACTTGCAAAACTGCGCAGAAAGTATGCAAACCGTAAAAGTGCCTATTTTTGCGTCACAACCAACGCGCTTATCCACAGGATTAGAGCACTTATCCACAGACGCAGTGGAAAGGTGTCGAGTCTAAGTAATATGTGGGATGATTAATGAAGTGGCTGAAGGTGGTCGAGGCGTGAGAGGAGTTTCCGCTACGGGGTGCAATAACAGCGCGGAGTAAAAGCTGGAACCTGTGTGTTGAAGCGGCAGCGGGGGGGCATGGAAGCGGGCTGAGGTCGACAGAACGGCCTGAACGCCTACTAACGGGCCGCATTGCACGTCTTTTCTGCCTGTCAGTCATCGCATTGCCAGGATACGCCTATTTCTGTGAGCTTTGCCGCCAGCAAGGCAACTTGTCCATGCATGAGCGCGAGACCGATGGCGTCGCCAAGCGGGCCGATGTCGACCATGAAATAGGGTCATACATCTGGACAACAGATTGTCCTGAATTTACCCCGCGATTTTCCGATAAGAGCTTGGCACATCATGCGATCACATTCACGTTAACGAAACGCGTGAGCGGAGGTAGGACAACTATGAAAAGTTACAAGCACTGGGGCATATTTTCCAAGATCGTCAGCCTGTCTCTGCTCTCCTGGCTCGTTCTGGTTCTGGCGGCGATGTTCGTGCTGGTTCCATACATCCGCGGCCTGCTGATTCAGGAAAAAATGGACACGGTCCGGTTTCTGGTTGAGGAGGCGTCAACCATTCTGGTCAGCTACCAGAAGCAGGTCGAGGCGGGGACCCTTTCGAAGGAGCAAGCACAGAAAGAAGCGGCCAAGGATATCAAGGAATTGCGCTACGACGGCAAGGAGTACTTCTTTGTCAGCGACCTCAGCAACCGACTTATCGCTCATCCGCTTCGCCCCGAAAACGAGGGTAAGGACATGAGCACGTTCAAGGATGCTGATGGAAAATTGATTTACCAGGAATTCGCCAAGGCGGCGTCCAGTGACGCAGGCGGCGGTTTCGTCGATTACCGCCAGATAAAACCTAAGGAGCAAAAACCGCAGCCAAAACTCAGTTACACCAAACTCTTCAAGCCGTGGGGGTGGGTAGTCGGTACCGGCATCTACATAAACGGCGTGGACGAGGACATGAGGAAAGTTCAGCTCGCGGTAACGCTTGGTCTTCTGGCCGTGCTGGGCCTCAGCATAATGCTCTCTTTGCTGGTATCCCGCACCATCACCGGGCCGGTCAAGGAGGTGGTGGACAGGATAAAGGACATCGCTCAGGGAAACGGGGATCTGACCAAGCGCTTGCCGATACACGGCGACAACGAGGTCGGGGAGCTCTGCATCGGGTTCAACGCCTTCGTAAGCAAACTGCACGGCATCATCTCTCAAGTATCCGACAGCGCAGTCCAGCTCGCCTCATCTTCAAGCGAACTGCAGGCAAGTTCCAAGGGGATGTCGGAAAGCATCTCCACCCTTTCCGCCCAATCGGCGTCGCTTGCCACCGCAGGCGAGGAGATGTCGGCAACGTCCTCGGATATCGCCAACAACTGTCACCTGGCAGCCGACAATGCGGGGGGCGCCTCTCGCAAGGCGACTGAAGGTGTCACGATCGTCGGTGATTCTATTGAGATCATGCAGGCCATTGCCGCTCAGGTCAAAAACGCTGCAGATACCGTGGAGACGCTGGGCGAGCGTTCCGACCAGATTGGCACCATAATCGGCACCATCGAGGATATCGCCGATCAGACCAATCTGTTGGCGTTGAACGCAGCAATAGAAGCGGCGCGCGCAGGGGAGCAGGGGCGCGGCTTCGCCGTAGTCGCGGACGAGGTGCGGGCGTTGGCGGAGCGCACCACGCGCGCGACCAAAGAGATTGGAGAGATGATAAAGTCGATTCAGAACGAAACCAGGGGTGCGGTGCAAACGATGGAGCAAAGCGTGACTCAAGTGGAACATGGAAGCACCCAAGCCGCCGCTTCCGGAAAATCACTCCAGGAAATTCTTGAGATCATCAACAGCGTGACTGAACAGATCAGCCAGATCGCTACGGCGGCCGAGGAACAGACCTCGACCACCCGTGAGATCAGCAATAATGTACTGAGTCTCAATGAGATGGCCCACCAGAACAGCGCGGCCATCAATGAAACCGCGCTCGCCGCGAACGGCGTCTCTCGTCAGGCCGAAGATTTGCAGATGCTGGTAACCCAGTTCAAGCTGTAGTGAAATCGGGTCGGAACAAGTGGGGGGGGGCACCCCCAATGATGCCTTGGTTTTACAGCTCTCTCCCGAGCTGTGGAGAGAGTCATATTTTAATTCCCCGTCCTTTCTGCACTGAATTCTTGCTGGTCACAACAAGACTGCAAAGCTCGGTGTTGAGGGACGGGATGTCGCTGTCTAGTACCTTCCATACTGCATCAAGACTCACACCGAAGTAATGGTGAATCAGCCTGTTCCTCATATCACTGATCTGCCTGAAAGGTATTTTTTTATTGTCAGAAACAAAGGCTGGATAATGTTTCAAGAGTTTACCGGAAATTTCGCCAAGTATCTGAATGTGTCTTATTGCTGCATCCTGCTTGTCCTCATTGATCTTAAAAACAGCCTCACCCTCGCTTGAAATCTCGATCAGGCGATTAACCGACCTTTGAATGTCGTCCAGATACTCCTTGAGCGTCCGCGGCTTTCGGTCATCGGTCATATCGCGATTGCCTCCTTGTTGATCTCGTCCCTTTTCTCTTCCGGTATTTCCGTATCCAGAATGACATCGACCGGAACCTTGATGAGCTTCTTGACCTGCGCCGCGATCTCCACCAACTCCATCAGACCCGTTTTCCCCTTGATCGGCGACACCAGCAAATCCAAGTCGCTCCTGCTGGTGTCCTCCCCGCGTGCGGTCGAGCCGAAGACCCTGACGTTAGTAACATGATGCGCCAGGGCTATGGCCTTGATCTGCTCCCGGTAGACGGCCAACTGTTCGCTCGGCCGGGGGCGGGGGAGACGCTTGCGCTTTGCGGGACGGAGCGGCAAATTCTGCTGTTTCAGCCCACGTTCATCACGGGCGTCCAGTGCGGCCTGCCTTATCAGGTGGCGGACAAAGGATGACAGCGTTGTTTCCACCCCTGTCCGGCGGCTGAATTCAGCGGCAAGCTGCTCGGCCTGTTCCTTTTCTTCCGGCTCTATGACGATGTTCAGACGTGCGGTTTTCACCATGCCACCTCCATTTTATGTACATAATATACACATAAAATAGGAGGGTGACAAGTAAGTGAGAAGCACAAAACGGGTATTTCCTCACTCAATTCAGGCCCGGATCAAAATGCTCGGTGAAGGAGTCGTTGGGATTCCTCAACTCTCTTGCGGTTCGGCCTACCCCTCGACCAGTGCAACCAGCATAACGTTGATCAGTTCCGTCTCGGCCTCCTGACCGTCATCGTCGTACCGCAACCAGGCGGAACCTTCAGTTAAAGGCCGGCGATCCAGGATCAGGCGGGCCGGGCGCTCGTCGTGGCGCACCTGGACGACCGCCTTTTTCAGCGTGTTGTCGGAGGCGCCCTGTTTTCCCTGCTTTTCGCCGTTCTTCTCAACATCCTTGCCATTCGCACCATTCTCTCCTCCCAGGGCTCCGTCGCCGCTTCGCTCCGGCTCCTGCTGGCGCTTGTCGTCCAGATAGTTCCGCAGCTGTTTAACCGATCCACGGGTTATTTCCTGGTCCTCCGCATCCAGCCAGGCGGTCACTTCTTCGGGCTTTGTCTTGTAAGCGGCCACCAGCTCATTGATTACCGTTACATCCTTGGCCCGTTCCGAGTTGAACGCCTCGGCAACCGGTTCCGGCAGATCAAGTAGGGCGATGTGCTGCGTCACAAAGGCGGGAGACTTGCTGATGTTTCTGGCGATCTCACCTTTCTTGAGTCCCTTTGCCAATTCGCGGCCGATGTAGTCGGCTATCTCCCGGGCGGTCAGCTCGTCACGCTGAAGATTCTCGATAATCTGGTCCTCATCGTGGTGGTCGTTGTCGATGAAACCGGGAATCGCCGTATTACCCGCCCGTTTGGCGGCGCGGAAACGCCGGGCCCCATGGTTTATGAGGTAGCGTCCGGGAGCGGCCGGATTTTCCCTTACGGAAATCGGCGTCTTCACTCCTCGCAGCTCGATGGAGGCGGCCAGCTCCGCCATGCTTTCTTCTGAGAATCCGGGGTTGTTTTCGGTCCGCGGCTGATGCGGATCTTCGTCGATGAAATCAAGCGGCAACATCAGAGGACCGCCGCCATTATGCGCGGCGGCGGGAACAGAGTGGTTTTTAGGTGCCATTGCTTAACCCCCTTTGGTCTGGAACCCTGGTTTTGGTCCGGACGCTTTCGAGAGTATAAGGTGACCGCAACTGGGGTCAATCCGGTTGGTTGGAAAAAACTTATGCTGTGCGGGAAAAAATTTCACCTCACCTAAGTGCATTCCTTTTCGATGAAGTTACAATAGGCGGGATTTGTCTTCTTTAATTTTTCGTCCGGGCGCTTGGTTCGCTGTTGAACCACCTCCCCAAACAAGGAATTTTAGCGGCTAAAAATTCCGAGCCCGGCATAGAGGGGAAAGGGATGTCGGAACTGGACTTGGAAGACAACTTCATCAGCGTCAAAGATCGCGCCAGGCAGAAGTTGGAGCGGGATATGGGACCGCTGCTGCTGGCGGCGCTGCACGATCCGAGAACCGTTGAGCTCTTGCTCAATCCCGATGGCAGAGTGTGGCAGGAGTGCCTTGGGGAGAGGATGTCCTGTATCGGCATGCTGCGGCCCGCACAGGCTGAAGCAATCATCAAGACGGTTGCCGGCTACCACGGAAAGGAGATCACGCGGACAAAACCGATCATCGAAGGGGAGCTGCCCCTCGACGGTTCGCGCTTCGCCGGCCAGCTCCCGCCGATCGTTCTTGCCCCAACCTTCGCCATCAGGAAAAAGGCGGTCGCCATTTTCACGTTGGATGAATACGTGACGGCCGGCACCATGACCGAGGCGCAATGTGAAACGTTGAAAACCGCCGTGCGGGACCACCTCAACATCCTGGTGGTCGGCGGTACCGGAAGCGGCAAGACCACCCTGGTCAACGCGATCATAAACGAGATGGTGCTCTGCAACCCCGCTGAGCGGGTTTGCATCATCGAAGACACCGGAGAGATCCAATGCGCCGCCGAAAACTTCGTCCAGTACCACACCTCGCTCGACGTGAACATGACCACGCTCCTCAAGGTCATCCTGCGCATGCGTCCCGACCGCATTCTCGTGGGCGAAGTGAGAGGGGGGGAGGCTTTGGATCTGCTCGACGCCTGGAACACCGGGCACGAAGGGGGGGCGGCGACGCTCCACGCCAACAACTCCCTGGCCGGGTTGATCCGATTGAAATCACTCATCACCCGTAACGAGTCGGCTCCCTCGGATATCGAGTCACTGATCGGCGAGGCCGTCCAGATCGTCGTCCATATCGCCCGGACTCCGGGCGGCCGCAGGGTGCGGGAGATCGTCGCCATCGACGGCTATGAAAACGGCCGTTACATTCATTCCATCCTGTAAGGAGAGATGTCATGAAAAGCCTGATTTATGCGGTAGGCACGGAACGAAACGGCTTTCTCAACCTTATCCACTCAGCTCTCGGCACCGTGAAGAGCCGCAGGGGCACCCGTTCATACCTGCGCTTCGACAGCGGTGCGCTGGTTGTGACAGGCGCTGCGGCGCTTCTGCTGTTCATGCTGCTTCTTCCTGAACAGGCTGCCGCCTCCACGGGTACCGGCGGTTCGCTCCCTTACGAATCCTGGCTGAAGAGCCTGCAAAACTCCGTCACCGGTCCCGTGGCCTTCGCGCTGTCGATCGTGGGCATCGTGGTCGCCGGGGGCGTACTCATTTTCGGGGGGGACCTGAACGGGTTTTTCCGCACCCTGATCTTCATCATACTGGTCATGGCCTTTCTGGTCGGCGCCCAAAACATCATGAGCACGTTCTTTGGCCGCGGCGCGGTGATCGGCGGCTCAGGCGGAGGTGCGGCGACACCAGAGGCGACCGCCGCGCCTGCCGGACGCGGGGCGTAGCATGCCCCTGCGCACGGTACCCATTCACCGGGTCGGCAACAGGCACAACCTGTTCATGGGCGGGGACCGCGAACTGGTGATGTTCTCCGGTCTGCTGGCATTCGCGCTGATTTTCAGCGCACAGGAGGTGAGGGCGACGATCTTCGGACTTTCACTTTGGTTCGGCGCGCTCTTCGCCTGCCGGCTCATGGCGAAGTCCGATGTCCAGATGCGCTTCGTCTACCTGAGAAGCCGCAAGTACAGGAAGTATTACCCGGCCCGAAGTACCCCGTTCCGAGTCAACACGAAAAGCCAAGGCAACCAATACCGATGATCACCGCCATCTCCATAATCATCGCGGTCGTGGGAGCGGCCATGCTGCTCGTCATGTATGCGCGGATCCGGTCCTTGAACGGCGAGATCGTCCTGCGCAGGCACCGCCGGAAGGACGCCGGTTTCGCCGATCTCCTGAACTACGCCGCCGTGGTGGACGACGGCGTTATCGTTGGCAAAAACGGAGCCTTCATGGCCGCCTGGCTGTACCAGGGCGACGACAACGCCAGCAGCACGGACGAACAGCGGGAAATGGTGTCTTTCCGCATCAACCAGGCCTTCAGCGGTCTGGGCAACGGCTGGATGATTCATGTCGACGCGGTACGCCGGCCGGCTCCGAAATACTCGGAACGGTCTCTGTCGCATTTTCCGGACCCGGTGTCGCAGGCGGTTGACGAGGAGCGGCGGCGGCTGTTCGAACGGCTGGGCACCATGTACGAGGGGTACTTCGTCCTCACCGTCACCTACTTCCCGCCTCTGCTGGCGCAGGCAAGACTGGTGGATCTCATGTTCGAGGACGACAGCGTCACCCCGGACCACAAGGCGTGCACCGAGGATCTGATCAATCACTTCAAGCGCGAATGTCTCAATATCGAATCGCACCTGTCGGCGGCGGTGAGGCTCACCCGTCTGTGCGGCAATAAAATCACGGAGGAGGACGGTTCCACCGCGACGCATGACGAATTCCTGCGCTGGCTGCAGTTTTGCTGCACCGGGATCAACCATCCGGTGAGACTTCCCGACAATCCCATGTACGTCGACATGCTGATCGGCGGGGTGGAAATGTGGTCCGGGGTCGTGCCGAGGATCGGGCGAAACTTCGTGCAGGTCGTGGCCATCGGAGGGTTCCCCCTGGAGGGGACGCCGGGCATGCTGACCGCGCTTGGCGAGCAGCCGTGCGAATACCGCTGGTCGTCGCGCTTCATCTTCATGGATTCCGTCGAAGCGGTCGCGCACCTGGACAAGTACCGCAAGAAGTGGAAGCAGAAAATTCGCGGCTTCTTCGACCAGGTTTTCAACACCAACACCGGCGCCATCGATCAGGATGCCCTGTCCATGGTGCAGGATGCCGAGTCGTCGATTGCGGAGATAAACAGCGGTCTGGTGGCGGCGGGGTACTACACGAGCGTCGTCGTACTCATGGATGAAAACCGGGAGCGTCTGGAAACGGCGGCACGGTTCGTCGAGAAGGCGGTATCCCAGCTCGGCTTTTGCGCCTACACAGAGACCATCAACACCCAGGATGCATTCTTCGGCTCGCTACCGGGGCACGGCGTGGAAAACGTCAGACGGCCGATCATCAACACCCTGAATCTGGCCGATCTCCTCCCCACCAGCACCATCTGGACCGGCGCGAACACTGCACCCTGCCCGATGTACCCGCCGCTCGCCCCGCCGCTCATGGAGTGCGTCACGCACGGCGCAACACCTTTCCGGTTCAACCTGCACACCCGCGATCTGGGGCATACGCTCATGTTCGGCCCGACGCGCGCCGGCAAATCGACGCACCTGGGCATCATCGCGCTGCAGCTTATGCGCTATGAAGGGATGTCCATCTACGTCTTCGACAAAGGGATGTCGATGTATCCCACGACGAAGGCGGTGGGCGGCGCCCACTTTTCGGTCGCCGCCGATGAAAGCCGGCTCGCGTTCTGCCCGCTGCAGTTTCTGGAAACAAAGGGAGACCGCGCCTGGGCCATGGAATGGATCGACACCATACTGGCATTGAACGGCGTAGCCACCACACCAGGTCAGCGCAACGAAATAGGCAACGCCGTCATGAGCATGCACGAAAGCGGGGCGCGCACCATGTCCGAGTTCTGGCTGACCATTCAGGACGAACCCGTCCGCGAGGCACTCAAGCAGTACACGGTCGACGGCATGATGGGGAACCTGCTCGACGCCGAAAGCGACGGACTTGCCCTCTCGAGGTTCACCACCTTCGAGATCGAGGAGCTGATGAACCTGGGCGAAAAATTCGCGCTCCCCGTGCTTTTGTACCTTTTCCGGCGCATCGAGCGGAGTCTGCGCGGCCAGCCTGCCGCTCTCATCATAGACGAAGCCTGGATCGCGCTCGGACACGCCGCGTTCCGGGACAAGATCAGGGAATGGCTCAAGGCTTTCGCCAAGAAAAACTGTCTCGTGCTCCTGGCGACCCAGAGCCTGACCGACGCCGCCAACAGCGGCATTCTCGACGTCATTGTGGAATCCACGGCCACGAAGATTTTCCTCCCCAACGTCTATGCCCGCGATGTGGACACGGCCGCCCTGTACCGCCGCATGGGGCTCAATACACGCCAGATTGAAATCCTCGCGACCGCCGTACCGAAACGACACTACTACAGCATCTCGGAAGGGGGACGCCGGCTTTACGACCTGGCACTCGGCCCGCTGGCGCTCTCCTTCGTTGGCGCGACGGACAAGGAATCCATCGCCGCCATAAAGCGCCTGGAAGGGAAGTACGGCGACGGCTGGACGGACGAGTGGCTGGCGGGCAGGGGGCTGAAGCTCGCCGATTACGGGGTGTCCTTATGAATCTTGCAGCGGCTGTCACTGCGGCCAGAAAGCTGATCTTCCGGCTCCCCGAAGAGAATGGGGACAACAGCGGTCCCCTTGCCGGCGGCAGACGCCACGGGGAGAATGAAAACCCCTATCTTGCGGCCCGGCGCACCTGGAACGACCTGACGGCCGCCAGCATCGCCAACCGGCAGATGTGGCAGCTGTTCGGCATCCTTTCCCTGATGATCGCCCTTGCCGCCGTCGGCGGCATGATCTACATCGGCAGCCAGTCGAGGTTCATCCCTTATGTGGTCGAGGTAGACAGGCATGGCGGCACCATCGCCATAGCTCCGGCGCAGCGCGCCGCGAAGACCGATCCGCGCGTGGTGCACTTCAACGTCGCTTCCTTCATCAGCGACTTGCGGCTGGTGACCCCGGATATCGCCCTGCAGCGCAAGGCCATCTACCGTGTCTACTCCATGCTCTCCACCAAGGACCCGGCCACCGCCAAGGCGAACGAGTGGCTAAACGGCACCGAAGAGAGCAGCCCGTTCAAGCGGGCCGAGAAGGAGACCGTGAGCGTCGAGATCAGCTCGGTACTCCCCCAAACGCCGGACACCTGGCAGGTGGACTGGATCGAAACGGTCTACGACCGCCAGGGGGTGATGAAAGCGCAGCCCTACAATATGCGCGCCCTGATAACGGTCTATGCCCTGCCGGCAACCACGCAAACCACCGAAGAGCAGATCCGCAACAACCCGCTCGGCATTTACGTTCGCGATTTCTCCTGGTCGAGACAGCTTTGAGGGGGGGGAGGATATGAAAATATACCTGTTCGGGATGGTGTTATGGATGTCGCCGCTTTTCGCCTCGGCTGCCGGCGACAACCCGGCGGATCAGTATTTCTCAAAGCAGAACCCCGTCCTGACTCCCCAGGAAAAGGCCGCCATCGCCATCGCGAGGAAATGGCAGGATGAGAACGCAAAGGGGGTGCGTCCCGTCGCGGGACCGGAAGGATCGGTTCTCTTCATGTACGGCGCGCAGCAGATCAACGTGGTGTGCGCCGTGCTCCAGATCTGCGACATCGAGCTTCAGCCGGGAGAACTGGTCAACAACCTGCACGTGGGGGATCCGCGCTTTACCGTCGAGCCGGCGGTAACCGGCGTCGGCCCTGCTGAAATCCAGCACCTCATCATCAAGCCTCTGGACGTCGGACTTAAGACCTCGCTCATCGTCACCACCAACCGTCGCACCTACCATATCAACCTGCGCTCCCACAGGACCGAATTCATGCCGCGGGTGGCGTTCACCTACACGGAAGACGCCATGGCCAAATGGGACGGTATCAAGACTCGGGAGGCGAAGGATAAGCAGGAAAACACGATCCCGGGAACTGGCGAATACCTTGGAAACCTCAACTTCGATTACGAGATTACCGGGAGTGCCGCCTGGAAACCGGTCCGCGTCTACAACGACGGCGCGAAAACGATCATCGAAATGCCTCCTGCGATGGCGAAAACCGAGGCGCCCACGCTCCTTGTGGTGCGCAAGGAGGGGGGCTTCTTCAAAGAAGACGAGACGGTGATGGTCAACTACCGCGTGCAGGGAAACCGGTACATCGTGGATACCGTCTTCGAGAAGGCCATACTCATTTCCGGCGTCGGGGCCGGGCAGGACCGCGTAACCATCACCAAAGCCGGCAGGAGGAGGTGAATATGCGCAAGATCCTGCTCCTGGCACTGTTCATAAGCCTTGTCGCCTGCGCCGCGCGTTACGGCAATTTCATGCGGAACACGACGCAGGCCAACGACAAGAAGATGGCCGACGACGTGGCGAAAAAGCTGGTGACGCTGTATCCGCCGGCGCTTACGCGCTTCGACCTTCAGCACGCCGCAACCGATTATTTCGGCACCTGCCTCGTCGCCTCCATGCGGACCAAGGGATACGCCGTACTGGAATACAAGGCCAAGCGGAAGAAGGGGAGGGCGGGGGTGCCTTTGTCCTATGCCGTAGACCAAGTCAAGGACACGGGTCTGTACCGGGTCACGGTGCTGATCAACCGCCAGCAATCCCTGAGCCGTGTGTACAAGGTGGTGCAGGACGGGGCGCTCTACCCGGCCGGTTACTGGGTTAGAAAGGAGTAAGCCGTGGCTTCAAGACCAGACCGGATGTCCCCGGAAGCCTCGCCGGACCAGGCGGGCGGAAGAATCGGCGTTCGCCGTGTCAACAACATGCCCATGTACATCGTCGGCGCCGTGATGACCGCCTTTTTTCTGGTCATGGTGCTGGTCGCTTCGAACCGTGCGGCGAAGCAAAAGCAGCCGACGAAAGTCGCGGCGGAAAAAGTCGAGAACACGAGCACGTTTGCCAAGGCGG
>MTLD01000743.1_pt2 | contig 24634 bp, 20 predicted proteins | sample 1982471 | NCBI WGS metagenome assembly MTLD01 (sample SAMN05712604, study PRJNA340218) | biofilm metagenome | isolation source: sample SPM anode biofilm adapted to -50 mV | place: USA | collected 2012-02-03 | reverse complement strand
GCCCGCCAAAACGGCGGGAGCATGCCGGCGCAACAGCAGCCGGTTGTGGTAAAGCGGCAGGGCGAGCGCCACCGTTGCCGGACCGAGCAGGAAGGTCATCACCTCTTTGGCCGGCTGGTAGTCGCCCCAGGTGTACCCCGTGAGTTTAAGGAGGGCGATGATGGTCACAGTACTCAAGAAAACAGGGTTCAGCAGCGGGTGCCGATAGGCGAGGAAGATGCGGCGGGTCGCCAGGTAGGCCGCCAAGGTCAGCAGGATGAGGGAGACGCTTAAGAGCAGGCTCATCGGGAGGAGCTCCCCTGCAGCAGCTTTACCGAGATCCCTGTAGCCGCCACCCCAACCAAGGCGCTGACAGTGAGGACAAACAACAAAGCCGCCCCGCTTTGGCGCATGAGATCACCAAAGGTCATGAGCCCCACGGAGATCGGGATGAAGAAGAAGGCGAAGTGTTTGAGGAGGAAGCTTCCCCCCTCCTCGACGAGCGAGGGCTTCACCGCGCCGCTTGCCAAAAGGGCGAACATGATCAGCATCCCGGCCACGTTCCCCGGCAGCGATAGGTGCAGCAAAGCTACCAGGAAAGTCCCCAGGCGAAATACCAGCCACAGGAGCAGTACCTGCCAGGCTATTTTCAATGCGATTTTTGGCATGATCGATACCAGCTTGCGGCCTCTTTCCTTACTGGGACAAGTGGTGTCTAGCGGTTGCCCGGAAAAAACGGGACTCGGCAAACGGCAAGACGGCAGTTCCCCCGGGAGGACGGGCCTCCCGGGGAGCCGGGTTCATCAGGGGATCATCCAGGGGAAGACGTAGGCCTGCAGCGCCACGATGCACCCCATCACGGTGGTCAGGAAGAGGGCATGTTTCAGGGTGAAGCGGAACAGGTTTCCCTCCTCCCCTACTAGCCCGGTGGCAGCGCAGGCTACCGCGATGGACTGCGGCGAGATCATCTTGCCCATGACGCCGCCGCTGGTGTTGGCGGCGCCGGTCAGAAGCGGGTTCATGCCGAGCTGTTCCGCGGTCACCTTCTGCAGCCCGCCGAAGAGGACGTTGCTCGAGGTATCGGAGCCGGTCAGGAAGACGCCGAGCATCCCCAGGAAGGGGGAAAGGAACGGGAAGAGCGCGCCCGCCTTGGTAAACGACATCCCCATGCTGGTGGTCATGCCCGACGCGTTCATCACAAAGGCAAGCCCCACGACTGAGGCGACGGTGACCGCCGGCCAGCGCATGTCGAAAAGGGTCTTACTGAGCACCTGGAAGAAGTCGCCGATGCCGACGCCGCAGATAATTGCGGAGATGATGGCCGCAATCAGGATGGCGGTGCCGGCCGCGGACATGAAGTTGAAGGTGAATTTGGCTGCAATCTGGGCCGGGAGCTGATCTGCAACAGCCTTGTCGAGCGCCTTGAACTGCGCCTTGTCCACCAGCTTCGCCTCGACCAGTTCCTTCTCTATCTTCTGCAGGTCCTTCTGCTTCTTGTCGACCGCGTCGTAGGCTGCCAGGCGCTCTGCGGTGAGCACGGGCTTTCCGGCCGGCAGGCTCTGCTCGACCAGAAGGAGCTTGTCTTCAAGCCCCTGCAGTTCGCCAAGTCCTGCCGCCAATGCGGCCTGCTTGGCGTCGGCCGGCACGAGGAGCGCCGCCTGCCTGGCCGCTTCAGCCTTGACCGCTGCGACCTTCTTGACGCCGTCTTCAGGCTTGGAGACCTTTTTCACGATGGCGTTGTCGAGGCCTGCTACGGGAATCACCACCTTGCTCTTGTCGAGCGAGGTCTTCACAGACGGGATCCCCCATACCAGCACCATGATGGTGAGGACCAGGTAAGGGGCCCAGGCCCGTAACACCTGACCGCCGGTGTATTCGTGACTCTCCTTCCCTGAGAATTCGGGTTCGTGGTCGAAGGTCCAGACGGTCTTGGGCTGCCAGAACTTGAGCAGGATGACGAGGGCGGCCAGGGTCAGGAGCGAGGCGGTGACGTCGGGGAGGTAGGGACCAAGGTAGCTCGCGGTACCCCACTGGGCAAGGGCGAAGGTGACGCCGCAGACGATGATGGCGGGGAGGACTTCGATGGTCTTCTTCCACCCCACCATGATCATGATGACGTAGAAGGGGATGAACACGGAGATAAAAGGAAGCTGCCTCCCCACCATGGTGGAGAGCTTCATCAGACCGGCATCGTCGTATCCCATGACTCCGGCAAGCGCGACCACCGGGATGCCGATGGCGCCGAAGGCGACCGGAGCGGTGTTGGCGATGAGGCAGACACCCGCTGCGTAGAAGGGGCGGAAGCCGAGACCGACCAGGGTGGCGCCGGCGATGGCGACCGGGGTGCCGAACCCTGCCGCACCCTCGATGAAGGCGCCGAAGCAGAAGGCTATCAGCAGCGCCTGCAGGCGGCGGTCACCGGTGAGCCCGGCCAGGGAAGCACGGATGATCTCGAACTGCCCGCCCTTCACCGTGATGTTGTAAAGGAGAATGGTGGTCACCACGATGTAGAAGACGGGGAAGAGGCCGAAGGCCACACCGTGCAGCGTGGCGAGCCCGGCAAGTTTCGCAGGCATCTGCCAGACGAAGACGGCGATGGCGATGGCGGAGGCGACCGCCAGCGGGCCAGCCTTGTGCGCCTTCATCTTGAAGACGGCCAGACAGACGAAGATGACGGCGAGGGGAATGGCGGCTACCAGGGCCGACATCGCGAGACTTCCCGCTACAGGGGTGTAGCTCTGAATCCATGGCATGACTTGTGTTCTCCTTTGCTCTTGGTGCTGTCTTGGTGCGTTTCAAGACCGGTGCTTTTTGCGTGCAGCTAAACCGTTAAACGGATAAATCTTCGCCTTGGACCTGAGACGCCCGGCGCCTTGCGAGCTGGAGAACAGGCCAATCAAACCTGGTTATACTTTTTGGTCAGGCCAATTAACCACCTTTTGAATACAGTGTCAAGTTTTTTTGCGCAGAACAGTTAAACTGCTTTACATAGGCACATTTTTAAACTACCATGCGTCAGCATTTTGGTAATATCTGTTTCTCCGCATATACAACAGCACGCCTGGCAGGTGGAGTGGATTCCGCCCAGACCAGACGGGGCAGCATCCTTTAAAACAGCTTTACCCCCACTTCAAGGTGGCATGAGCCTGCAGGCTGGGAAACGGCGCGATAGCGGGATGGAGGAAACCAGAGCATGTACGAACTATTCAAAAGCAAGGCGTCCGCGGTCGGTGCGGAAGTGCATCGGGTAGCCGGCAAGAAGGAGGCGCTTGGGTTCATCACCTCCTTGCTGAAGGAAGAATGTGCCGCAGAGCTTCCAGGCTGCCGCGCAATATGGGCTGAAGGACCTTTCCTGGAAGGCATCGACCGTGAAACCCTCCGCAACCTGCCGGGGCTCTCCTTCGAGGTAACCCGCGAGCGTGCGGCCCAGGCGAAGGTCGGTATCAGCGAGATGTCCTTCGCCGTCGCCGACACCGGCTCTTTGGTGCAGGATCAAAGCGCCCCCGCCGACCGGCTCGCCTCCTCGCTCACCGACATCCACATAGCCCTCGTCCCGAGCGCCAATATCGTTCCCGACAAGGTTTCCCTCTTCACCAGGATCTCCCCCAAAACCAGCCGCTACATAGCCTTCATTACCGGTCCCAGCCGCACCGCCGACATCGAGCGGGTGCTGACCATAGGGGTGCACGGCCCCCAGCGCCTGGTGATCCTATTCGTGGACGAGCTTGAGGGAGGTAGGAGATGAAAAAAGAGTTCAAGGCATCCATCAACCGCGCACTCAACGACGCCAACCTGACCGGCGCCCTCGGGAAATTCTCGGAGGCGTACAAGGTGAACCGCGCCAAGGCCTACGAGGGGATCGACTTCGAGGCGCTCCGCGCCACCGTCGCCGACGCCAAGTCGAGGGCCGCCTGTCACCTCGACGAGGTGGCCGACACTTTCAAGGCTAACGCCGAGGCGTTAGGCGCCAAGGTATTCCGCACCCGCGATCCGCAGGAGGTGAAGCGCTACATCCTGCAACTGGCCAGGGAGAAGGGTGTTAAAAGCGTGGTGAAGTCGAAGTCCATGGCGACAGAGGAGATCCACCTGAACAAGGCCCTGCTGCAGGAAGGGATCTCGGTCGCCGAGACCGACCTTGGGGAGTGGATAATACAACTTGCCGGCCAGACGCCATCGCACATGGTCATGCCCGCCATCCACATGACCAAGGAAGAGGTGGCGGAGATCTTCAGCAAGGAGGTCGACGAGCGGCTCTCCACGGACATCCCGCGGCTGGTCAAGGTGGCCCGAAACGAGCTGCGCCCGAAGTTCCTGGCCGCGGAAATGGGGATCTCCGGCGGCAACATCGCCGTCGCCGAAACCGGAAGCATAGTGCTCGTGACCAACGAGGGGAACGCAAGGCTCGTCACCACCCTTCCTAAAATCCACGTGGCGCTGGTCGGCGTCGAGAAGCTGGTGGAGAAGTTCGAAAGTGTCGCCCCCATACTCGACGCGCTCCCCAGGAGCGCCACGGCGCAGCTTCTCACCAGCTACGTCTCCATCATCACCGGCCCCACCCTCAACGACGACGGCAGCGAAAAGGAGCTGCACATAATCCTGATGGACAACCGGCGCACAGAAATGGCGCAGGATCCCAAGTTCAAGCAGGCGCTGCAATGCATCCGCTGCGGCTCCTGCCTGAACGTCTGCCCCATCTTCCGGCTGGTGGGGGGGCACGTCTTCGGCAGCATCTACACCGGAGGTATCGGCACCATCCTCACTGCCTGGTTCGACGAACTGAAAAAGTCCGAGGAAATCCAGGGGCTCTGCATCCAGTGCGGCAACTGCAAGGAGGTCTGCCCGGGAAAGCTCGACATCCCCGAGATGATCATGGAGATCAGGCGGCGGCTGGTAGTGGAAAAAGGACAGCCGCTCTTGCAGAAGGCTATCTTCGGCGTGGTGAACAACAGAAGGCTTTTCCACGGCATGCTGCGCGCCGCCTCCGTCGCGGGAAAGCCCTTCAGCTCGGCCGGGTTCATCCGCCACCTGCCGCTGTTTCTGGCCGACCTCACCGACGGCCGCAGCCTCCCCGCCATAGCGGAGAAGCCTTTCAGGGACATATTCCCCGAAATCGAGCAGCCGCAGGGAAAGGAAAAGGCTGTCTTCTACGCCGGCTGCCTGATCGATTTTGCCTACCCCGAGACGGGTATTGCGCTGGTGAAGCTGCTGAACAAGGCCGGGATCGAGGTGTTATTCCCCGAGGAGCAGACCTGCTGCGGAGCCCCAGCACTCTACAACGGCGCCTACGAGGTAGCGGCGCAAAACGCGGTCGACAACATAGAGGCGCTCCTGCAAGACGACGCGCAGTACGTGGTCTCCGCCTGCCCCACCTGCACGGTCGCGCTGGCGCACGAGTTCGGCAAGACCCTGGAAACCCTGGGGCAGACCGAGCGGCTGGAGCAGGCGCGGCAACTGGCCGCGAAAACCGTGGACCTCGCTACGCTCGTGAAGCGGCTGGCGGACGAGGGAAGGCTGAGCTTTGATGAAGGAGAAGAGCTGGGGAAGATCACCTACCACGACTCCTGCCATCTGAAGCGCACCCTCAGGGTGTCGGAAGAGCCGCGCGAACTGCTGCAAAAGGCGGGCTACCAGCTGGAGGAGATGTTCGAGTGCGACACGTGCTGCGGCATGGGGGGCTCCTACTCGATGAAGCTTCCCGAGATCTCGGCCCCGATACTCAAGCGGAAACTGCAGAACATCAAGGATACCGGCGCGCCGGTAGTGGCTATGGACTGCCCGGGGTGCGTGATGCAGATCCGCGGCGGGTTCGATCAGCAGGGGGGCGGGGTCAAGGTGAAGCATACCGCCGAGCTTCTGGCGGAGCGGTTGAAAGCGTAAAGGGAGAGGGAGAGAAATGAGGAGTCTTTGCTGAGCTGCTTTCGAAGATCAATCGCTGATTCAGAAAAAGGAAAAGCCGCTCGAAACTTCGAGCGGCTTTTGCCGTTTTGCAGCAGCCTCCCTGCCCCTTTAAGCCTTCATTTTCGCCGCCTCGGGCTTGCCGAGAAGCGCCTTCAGCGCGCCGAATACCAGCAGCGCCGCCGGAACCATCTGCCCCGCCACGATGACAGCGGCAAATCCCATGAAGGCCCAGACAAGGATGCCAGGCTCGTCAGCCTGCGCACCGTTTGCTGCAAAAGCCGTGGTCGCAGAAGCGGCCGTTGCAAGAATCGCGGTTATTGGTGCTCTCGCTCTCATGACATCCTCCTTTTAGGAATCAGTTCTTTAGTCTGCTTGATTCATGAAAAGCATCAAGCATGCCATAGCTGCAACCAAGCTCATCAAGCGTTCAAAGTAGCGAAATTACACGCTTTGACCATTCATCACGTTCCTCCAGCCGCGGCCGATAGTATTTCTTTTTCATACACCTGGCGCGGTTCCAGGCAGGTCCTGCTTCCCGACCAAAGCTTTAAGTTACCGAATTGACAAGGACCCACAGGTTGCAAAGAGGTGTATAACTGCGGCATGCGCCCCAATAGATGCTGTGCAGGAATACAGCAGGGCCATCAACCGGTTGCGGCATGATGGCCCTTTCTTGCGTGCAGCTTCATCCGTGGTCACTTGGCCAGGATCAGTTCCACCTCGATGCTTATGTCGACGTCATCGCCGACCGCTACCCCGCCAGCTTCCAGAGCCTTGTTCCATACCAGCCCGAAATCCTTCCTGCTGATCTTGGTGGTAGCGGAGGCGCCGCGCCTGACGTTCCCCATTGGGTCTTTCACCTGAGCCGTCGGCCCTTCGACCTCAAGCACAACCGGACGGGTCACACCATGCAGGGTCAGGTTGCCGGTCATCCTGAGCATGCCGTCCCCTTTTTTATCGATCCTGGTTGAGGTGAAGGTCATGGTCGGGTACTTCTCCACGTCCAGGAAGTCCGCACTCTTTAGGTGCGCATCCCGCTTTGCGACCCCGGAATCGATGGAGGCTGCGTCGATTACGGCAGTGACGCGCGATTTCGCGAGGTCCTTGTCGTCAATCGTGACCACGCCAGAAACCTTGCCGAAACCACCCTTCACGTGAGAGACCATCAGGTGCCGTACCTTGAACTGGGCGCTTGAGTGCTCCGGATCTATGTTCCACGTCGATGCAGAAGCAAAGGCCGGGACCATGACAAGAAAAGCCGCCGCAATGATGGCTGCAAAGGAATTGAATATTCTGTTCATACAGTCCTCCTCTACTGCAATGTTTATTGATTACCTTGATGGCAAGTGGCTGTCGTCATAGAGCCAGCACAGTTCAAATAATACTATTTTGATCCGATTTGTCCATTGGGGTTTTTCTCCACTGTAGGCTGAGAAGACGTCTGTGACTTCTCTTGACAAAGAGACAAGTCACCGTGAGAATCCTCCAATGGCCAATGCCGGCCGGAGATACCCTGCTCACCGGTTCATAGGGACCGGTGCGACCCATTACTACACTTTGCCTGGGAGGAGCGCCATGAACGTCTTTGACTTCGCCATGAAGATGGAACTGCAGGGAATGGCCTATTACCAGACCCTGGCCGACTCGGCCCGGATTCCGGAATTGAAGGGAATCTTCACCGGGCTCGCGGCCGACGAACAGAAGCACTACGACCTGTTGCGGGACCTGAGGGAAGGGAACAACTTTGGAATGGCGGATTCGACCGTCATACAGCAGGCAAGGAGCGTTTTCACCGACCTTATCGAAAGACCGGGGGCTCGACAGGAGATGCAGGACGCGCTGGACGCGTACCAGTCAGCGCTGAAGGTGGAGGCTGAGAGCATAAGGCTCTACGAGGATATGGCGAAAAAAGAGGAAGACCCGGTGCTGGCGCGACTTTACCTCACACTGGCCAACGAGGAAAAGAGCCACTACAACATCCTGGACAACATCTGCGAGTACGTGAAGAGATCCAGGGACCACGTGCCTTGGCGGGATTCCGAGGATAGCGGGAGCAGCTGATGGCCGCTCCCCCGGGTCAGGCGTTAGCGGCCCTTCTCTCGATTCCGGTATAGCTTTCGCTCCTGATCTCTGCCTCGCTCCTGGTCTCTGCCTCGCTTCTGCTTCCAGGTTCAATCGCTTTGCTACGGGTGATGCGCTTGCGGATGGGGTCCACGCCTACACGAACCCAGCCGGAGCTGCGTCTGAACTTGGAGATCGCGCCTGTTTCAATCAACTTGTCCAGCATAAAATCTTTGACGTAGTCATACTTCTCGTCGTCGTAAGCCACTTGGATGAGCATGTCTCACCTCCTCAGTCAATACAGAACGCCTATTTCCAGCACATTCAGTGCCATTGCGGTAAGTGCTGTCTGTGACAATCTTACCCGATTTTTTCACTCTCTCTACCTTCAAATTTGTAAAAGTTTCCAACATCAAAAGTGTAAAACATTCCGACACAGCCTTACGCGCCATGCGAAAAAAAAGGAGAGGCTTGTAGCAGCCTCTCCTTTGCTCGAATCTGTGTCAATGTGAAGGGAACTATTCTCCCAGGTATGTGTATGACTGCAGCGTCTTGTCCAGCAGTTCGAGGAAGTGGCTGCTCTCCTCGATGGAGACCCTCTGCAGCGAGACGTCCTTCTCCAGGTTGTTACGCACCCTCTTGAGGATCTCCTGACTGTCGTACTGCACGTACTTGAGACTTTCCCAAGTGGCGTCGCCGGTTATGACCGTGTCGATCTTGTAGTTGGTCTTCTTGTTGAAGGTGATGTGCACCGCGTTGGTATCGCCGAAGAGGTTGTGCATGTCTCCCAGGATCTCCTGGTAGGCGCCGATCAGGAAGAACCCGATGTAGTACTGCTCGTCCACCTTGATCTTGTGCAGCGGCAGCGCCTTGGTCCTGCCGTTCTCGCCGACGAAACTCGTGATCTCGCCGTCGGAATCGCAGGTGATGTCGGCGATGGAGGCCGAAACGTCCGGCTTCTCGTCCAGGCGCTGGATCGGGACGATCGGGAAGAGCTGGTCGATGGCCCAGGAGTCCGGGATGGACTGGAAGAGGGAGAAGTTGGCGAAGTAGGTCTGCCTCAGGCTCAACTGGAAGTTCTGCAGCTCGTCCGGGATCGGCTTCATCTTTTCCACGATCGAGTTAATCTTCCTGATGATCTTGGTGCAGATCCATTCCGCGTTGGCGCGCTCGGCCATGTTCAGGTAGCCCAGGTTGAAAAGGCTCACCGATTCCTGGATCAGCTGAATGGTGTCGTGGTAGTCCTCGCGCAGCGAATGCTTGTCGATGCTCTTGTAGATGTCGACCAGCTTTTTAACCGTCGGCGAGAGCTTCTCCGGCTCGGTGAGGATCGACTCGAAGTCGGGCATCAGCGTCTGGGTGTTGTTGTTCAGGACGTCGGTGACGAGCACCGAGTAGTGGGCGACGGTGGCGCGCCCGGACTCGGAGATGATGTTCGGGCAGGGGACGCCTGCGTCGTCACAGATGTTCTTCACCTGGTAGATGACGTCGTTGGCGTACTCCTCGAGCGAGTAGTTGACGCTGGAGAAGTAGCTCGACTTGGAGCCGTCGTAGTCGACCCCCAAGCCGCCGCCGATGTCGAGGAACTCCAGGTTGACCCCGAGCTTCCTCATTTCCGCGTAGATCCTGGTCCCCTCGATCAGGGCGTTCTTGATCTTGTCGATCTTGGTGATCTGGCTCCCGACGTGGAAATGCAGGAGCTTCACGCAGTCGAGCATGTCGTTTTGCTTGAGCATCTCGATAGCGGCGATGAGCTCTGAGATGCGCAGGCCGAACTTCGCGTCGTCGCCGCCGGAGGTGGACCACTTGCCGATCCCCTTGGAGGAGAGCTTCACCCGGATGCCGAGCTTCGGCACGATGCCGGTGCGTTTGGAGACCTCGACGATCTTCTCCAGTTCGAAGAGCTTCTCCACGACGATGGTGATGTCGTAGCCGACGCGGGTCGCGAAGAGGACCGTCTCGATGAACTCGGTGTCCTTGTAGCCGTTGCAAAGGATGGGGAGGTTGTTCCCGGTCGACATGGAGATTGCCGCCACCAGTTCCGGCTTGGAGCCGACCTCGAGGCCGATGTTGTACTTCTTGCCGAAGTTAGCGATCGCCTCCACCACCTGGCGCTGCTGGTTCACCTTGATGGGGTAGAAGGTCTGGTACTTGGCCGGGTAGTTGTTGTCGCTGATGGCGTTTTTGAACACCCGGCTGATGGAGGCGATGCGCCCTTCCAGTATGTTCATGAAGCGCAGGAGGATCGGGGGCTTGATCTTCCTCTTGATCAAGTCGTCAACCAGCACTTTGAGATCGATGGAGTACTTGGAGTTGGGGGAAGGGTGCACGCAGACGTTCCCCTTCTTGTTGATGGAGAAGAGCTCCGCGCCCCAGTTGTCGATGTTGTAGATCTTCGAGGAATCGTTGATAGTCCATTTGGCCATAATTCAGTTCACCGTGTACTTCATGAAATGGGGTTGTTGCATCATCAGGACAGGCGGCTTTTGAAGTCCTGGAAGCCGAAGCTCCTCACGACTTTCAGCTCGCCGGTCAGCGGCTCAAAGGTACAGATATGGGGATGTTGTATCCCGTTGAAGGTCGTAGTCTTCACCATGGTGTAGTGCGACATGTCGAGAAAAGCGAGCTTCTCCCCGACGGCAAGCGGGTGGTCGAAGGACCAGTCCCCGATGACGTCGCCGGCGAGACACGATGGCCCTCCCAGGCGGTAGTCGTGCCCCTTCTCGCCCGGGTCGTACCCTCCCTGGATCTCGGGGCGATAGGGCATCTCCAGGATGTCCGGCATGTGGCAGGTGGCCGAGACGTCGAGGACGGCGATGTCCACCTCGTTGTGCACCACGTCGAGCACCTCGGAGACCAGGATCCCGGTGCCGATCGCGATCGCCTCGCCCGGCTCCAGGTAGACCTCCAGGTCGTACTTCTCCCTGAAGTAGCGCACCAGCCTGATCAGCGCCTCTACGTCGTAACCCTCCCGGGTGATGTGGTGCCCGCCGCCTAAGTTCAGCCATTTCATCCGCGGCAGGAACTCGCCGAACTGCTCCTCGAAGACGCGCGCGGTCCGCTCCAGCGGTTCGAAGAGCTGCTCGCAGAGCGTGTGGAAATGAAGCCCCTCCACCCCCTGCAGCGATTTCCCGTCGAACTCGGAACGGAGGATCCCCAGGCGAGACTTGGGGGCGGCCGGATCGTAGATCGGCGTGTGCCCCTCGGAGTGCCCCGGGTTCACCCTGAGCCCCACCGAGACCTTCCCGGCGTACTGCTCCCAAAGCGGCCGGAAGCGCTCCAGCTGGTTGAAGGAGTTGAAGACCAGGTGGTTGGAGGTGGAGAGGAGCTCGACCACGTCGCTCTCCTTGAAAGCGGCGGAAAAGCTGTGCACCTCGCCGCCGAATTCCTCCATCCCCAGGCGCGCCTCCCAGGGAGAGCTGGCACAGACGCCATGAAGCGTCTTCGCGATGATCGGGAAGACGCTCCACATGGAGAAGGCCTTGAGAGCCAAGAGGATCTTCGCCCCGCTTTTCTCCTGTACCTCGTTCAGTATGGCCAGGTTATGGCGCAGCCGCCCCAGGTCCACCACGTAGGATGGAGATGGGGCAAGCCTCGTCATTTCCTCTACATGCAGTTTGGTCACGTAAGTTCCGCCCAGTCACCGCCGTCGACTACCACGGTCGGCAACCCCATGGAGCCCAGTTTTTCCAGGAACGGCTCGGGATCGAACTGCTCCATGTTGAAGACGCCTTCGCCGCGCCACTTGGCGGTCAGCATCATGATGGCGCCGACCACGGCGGGAACGCCGGTTGTGTAGCTGATCGCCTGGGATTTCACCTCGCGGTAGCACGCTTCGTGGTCGCAGATGTTGTAGATGTAGACCTGCTTTTTCTTGCCGTCCTTGATGCCGCGCGCGATGACGCCGATGCAGGTGCGCCCCTTGGTGAGCGGCCCGAGGCTCCCGGGGTCCGGCAGCACCGCCTTCAAAAACTGCAGCGGCACGATCTTCTGGCCGTTATACTCCACCTCGTCGATGCGTGTCATGCCGACGTTCTGCAGCACCTCTAAGTGCTTCAGGTAGTTGTCCGAGAAGGTCATCCAGAACTGCGCCTTCTTGATGCTCGGGATGTGCTTGACCAGCGACTCCATCTCCTCGTGGTACATGCGGTAGATGTTCATCGGGCCGATCCCTTCCGGGAAGTCGAAGTTCTGCTTGGTGGCAAGCGGCGCGGTCTCGACCCACTGCCCGTTTTCCCAGTGGCGGCAGGGAGCGGTCACCTCGCGAATGTTGATCTCCGGGTTGAAGTTGGTGGCGAAGGGCTGGCCGTGGTTGCCCGCGTTGGCGTCGATGATGTCGATCTCGTGCACCTCGTCCAGGTACTTCTTCGCGGCGAGGGCGGTGTAGACGTTGGTGACGCCCGGGTCGAAGCCGCTTCCAAGTAGCGCCATGAGCCCTTTCTCCTTGAAGCGGTCCTCATAGGCCCACTGCCAGCTGTACTCGAACTTGGCGGTATCCAGCGGCTCGTAGTTGGCCGTATCGAGATAATCGACGCCGGTGGCGAGGCAGGCGTCCATGATGGTCAGGTCCTGGTAGGGAAGCGCCACGTTGATCACCAGTTTCGGCTTTTCGCGCTCGATCAGCGCTATCAATTCCGGGACGTTATCGGCGTTTACCTGCGCGGTGGCGACCGGAAACTCGATCTGCGCCGCGATGGCGCGGCACTTGGACTCCGTGCGCGATGCCAGCGTGATGGCCGTGATTACACCTGTGGCCTGGGCGCACTTGTGCGCCACAACCCCGCCCACACCACCTGCCCCGATAATCAGTACTTTGCTCATTTCACTTACTCTCCTGTTATCAATAGTAAAACGTCGGCGGCGTCACCACCCAGAGGAGCTTCGCCGCGCTTTTCCCTACATTCTTCACCGCATGCTTGCGGTCGGAAGCAAAATAGAAACACTCGCCTTTATCAACCGTGTAAAGCTTGTCGTCCAGTCTGAGCTGCACCTTGCCCGAAATCACGAAGCCGAACTCCTCGCCTTCGTGGATCGGCTGTTCGTCCATCTCTCCGCCAGGGTCAAGGGTAACGAGCACCGGGTCCATGTCCCGGTTTTGGGCCCCCGGCACCAGGAGCTCCACCTTGACGCTGTCGCCGTCATCGGTAGCCTGGACCCTTGCATCTTTCCCGAACACGATGTCCTGGTCAGTCTCCTCGCTGAAGAACTCCTGCATGCTGATGCCGAAGACGTCGACTATATCCTTCAAGGTCGCGATCGACGGCGAAGTGGCGTCGTTCTCCAGCTGCGAGATGAAACCTTTGGTAAGATCGGCGCGGCTGGCCAGTTCCTCCTGGGTAAGCGAGTTGACCATCCTGAGCCTTTTCAACCTCTCACCGATTTTCAAAACATCCTCCCCGGTTTAGTATCAGTAAACCTTTTGTATTTCGGCACTCTATTGTTTTCCCGAAATTTTGTCAACGAAAAGTTTAGTATTGATATACTTCCTGTTTATCAATTAAGGAAGGTTAACTTAATGAGCAACCCAAGCCACTGTAAACACGTCACTTTACCTCCCATGCTCTATTTAAGAGCCGTCTTTAAGCGACCAAATCCCCTCCCTGAATTTGCGTTTAGCGACGGATCCTCCCTGCGGGTCACCATCGCTGCCTGGGTGCACCTGGGCCTGGCTCGTGTTGCCGTCGCCCTCACGGATGATGTATACCGCACCGAGCTAAGTAGCTGTTGAGGCGCGGGTTTTTTTGTGCTACTACTTTTTACATCGCCCCTTCAATCCCCCCCGGGCGCGCCACCCAAACACAAAGGAAACAGCATGAACCTTTTAGACGGCAAGAGATGCGCCGACAGCCTCATCGCGGACATCGCGAAACAGGCCGCGCGCCACGTCGACGCCGGCCTCAGGAAGCCGCACATGACGGTGGTCCTGGTCGGCAACCACGCACCCAGCGAGTCCTACGTCAAATCCAAGGTCACCACCTGCACGCTTTCCGGCTTCGAAAGCAACCTTATCCGGCTTCCCGAGACCGTGACCGAAAAGGAGCTGCTCTGGCTGATCCAGCAGATCAACACCGACGCCTCCACCGACGGCGTCATCGTGCAGCTCCCACTCCCCAAGCAGATCAACGCCCAGCGGGTTATCAACGCCATAGCTCCCGAGAAGGACATCGACGGCTTCCACCCCGCCAACTTCGGGCGCATGGCGCTCGGGCAGAAGGCGTTCCGCCCCGCAACCGCCTACGGCATCTGCAAACTGCTGCAGTTCTACCAGGTGCCGGTGGCAGGGAAGCACTGCGTGGTGATCGGGCGCTCCAACATCGTCGGCAAACCGATCTCCATCATGCTCGCGAACGACTTCGACATCGGCAATGCCACCGTCACCCTGACCCACATCGAGACCCCGCGGGAGCTGCTGCTGGAGGAAACCCGCCGTGCCGACATCGTCATCGTCGCCGTCGGCATTCCCGGCTTCGTCACGCCGGACATGGTGAAGGACGGGGTAACGCTCATAGACGTCGGCATCAACCGGCTGGAGAACGGCAAGATCGTCGGCGACGTCGATTTTCCAGCGGTGGCCCCCAAGTGCGGCTGGATCACCCCGGTTCCCGGCGGAGTCGGGCGCATGACCGTCGCGGCGCTGATGATCAACACCCTGATGGCGTACCAGAACAACTTCGAGCTTGCTTAACACCTGTTCAAAGCTCAAAGTCCAAACTCATACTCCTATGGCATGAGCTGTGAGCGCTACGCTGAACATTCCAGTAAAATCCCAGACAAAAAAAAGGGTCCCGGCATCTTCCGCCAGGACCCTTTTTCATTTCTACTCTTTCTTTCGTTTACATCCCTTTAATCCCCTTCATCCCTGTGAGGAGCGCTTTTAGAGAAGAACCTGCGAGATGGCGTAGGCGACCACGGTAGAGACGCTGACGCCGATCAGCCCCGGGATCATGAAGCTGTGATTCAGAAGGTACTTGCCGATCCTGGTCGTGCCGGTGCGGTCCATGTTGATGGCGGCAAGGTCGCTCGGGTAGAAGGCGAAGAAGAAGTAGGCGTAGCTTGCCGGCATGAGCCCTAAAAGCAGCGGTATGGGGAGACCCAGGGCGAGCCCCAGTGGAAGGGTGATGGCCAGCGTCGCAGCCTGGCTCTTGACGAAAGCGGAGATGCAGAAGGTGGCGATGGCGAAGGTCCAGGGGGCCATCTTCACCATGACGCCGATGTTGTCGACCAGGAACTTCTTATTGGCGGTGATGAAGGTATCGCTCATCCAGGCAATGCCGAAGATGGATACAACCGCGATCATGCCGGCAGTGAAGACGCTGGAGTGGGCTATTTCCTTGGCCTTGACGTTGGCGCTGAACATGATGAAGGCGCCGAAAGCGAGCATGATGAACTGGACGACGGTGGTCATGGCGATCGGCTTTCCTCCTGCGGTCAGAGGGAGAATCCAGGGACAGCTCGCCATCAGGATGATGCTGCCCACACCGGTAAAGAACAGGGCCACGGAAACCTTGGCAGTGGTGGAGATCTTCATGCCGAGCGTGGTGACTTCGCTGTCGAGCCCCTTGCGGAATTCCGGATCCTCGAGTCGTGCCTGGAACTCCTGGTCCTTGTCGAGGTCCTTGCCACGGTTGAAGCTCCAGGCGGCTGCTGCCAGGACGCCGATGACGCCGGCAGGCATGGTGACCGAGATGATGTCGATGAGGGTGACCGGGTGCCCCGCCTTGGCGGCAAAGCCGAGGAAGAAGGTGACGGCGGCGGCTACGGGGCTGGCAGTGATACCCATCTGCGAAGCGACGCTGGAGATCGCCATGGGGCGCTCGGGGCGGATCTTCGTCTTCAGTGCTACGTCAGAGATGACCGGGAGCAGCGCGTACACTGCATGGCCGGTGCCACAGCAGACGGTGAGAAAGAAGGTGGACAAAGGCGCCAGGATGGTCACGTACTTGGGATGGGCGCGCAGCAGCTTCTCGGTCAGTTGCACCAGGTAGTCTAGCCCTCCCGCCACCTGCAAGGTCGCCGACGCCGTGACAACCGCCAGGATGATGAGCATCACCGCGATCGGGGGCTCGGAGGGGGTACTGCGGAACGCGAGCACCAGCACCGAGACGCCTAGCCCGCCGATGAGCCCCAGGGCCACTCCGCCCCTGCGAATACCTATTAACACCGCTCCCAGCACCAAAACGAACTGGATCCAAAACATCGCTGCCATGACGACCTCCTCTGTCGGGGTTAGCTTTAGCGAGGGCCGTTGCACCTCGCTTCATTTTCTAACTTCCCTAGAGCAGACATGATGCCAAAACAGCGCACCGCTTCAAGTCATCGATTATACAAGCAAAATCCAGAAAACCACGTCCAGACGCAGCAGGAACAGTCATAACCACCAGCAATGTATCAATGGATGAACAAGGCAAAAACGTAGTGATTCCGGGAAGATGATCCTATCTATAACCGCTGATTATCGTTATAACCGCAGGTTATGCCACTTAATTAGCCGGTTATGCGGCGAGGGCTAAGGGAGCATTTTGCAGGATGATCTGGGATTGCCGCGGTATGGTCCCCTTCCCTTGACGGGGCCCGGGCCGCAGCGTTTCGCGAAGGGAGGGAACTGGAATCTAGAGCGAGGAAACCGCAGGGGTCGAATGGGAGAGCGGTGCAGGAGCGCTGTGGAGTGCTAGTGCCGCATCTTCAGCCGTTTGCTGAGGGCAGGTTGCGAAATCCCCAGAAGCCTCGCCGCCAGTGTCTGGTTGCCGTTGGCCCGGTCCAGCGCCTCCTGCACCAGGAACGCGGCGGCATCGCTGAATGTCGGCAGCTCGTCGAAGCCGGAGAATGGGTTTTGTTTCGGCGCCGCGGCTTGGGTGGGTCCGGACTCGGCCTGAGCCGACTCGACCGCTTTCACGAAGCTGTCCATCGAGAGCATGCGGTCCCTGTGCACGCTGACCGCATCGTAAACCATGGCCCTCAATTCCCGGACGTTGCCGGGAAAGCTGTAGGTACAAAGGAACTGTGCCAGCCCCTTGGGCGGGGTCGGCTTCTTCTTGCCCAGGGTCTCGGCGGCTTCCCCCAGGAAATGGTCGAGCAAAAGCGGAATATCGCCGCGACGCTCCCTGAGGGGGGGGATCTGCACCCGGTGGGTGCGCAGCCGGTAGTAGAGGTCCCGGCGGAAGCTTCCGGCGCTCTCCTTGGCGGAGAGGTTCTGGTGGGTGGCAACGATCACCCTGGCGCGCAGCCGTTTTGGAAGGTCGCACCCCAAGGGGAAATATTCGCGCTCCTGGAGCAGGCGCAAAAGCTTCACCTGGGAAGGGATGCTCAGGTCGCCGATCTCGTCAAGGAAAAGGGTGCCGTCCGCCGCCTCCTCCACCATCCCGCGCCGGGCCTGGTCTGCGCCGGTGAAGGCGCCCCGCACGTGCCCGAAGAGGGTATCGGCGAAGACGGTGTCGTCAAGCCCCGCCACGTTCACGGTGATGAGCTTGCCGCGGCAGCCGCTCAGCCGGTGCGCCGCCTGGGCGATCAGTTCCTTCCCCACTCCGCTCTCCCCGGTGATCAGAAGCGGCTGCGGGCTTTTGGCCACAGCTTCCACGTAGGAGAAGATGTCCAGCATGGAGCGGTCCGCGGTGACGATGGATGAAAACGCCTCGGGGTGTGAGAGCTCCCGCGAGATGAGCCGGCTGGAAACCTCCTGGAACTCGCTTCTCATCTCGACCATCCGGATGGCGCGCAAAACGCTCCCGACTATCCGGTCCGCCTCGTCGGTCTTGACGCAATAATCGAAGGCGCCGAGCTTCATGCAGCTGACCGCAGTTTCCACCTGATTCAGGCCCGAGACCACGATAACGGCGATCTCCGGGTACTGCTCCGCGATCTGCTTCAGCACCTCCTCCCCAGGGAGGTGAGGCATAGTCAGGTCAAGCAGCACCAGCCCGATCCCCCCCTCTTCCAGGAGCGAGAGCACCTGACGGCTGTCGCAGCAGGTCTTGATGTTGTTGATCCCGCCGTAGGTCTCCAGGGTCAGCGCCAATGAACCGAGCCAGTCCGGCTCGTCGTCTACCAGCAGGATCCCGAAGCCGGGATAGACGTTCTCGATCATGCGTTGTTCTCCTCGTGGTACACCGGCAGGGTCAGAGTGACCGTGGTCCCCTCCCCGTTCGACTCGAATTGCAGGTTCCCGCCATGCTCCTTGACGATCCCCGCCGAGACCGAGAGCCCGAGACCGGTACCCCCCTGGTCCTGTTTTGTGGTGAAAAACGGGTCGGTCAGGCGCGACAGGTGCTCGGGGGCGATCCCCGTGCCCTGGTCCCGCAGGCGCAGGACCACCTGGTTGCGGAAAACGTCGTGCCAGGTGGTCAGCTCGATGGCCCGCTCCGGGTCGGGAAGCGCCTGGCAGGCGTTCAGGATCAGGTTGACCAGCACCTGCTCGATGCGCTGGCGGTTTCCCCGGATGCGCGGCAGCGATTTCCGGTATTCGGCGCTGAAGTGCGCGGTCGCCTTGTGGACGGTCGGCTCGATCAGTCGCACCGCCGCTTTGGCCGCCGCGTTCAGATCCAGGATCTCGTTGCAGTCGGTCTCGTCGCGGCGGGCGAAATCCTTCAGGTCGGCCACGATGCGCTTGATACGCTTGCCGGCGTCCTGGATCTTCTCCAGGGACCTTGGGATCTCCTGGCGCATCCGTGAATAGGGGAGCCCGCCGCAGGTGAAGTCTCCGTTCTCCTCGTAGTAGCGCTCCAGGATCTTCACGGAGTCGTCATGGAACCGCTTCAGGATCGGTACCTCGAGAAGGATGACACCGGTCGGGTTGTTGATCTCATGGGCGACGCCGGAAACGAGCACCCCCAGGGCAGCCATCTTGTCCGCCTGCACCAGTTGCTGCTGGTTCAGGCGGAGTTCCTCCTCCACCTGGCGCCTTTCGGCGATCTCACGGGTGAGGTCCGCCGTGCGCAGGGCGACCTGACGGTGCAGGGTCCGGGACCAGAGGGCGAAACCGCCCAGAAGGAGCACGAGCGGCACCACCACGACCGCCGCGTACTTCGCGAAGGTCCACCAGTCAACCATCTGCGGCTCCACGACGCCGAGCCACCTGTTGTGGATCGCGTCGTACTGGCCGGTCTTCTTCAGTATCGCCAGCCCCTCGTTGAAGCGGGACAAGAGCTCCGCGTTTCCCTTCTTCACCGCGTAGCAGTAGCGATGGGTGGCGACGTTGCGCAGCACCGGGACCAGGTTGGAGAGCTTCAGCTCCCGGATCATGTACATCCCGGGGACGATGGCAACCACGGCGAAATCGGTGCGGCCGGAAGCGACCATCCTGAGGGCGTCGGCCGGGGTATCGGTCAGGGTCAGCTTCCCCACCACCCCTTGCCGGACCAGGTAGTCATGCATGATCCCCGCCCGATGCACCGCCACCGTCTTACCCTTGAGATCCTCAAGCGAAGAGACGTAGGGGGAGTCCTTGCGGGCGAAGACGGCATGGTTGACGACGGCATGGGGGACGGAGAAGTCGACTTCGGAGGAGCGCTCCTGCGAGTACGACATCCCCTGCAGCACGTCCACCTTCCCGCTTTGCAGCGCGCTGCGCATCCCGGACCAGCCGCCCAGGCGGAACTCCACCTTCATACCCATGACGTCGGCTATGGCACGGGTGAGGTCCACGTTGTAGCCGGCAGGGTGACCGGATTTGTCTATGAATTCGTAAGGTGGATAGTCGCGGTCGCCGCCGACGATGACGGTCCTGCCGCCAGCCGCAGATTCGGCTGCGCCGCAGACGGGAACGACGAGGAAGGCCCAAAGGAGCATTTGGGCCAGGACGACCAAAGGCTGCCGCCGGCGGCACGGCAAGGTGTGGCCTGCAAAGAAAAGGGATGCTGTCTGAAGGAATGTTCCCATGCTGATCCCGGTGCTGCTGAAAGGAAATCTAGCTTTCCCCCCTCCCCTGGAGGGGGAGGGTCAGGGAGGGGGAAACCGTCTGGTCAGAAAATCTGCTCCTGCGGCCGCTGCTCTATTCCGGCCATCTTCAACAACTCCGCCTCGATATCTGCCGGGGTGCCGGGCTCCTCGAAGCTGATCCGCCCCGCCTTCCCCGCCCTCAATTCCCGCAAAAACGTCTCCGCGGCCCGGTGCACGTCGACCACGCCGCCGGTCATCAGGCAGCCGAGGCAGCGCCCCACAGCCTCCACCATCTCGTACGGCAACTCCGGCAGCTCATCCAGCTTGTAGCGCTCCTTGAGCAGCTCCGGGTAGCGCCGCATCATGTACGCCGCCGCGAACACGCCGACGTTGGTGTAGTCGAGCGCATTGGCGCCGATGGCCCCGCTTGCCGCCAGCCGATAGGCACCCCCCTGGTCGTCCATCACCGGCCAGAGAAGCCCCGGGGTGTCGAAAAGAAGTATCCCGTTTCGCAGGTCGATCTGCTGCGGTTTCAGGGTCACCGCCGGCTTGTCACCCACCTTGGCGATCGATTTCCCCGCCAGTGTGTTGATCAGCGTCGACTTCCCCACGTTGGGAATGCCGACCACCATGGTCCGGATCGGGTAACCGGGGTTGCCGCGGTTGGGGCAAACCTGCTTGATGAGCTTCACCAGGTTCTTTGCTTCGGGTATGTTCTTCGCCACCAGCGGCAGGGCGCGCACACCGGACGCCTGCTGAAAATGCTGCACCCATGCCCTGGTGACTGCCGGGTCGGCGAGGTCGTTCTTGTTCAAAACCTTGATACAGGGCTTGTTCCGGCGCACCTGCTCCAGCAGGTGATTGGAGCTGGAGAACGGAAGGCGCGCGTCGAGCACCTCTATGATCACGTCGATTTTGCGGACCAGCTCGGAGATCTGTTCGAGGGCCTTGCTCATATGCCCCGGATACCATTTGATTGTCATGTACTCTGTTTCCTTCTGAATTGCGTAAATTGCGGCAAAGGCGCCACCATACCACACACGATGCCGAAAGTGGGCATTTTGTCGCCGATGGGAGGAAGGCGCGCCTGGCGCAGATGAACTGCTCTAGCCGCAGGTCTCATGACCAAGCCGCCACCTTCCCTTTAATATTAACGAAGTTGACTCCCATTACCAGTGCAGCTAACATTGCGAATGTTAAAAAGTTGTAACCAAAACAGGCGCATGCGGCTGGCCTTGAGGTGTACGACTTTAAAGGAAGGAAAGATGCGAGACTTCATTGCAGAGGCGGTGCGTTTTGCGGTGATCATAGAGAAAAAAAGCTACGATATCTACCGGCAGGCGGCTTTGGAGGTAGTCGACCTCGCCGGCAAGCGGATCTTCGAAAAACTTGCCCGCGACGAATCGAAACATATCGACGCGCTTTTGTGGCAGCATCCTGGGACCTGGTGCAGCGACCTCAGGCAAAAAAGCGAGACCCAGCCGGGGGTGGAGTGGGACCTTACCGGGCCTACAGGAAACAGGGTGTTCGAACAGTTGCGTCTAGCCCTGCTTAACAAGCGCTGGAGCATCGGGTTTTACACCATGCTGCTCAGGGCCTTCAAGGAACCCCGCATCTGCCGCGTCTTCGAAATGACCCTTGCGGTGGCGCGCAAGGAATTCAAGCTGATCACCGACGAGTACCTGCAGGCCGACGCATGCTGCGGTCATTCACGCAGCAACCGTCCACCGCGCCGGGTTCACGTGAGGGAAGGAATCCCGGCCTCCCCCCCGAACAAGCACTCGCAGCTCTATTTCTCCATGCTCGACGCCGGTCGCGTATCCCGCCTGGGGTAGCCGCACCGGCGCCCCATTCTCACTTCCCTGTTCAATATCCCTCCTCGCCTTGCGACCGGCGGCCACAAACCTGCTAAAGTAGACCTAGTGCAAAATCAACCCGCGGCATCCGGCCGCGGCAGGGCAAGGCGGTGGCACGCCGCCGGACGCTCTGCCTGCACCGGGAGGTGACCCATGGAAATCGAACCAACCTATACCCCGCTCCCCGGCAGCTGCGAGGTCCCCCCTCCCCCTGAAGAGTTGTTCGAACAGGCGCGCCGGCGCAGGGGGGAATCCTACCGGCCGCGCACGCGGCACCTCACGCCTGGCGGAAAGGCGAAATACACGAACCGTCTTTTCCTGGAGACGAGCCCCTATCTCCTGCAACACGCCCACAACCCGGTGAACTGGTTCCCCTGGGGGGGCGAGGCTTTCGAGCTGGCGCGGCGCCTGAACCGTCCGGTCCTGGTCAGCATCGGCTACGCCACCTGCCACTGGTGCCACGTGATGGAGGAGGAATCGTTCGAGGACGAGGAGATCGCGCGCTTTCTCAACGCCAACTTCATCGCCATCAAGGTGGACCGCGAGGAGCGCCCCGACGTCGACACCGTCTACATGACCGCCGTCCACGCCATGGGGATGCAGGGGGGATGGCCGCTCAACGTCTTCGCCACGCCCGACCGAAAACCCTTCTACAGCGGCACCTATTTCCCGCCCCGCGATTATCAGGGCGGCTTCGGGTTCCTGAGCCTGTTGCAGAGGATCCTGGAAACCTACCGCCAAGCCCCGGAGCGGGTGACCCACGCGGGGGTGCAGCTTACCGAGGCGATCCGCGGCATGCTGGCGCCGATGGGGGGCGCCCCCCCAGAAAAGGAGATCTCCCTGGATGGGGTAATCGAGGCTTACCAGGAACGGTTCGACGCCAAAAACGGCGGGGTGGTCGGCGCCCCGAAGTTCCCCAGCTCGCTCCCTGTAAGCCTTCTGCTGCGCTACTACCTGCGACGCGGCGACAAGAACTCGCTGTTCATGGCGCAACACACCCTGCGGCGCATGGCCGCGGGAGGGATCTACGACCAGGCGGGCGGCGGCTTTCACCGCTACGCCACCGACTCGGCGTGGCTCGTCCCGCACTTCGAGAAGATGCTCTACGACAACGCAAGACTCGCGGCAGCCTACCTTGAAGGGTACCAGGCGACAGGGGACCACCATTTCGCCGAGATCGCAGGGGAGATACTGCGCTACCTGCAACGCGACATGACGAGCCCGCAAGGAGGCTTCTACTCTGCAACCGACGCGGACAGCCTCAACGAGGGGGGGCACCGGGAGGAAGGGGTCTTCTTCACCTGGACTCCGGAGGAACTGGACGCGGCGCTAGGCGCGGAGCGGGTCCGGGTCGTGGCCGCCTGCTACGGCGTTACCAGGGAGGGGAACTTCGAGGGGCGGAGCATCCTGCACCGGGAGAAGAGCATGCAGCACCTGGCTGAAGAGCTGATGCTCCCGAAGGATGATCTGGAGCGCTTGCTAAACGACGCGCGCGAGGATCTCTACCGGGCGCGGCAGCGGCGCCCGCTTCCCTTGAGGGACGAGAAGGTCCTGGTCTCGTGGAACGGCCTCGCCATATCCGCCTTCGCGCGCGGAGGGCTGGTGCTGAACGACCCGGCGCTACTCGGTACGGCGCGCGGGGCGGCGACGTTCCTGCTGGAAAACGTGATGTCTCAGGGAAGGCTTTGCCACAGCTACCAGGAAGGGGAGCCGAAGGGGGCGGGGTTCCTAGACGACTACGCCTTCTTCATAGCAGGGCTCGTCGATCTCTTTGAGGCAACGGGCGAGCTGCCCTGGCTCAAGCGCTCGCTCGAACTGGCAGCGCAGGTGCAGGAGCAGTTCGAGGACAGGGAGGCGGGGGGCTACTTCATGACCGGACCCTTCCACGAGGAGCTGATCTCCAGGGAGAAGCCCGCCTACGACGGCGTGATTCCATCCGGCAACTCGGTCATGACCATGAACCTACTGAGGCTCCACGCGCTCACCGGCGAGCAGGGGATGCTGGACCAGGCGCAGCGCGCGCTGGATGCCTTCTCGACCCAGCTCGCCTCCTCGCCGACGGCGCTTTCCGAAATGCTCCTGGCCGTAGATTACCTGCAGGACCTGCCGCGCGAGATCGTCATAGTCGCGCCGCACGGAAAACGCGAGGCGGCCGCCCCGCTGCTGGACAAACTGCGCCGCGTCTACCTTCCCAACCGCGCCCTGGTGGTCTTTTGCGAGGGGGATGAATTGGAGCAGGCGGGCGAGCTGCTACCGCTGGTCAGGGATAAAAAAGCCGACGGCGGGCGCGCCATGGCTTATCTCTGCGAGAACCGCAGCTGCCGCCGCCCCACCAGCGATCCCGAGGAGTTCCACCGGCAGTTGCAGGGGACGCAGTCAAAAGGGAGGGGGTGACACGTGCCTGGTGTCAGTGTCAGAGGGATAACCAGTGCATCCCGGCTGCGGCCGCGGCTATGCCGCAGAGTATCTGAGTGAAAGGGATCTTCCACCTGCGTCTTTTCTGCAGCGCCTGCTGCGCCACGAAGCTTCGCTCCCTGAGCACCGCATTACCCTTCTTCTTTTTGAACGACATCTTGAGGCGCAACCGGTTCAGGTAGGTGATGGGGGCTTTGGCCCCCTTCTTCTTCCCGGCCAGCGTCTGCGCCGGCGCGAAGAGCAGGTCCACCAGGTGGTTGGTCGGGGTGTGTTGTTCCAGTGCCTGGACGCAGCCGGCGCAGTAGGTGATCACCCTCCTGCCGTCCGCCTCCTTCTTGCGGAGCTCTCCCCATTCCCCAGCCAGGGAGGGGTTCAAAAGGTTCACCCCGCCACCCTTGCCGCAGCAGACGGTTTTCTTCCCGGCATGCTTCATCTCCTCGACCACCAGCCCCTGGCGCTCGAGAAGCGTGCGCACCGCCCGGTGCACCGGCTCGGCGTTGCGAATCACGCAGGGGTCGTGGACCGTGACCGTCCCCGACACCCGCTGCGGCTCG
>MTLD01002674.1_pt1 | contig 24715 bp, 24 predicted proteins | sample 1982471 | NCBI WGS metagenome assembly MTLD01 (sample SAMN05712604, study PRJNA340218) | biofilm metagenome | isolation source: sample SPM anode biofilm adapted to -50 mV | place: USA | collected 2012-02-03 | reverse complement strand
GCGGCGGCCTTCTTGGGGGCGGCCTTCTTCGCGGCAGGCTTCTTCGCCGCGGGCTTCTTGGCGGCGGCCTTCTTGGGGGCGGCCTTCTTCGCCGGCTTCTTGGCGGCGGGCTTCGTGGCCGCGGGGGCGGCGGGGGTGGCGACCGGGGTGGTCATTTCGGCCATGGGTGGCTCCTTTACGCCCTTTTGGGCGGTGTTGGAAGGGGAGGTGCGGGAAGTTGGCGGAGTCTTAGCATTTTTCATGCCATGACCAGCTGAATCCCGCTGGGTGGATGTACGTTCCTTGGCTGCGGCGGCAGCCGCGGGGGGATGCGCCGCATCGGCGGCGGAGCCGGCCTTGCCCTTGGGCTTGGCGGCTTTCTTTGGGGGTTCAAGGCCCGCAAGGATCTGCGCGAGGCGCTTGCCGGGATAGTAGTCGTCGAGGAGGGCATCGCCCACCAGGACGCCATGGACGCCGAGGGCCTCCATCTGCTTGATCTGATCGAGCCGCTGGACCCCGCCCTCGATCATCTTGAGGCACTTCTTGGGGACCTTCTTCACCAGCGCCACAGCCTGGTCCCAGGAGGCCTCCCAGGTGTCCAGGTCGCGTCCCACGGCGCAGATGATGTCCGCTCCTGCATCGACCGCCCGCTGCAGCTCCGCCTCCGATGTGACCTCGACCACCACGTCGAGACCCTTGCCGGTGGCGAACTTCAGCAGGGACTGGAGGCGGTCCTGGGCCAGCAGGGCCGGCATCAGGTAGATGGCATCGGCGCCCAGGATCTTGCTTTCCTCGACCTGGTATTCCTCGAAGATGAACTCGCGGCGGATCAGGGGGACCTTCACCTGGCTTCGGACTTCGGAGAGGTGCTTGTCGTCTCCGAAATAGAGGAATTTGTCGGTGGCCACCGACAGGGCCCGGGCCCCGTTCTCGGCCAGGCTCTTGGCGTGGGTCGAAGCCTTGTAGGTGTCCCGGACCTGTCCACGGCCGGGATCACCCCCCGCCACTTCACCCAAGATGGTGATTCCCGGCTGGCTGAGCTCTTCCTTCAGGGAGTGGTGCCCCTTGTAGGCATCCTTTACCGCCACGGGGCCCCTCTGTTTCTTGATTTCAACATCGAGGGCCTTGAAGATGGCGACTTTCTTTAGCATTTCCCACTCTCCAAATCTCAGATACCTCGCTGCTGGCCCTATGGGGAAGATGATCGTCCGTTTTTCCTCTGAGACAACATGAAACCAGCGATCGGGATGAGGTCAACAGAGAAATACAAAAAATCTTCATTTTTTTTGACGCTACCTCTCCCGAGCCGGGCATTCAATTCCACCCCCTTCCGCGCGACACTGGAGCGCGAGGCGCACCATGACCACCACCGTGCTCGATCATCCGCTCGTCCATCACAAGCTCTCCCTCATCCGCGATCGCAAGACGCCGGGGAGCCTCTTCCGCACGCTCATCGAGGAAGTGGGCCTGCTGCTCGCCGTGGAAGCCACGCGCACGCTGCCCGCGGAGCCGGTGGTCATCGAGACCCCGATGGAGCGTACGGAGAGCCTCCGGCTGCGTCAGCTGGATCCCGTGCTGGTGCCGGTTCTCCGCGCGGGCCTCGGGCTCCTGCCTTCGTTCCTGCGGCTGCTCCCCACGGCGAAGGTCGGCCACCTCGGGCTCTACCGGGATCATGACTCGCTGGTGCCCGTTCCCTATTACCGGAACTTCCCGCCCCTGCTGGAGGCGCGACCGGTCTTCGTCCTCGATCCGATGCTCGCCACCGGTGGAAGCGCCTCAGAGGCCGTGCGCCAGCTGAAGGGGGCCGGCGCCGCGAACCTGGCCCTGGTCGCCGTCCTCGCCGCGCCCGAAGGCCTGCGCCGTCTCCAGGAGGATCATCCCGATCTGCGGATCGTCGTGGGCGCCGTGGACCGCCAACTCAACGAGAAGGGCTACATCCTGCCCGGCCTGGGCGACGCGGGCGACCGGCTGTTCGGCACCGCCTGAACGGGCAGACCCAGACTCTCCGGAGGCCCACCTACTGGGTATGGCTTCCATACCCCTTGAGAGCGCGGGCCCCCTGAAGCTGCTGCTTGAGTTCCTGCCGGATGGCGTCCCGTTGCCCCTCCAGCTCGTGTTGGCGCGCCTGCACCTGTTGCCCCAACCCGCGGGCCAGGGCGAGGGTCTCCTCCCATCCCGGACCCCGCTCCGCGCTTGCAAGTGCCGCGTTGAAGTCCCGGTTCCACGCCTCAAGCAGGGCACCATCCAGAGGCGTGGATAGATCCTTCAGCCACGCGTCCAGTTGACTCAGGGCCGCTCGGACCGCGGCATCGCTCATCCCACCAGGTCCTGAATCGCGAGGGTCGTCGACGTCGTCCGCTGCTGGAGGTCCAGCTGCTCCCAAGCCTGGCGGATCTCCCCCATCTGGCGCTGGACCTCTTCCAGGCGCTTCGCATCCTTGGTCATGCTGGCTTCGAGGATCTCCGAGGACCACCATCGGTGGAGCCCCTCGAGGTTCTGGGCCAGCCCGCCACCGGTCTCCAGGTCCAGCCGATTCGACAGCTCCTGGATGATCGCCAGCACCCGGTTGGTGTGCCGGGCCTTCGCCTCGTAGTCCTTCCGGTCAAGGGCCTGCAGGGCCTGGGAGAGAAACCGTTGTCCGCCCTCGAGGAGGAGCGCCACCAAACCCACCTGGGAGGCACCCATCACACGCTGGAAGAGGTACTGGTTGCTGGCCTTGGCATAGGGCGTCATGGGTCACTTCCCGGAATATTCTTCGGCACGAACGGCGGAGGGCTTGAGGCTCAGGCCATGCCGGAGATGCTCTGTCCGGCGGCCTGGAGCTGGCCGATGACAGATTCCACCTGAGCGAACTGCGCCTGGAGGAGGACCTTCCTCCGATCAAGGCGGGCTTGTCCCACGGCGATCTGGTTGACGAGGGTACGATTCTGATCGTTGATGCTGCTGATGATGCGGGTCAGCATCCCCGAACCGTAGTTCGTGATGCTCGAGACGGCGTCCTGGGTGGCCTGGCTGACGCCCCGCGAGACGGTGAGGGTTCCGCTCCCGACACCAGTCACGCCCAGGATGAGCCCCTCCAGGGGCGTCCCGGCCGTACCCACCAGGCTTCCGTTGGTTCCCGAGAGCGTATAGCTGTTCCCTCCCACGGTGAAGGTGCCAGAAACGGCACCACCGCTGACGTACGAGGTGATGTTGAACCCGATCGCACCAGTAACGGTGTTGGACCCCGCACCATAAAACGAGACAGCGGCGCTGGTGGAAAGCCCGCTGTTCGCGAAGATGTTCTTCGCCGCCGAAGGGTCCTTGTCCAGGGCGGCCTGGAAGGCCGTCGTGTCGAGGCTCAGGGTCCCGTCCTGGTTGGTCTTGATGCCGAGGCTGGCCGTCGAGTTGAAGGTCGCAGTGGAGCTCAGCCCCGCCGGTATGCCCGTCAGTGCAGTGCGGATCTGGGAGATGAAGGATCGGGTGGTCGAGTCGTTGTAGAGAGCCCCCCCCGAGCTCGAGGCTCCCTTGTAGTCGCTGAGGAGTGAGTTGAACTTGCTGATGACGTCCTGCATGGCGCTGGTGATGGACGACTTGTCCACCCCCACGGTGAGGGTGGTGGTCCCCGTCTGGCCGCCCTGCTTGAGGTTGAAGGTCACCCCATCCACGGCATCCGTCACCGCGTTCGTCTTGCGGGTCAGCTGGACACCGTTGATGGAGAACTGCGCATCCAGGGCGACGCTGGCGCCGCTGGAGGTGAGTCCGCCGCTGATCGTGGTCGGCGCGGTCATGCTGTCGACGGTGCCGGCGGCGATGCCGAGGGTGTTCACCGCTCCGCCGGAGGTGACGTCCGCCAGGGTCACCACGCCTCCGGTCGTGCCGGTCCCGGTGGTGTTGGACGTCAATACGAGCTGGTAGGGATTGGCACCACTCCCTGTGTTCACCACTGTGGCGGTCACCCCCAGGCCTTTGGAGCCCGGCACATTCGGATCGGGGGTGCTCAGCGCGTTGATGGCGTCCCGGAGGCCGTAGAGGTTGTTGTTGGTGCTCCCGAGGGTCAGGGTCCGAATCACGCCGTCTGTGCCCTGGATGGCGAAGCTGGCGGAACCCCCACTGAAGACCGAGGTGGCCAGCGGGTCTGCCACGGCCAGGTTGGTGGGCAGGCCACCGGACAGGGTCGGCGAAATCTTCCCGGCCGTGGCCACCTGAGACACCTGGAGGTCGTAACTCCCCACCGCGGCCCCGGTGGCCGTGGCCGTGACATAGGTGTTGTTGGTATCGGAACTGGTGACGGTACGGGCGTCGAAGGCAGTGCCGCCGAGGGTCGCCGCGCTCGAGGAGAGGGCGTTCATGTCGCCCTGCAGTTTCTGCAGGGCTGTCAGCCGGTTGTTGTTGGCCGTCTGCTGGGCCTGGAGCCGCTGCACAGGCTGCCCCTCCTGCTGGAGGATGGCGCTGATGAGGGAATTCCAGTCGATGCCGGATGCCACGCCGGTGGAACTGATGCTGGCCATGGTTGCCTCCTTCGGAAGCGCGTTCAGCCCTGCTGGTCGACCAGGACGCCGGAGGGGCCCAGGGTGCTCGCCAGTTCACGCAACTTGTGGGCCATGGCCAGCACCTCCTCGGAAGGCACCTGGCGGATGACCTTCCGGGTCTTGGCGTCCACGACCTTGAAGTAGGGTTCCTTGGTGGCCCGGTCCACCTGGAAGACCAGATCGGGCTGAGTCTGCTGGAGAAAGTCGCTGAACACCTGGGCCGCGGAGTCGACTTCGGTGGACGTGGGGACCTTGGCGGACGCCGAAGGCTCCCTACCGCCGGCGACAGGGGCGGCCAGGGCCGGGAGCAGCTGGTTCGGCTTGGCCGGAGGACCAGCCAGCGGAAGGCCCGGCGCCAAGCTCACCGTGAGGTTGACTTGATCAGCCATGGGAAGGCTCCTTACCCGATACCCAAAGGGGGCCGGCCGTTCGGCCCGCCCCCCAGGGAATCAGGTTCCAGACTACTGGAGGAGAGCGAGGACGCTCTGGGAGGACTGGTTGGACTTGCCCAGGGCGCTGATGCCCGACTGGTTCAGGATCTGGAACTTGGACAGGTTCACCACCTCGTTCGCGATGTTCGCGTCCGTGATCTGGCTGGCGGCGGCCTGCAGGTTCTGCGACTGGATGCCGAGCACCGCCGAGTAGGAGTTCAGCGTGGCCTCCGAAGCACCGAGGGTCGCCCGCTGGGTGGACACGGCCTGAAGGTCGGCCTTCACCTTGTCAAGCTCGCCGGTGGCAGAGGCATCCGTGGTGCTGGTGACGGTGACCGAGCTCAGGGCGGTCGCGAGATCCACCTTGGCGAAGGAACCCACCGTGATCTGGGCCGTGTTGCCGAACACCGAGGCCCCGTTGAAGGTGGTGCTCTTCAGGATGTCCGCGATGGTGGCCTTGTTCTTGGCGTACTCGGCGTTGATGTTGGTGATGCCCTTGCTGTCCACGGTGCCCGTGGTGGCCTGCTGCGTCAGCTCCGCCTGCCGCTGCAGGAGGTTGGTGATGGTGTCCAAGGCGCCGTCCGCCACCTGAAGCAGGGACACGCCGTCATTGGCGTTGCGCTGGCCCTGGTCGGCCACCTTGACTTCGGTGTTCAGCTGGTTGCTGATGCCCAGGCCGGCCGCATCATCCGACGCCTTGTTGATACGCTTGCCGCTGGTGAGGCGCTCGATGGTCTGGTTCAGACCCATCTGGGTGAGGCCCAGCTGACGGGAGGCGTTGAGGCCGGTGATGTTATTGAGAATGGAAAGGGACATGGCATCCTCCTTGATGCGCAGGACAGCATCCGTGCTGTCCGGGTTGGGTCGCGGGACAGAACCCGCTGAGGGGCTCTTCGACGGCGCCGACCCGGACCTTTAATTTTTTTTTCGAAGCCCTACCATGGGCCCCATGCCCACCCTCTCCCTGTCGATGATCGTGAAGAACGAGGCGGCCCACCTGCCCCGCTGCCTCGCCTCCGTCCGCGATCTCGTGGACGAGATGGTGGTAGTGGATACGGGCTCCACGGATGAGACCGCCCGCATCGCAGAGACCTTCGGAGCCCGCGTGGGGCACTTCCCCTGGAACGGGGACTTCTCCGCCGCCCGCAATGCCAGCCTGAGGCTCTGCACGGGAGACTGGATCCTGGTCCTCGACGCCGACGAGGCCGTGGACCCCCTCGACCATCCCATCCTCCGCAAGGCCTGTGCGCAGAAGCGGATCCCCGCCTACACCCTAACCTTTCGCAACTACTTCCTGGATGGCGACGGGCTCATGATGGACCAGGCCATCCAGCCCAACGACGGCCATTACCCCCTCGGCGCGGGCTACAGCCTCTTCGCGACCCACCGGGGCCTGCGTCTCTGCCGGAATGCCCCGGACCTGGCCTTCACGGGGCGCATCCACGAACTCCTGGACCCCTACTTCCACCAGCGGAAGCTCGCCATCGGCGCCCTCGACGCGGTGATCCACCACTTCGGGAAGGTGGACCTCGCCCGCGAGGAGGCCAAGAAGACCCTCTACTTGCAGATGGCCCTCGACGCCGCCGAGGCGGACCCGCGTAACCAGCAACACCAGTTCAATGTGCTGCTCCAGGCGGCCGTGGCCAAGGACTGGGATCTGGCGATCCGGGCCGGGACCGCATGGCTGAAACTGTCGCCCGCACCAAAAGCCTCGGGTCTCGTAACCCTGGCCGTGGCCTACCAGGGAGCCGGCCGAGTGGAGGAATCCCTCCCCCTCTTCAGGCGGATCCTGGCTCTGGAGCCGGATCACCCCACCGCCCTCTGCCGGCTTGCCCTCTCCCTTGCAGCCCTCGAGCAGACCGGCGAGGCGCTCGAGATGCTGGAAGGCGCCCTCCAGCGGCATCCGGATCTGCCCGCGGTCTGGCTGGCCATCGTCAACATCCTGAGTGCCATGGGGCGCCACGACGACGTCCGGGAGGTGCTCAAACGGGCCGTGGCGGCCTGCCCGCGGGACCCCGCCCTTCGCACGAAGCTGGTCGACCTCGATCAGCAGCTGGGCCTGAAGGCCCAGGCGGTGGCCGATGCCTGGGAGGCGCTGCGGGCCATTCCCGCGTGCGGAGGCGGCCTGTGGCACAGTCTGGTGGCCTCGAACCTCCTGGAACTGGGCCACGCCAAGGAGGCAGGGGTTGTCCTGAACTTGGGGTTGCAGGCCTTCCCCGGCCACGCCGAATTGCTGAAACTTCAGGCGACGATTTCCGATTGAGGCTGTGGCCACACCCATCCCAGGTGGCGAGATGAACCCCAGGAGAAACCCGTGTGCATCCCCTGGTTCCCTATGAAGCCTGCCCTCTGTTCAGCTCCAAAAACCATGTCCCTTTTCGAACGGATTCTTGTGCCAAGCATCCCCTCTGGCAGGAAGGACTCCCACGGGAATTGCGCTGGCGCCTGTGCCAGGCCTGCAGCCATCTGTTCACCGACAGCTACTACTCCGCCAGCGGTCTTGAGCGCCTTTTCGCTCGCACCAACGACAGTCAACGGCCGGGGACCGACGTCGGCCAGACCCGCATCCGGTGGGCGCCGACGGTCCAGCGGATAGCAGAACACAGGTCATCCGGCGTGTGGTTGGACGTGGGCTTCGGCGATGGCGGTCTGGTGTTCACAGCTGCCGAGTGGGGCTACCGGGCCATCGGATTGGATCTCAGGAAGGAGAATGTGGAGATCCTCAATAAGTTGGGATTCGAGGCACACGCGGTGGCCTTGACGGATGTGAATGATGTCGAAGGGTTCGATGTCGTGTCCTATGGGATCAGCTCCCGCTACCTCAGCGGCATGGAGGTCCTGTTCCGCCGCAGGAATTGAAGGGGGGTCGAACGGGGAATCCAGGTTTGGCGTGGCGTCTGGCGCAGAGCCCGGAACTCAGCCCTTGTCCCGCCCCAGGATGGACTTCAGGCGGCCCATGAACCCCGGCCCACCACCCTTGCTGTCGCGGGCTGTGGCTTCGGGCTCGGACTCAGCGGCCCAGTCGGCCGGCACCGCCACGGAGGGATCCAGTTCGAGGGCCCGGCGGAAGCAGCCCTGGGCGTTGGCCCTGAACCCCTTGCGATGGTAGAGCTCGCCCATGAGCACCCAGGGCTCAGCCACCTTCGGCTTGAGACGCGAGGCGACCTGGAGGGCCTCGATGGCCCGGGTGGACCATGCGGGGTTGGCCAGCCGGAGCCGGCCGAGGAGCAGCCAGGCGTCGTAGGACTCCACGGAGTCGCCATCCAGCTTGATGGACTGTTCCAGGGCGCGGATCGCCTCGCTGGTGCGCTCCTGCAGCAGGTAGGACTTGGCCTTGATGAAGAGGCGACGCGCCCGGTCCTCGACCGGCTCCTCACCCGGTTCCACCGGAGGCTCCGGCGCCAGGGCCCTGGCCGGGGTGGCCGGCGGGGGATCGGGCGGCATCACCAGTTCCAGCGGCTCCCCGTGGTAGGGCATGGCCTCGGCCTCCGGCAGCGGGAGCGCCGGGGGCGGCTCGAGATCCTCCGCCAGGATCTGGATGGGCTCCGGCTCGGGCGCCGGGGGCGGTTCCGGCTTCGGCAGGAGGGGCAGCTCACCGCGGATGAGCGACAGCCCCCCGAGGGTCCACAGGGTGGCCACGAGCCGAGCCGCATCCACCGCCTCCAGGCCGGTGAGGGAGGTGAGCGTGTCACAGGCCAGGGGCTCCGTGCCCATGAGGGTCATCGCATAGGCGATCTTCGGATTCAAGGGGAGGTCGGAGAGGGTGAGGAGCAGGTCCGGCGGGGCCTGCCAACGCCAGTCGGGCTCGCTGCGGAACATCTCGAGCAGTTCGCGGTCGATCTGCGCGTTCTGGAAGACGTCCCAGACGAGGCGGCGGTGGTCCAGGCGGAACTGGAGGTCGCCGCTGAGGCTTCCTTCGAGCGGCCCGGGCAGCCAGGTGAGCTTCAGGATGGGATGCTCCAGGGCGTGGAGCAGCACGGAGCTCAGCAGCTCGTGCAGGCGGGCATCCCGCTCCTCCACGGTCATGAGCCCCCACTGCACCACCCGGTCGCCCACCCGCGCGCCCTCGCCATCGGCCAGCAGCTCGTTGAGGGCCGCCATGTCGAGTACGCCCCGGCGGATGAGGAAGTTGCCGAACTGCTCACCCACGGCATCGCTGCGCAGGTACTTCAGGTCGCCGCCGGCCCAGTAGAGACGCCGGGTGCCGTCGTTCTGCTCCAGCACGAGCTCCCCCCCGGCTCCCTGCTGATGGAGGGAGCCCATGAGGGCGGGAAGGAAATGGCGGAGGCGGACTTCGGGCACTCACTCTCCGGGTTCTGATCCTTAAGTTTGCATTTTCCAGGCCGGGATTCCAGTACGGAAAAGAACGGACCCATGCCGGGATATCCCAAGTCCCTTGGCCTTGGCCAGGACTGGGCCTATGCTTTTCCCTCCATCCAGCCCCGGCCCGGGAGAGTTCTGCATGTTCGAGAAGCTCGGCAAGTTCGAGATCCGCCGCGTCCTCGGGAACGGCGCCATGGGCGAGGTCTACCTCGGCGTGGACCCCTCCATCGGGCGGGAGGTGGCCATCAAGACCATCCTCCCCTCCGCCTCCACGGGCGGCGACGCCAAGGAGCGCTTCGCCCGGGAGGCCCGGGCCGCGGGCGTGCTGAACCATCCGAACCTGGTGACCATCTACGAGTTCGGCGAGGACCAGGGGGTGCTCTACATCGCCATGGAGTTCGTGAAGGGGCACGACCTCGACGAACTCATCTCCCAGCAGGCCCTCACCCGCTCCGAGATCCTGGAGGTGCTGGCCCAGGTCTGCGACGGGCTGGGCTTCGCCCACCGCCAGCACATCGTCCATCGCGACATCAAGCCCACCAACGTGCGGGTCCAGCGGGATGGCCGCCGCCTGCACGCGAAGGTGATGGATTTCGGCGTGGCCAAGATCAGCAACTCGGACATGACCGCCACGGGGATGGTGATGGGCACCGTGAGCTACATGGCCCCTGAGTACATCCGCACCGGCAAGCCCGACCCCCGCAGCGACCTCTTCGCCGTGGGGGTCATGCTCTACGAGTCCCTCAGCGGGAGGAAGCCCTTCGCCGGGGACACGACCCCCACCATCCTCTACAAGATCGTCAACGAGCCCCCGGAACCCATCGATACCCAGCAGCTCCAGGGCATCAGCCCGGCCATCAAGTCCGTGCTGGACCGGGCCCTCATCAAGGATCCGGATGCGCGGTACCAGAGCGCCGAGGATCTCGCAAAAGCGCTGCGGGCGGCCAAGGATCCCTCCTGGATGGGCCAGGTCGAGGAGGCCACCAGCCTGCTGAAGAGCGGCCCGGCCCCCACTGCCGCCGCGCCGGCGCTGGCCTCGACCACCGCGCCCACCGCCGCCGCCACCATGGTCCTCCCGCCGCCCGGCGCGGCTCCCCACTCCATCCCCCCTCCGGCGGCCCGTGCGCCCCGCCCCGTCTCGGGTTCCCGCGCCGGCCTCTGGATCGGCACGGCCGCCCTGCTGCTGGCGGGCGTGGGCGGCCTGGCCTGGTGGAAGCTCCGCGGACCCTCGACCGGTGCGGCCCAGCCGGCCGCGGCCTCCAGCGGATCCGAGGGCCCGACGCCCAGCGATGGGAGCCCGGCAACCCCCGCGGGGACGAATCCCGGAACCGGGAAGCAGGCCGCCCAGCCGGCCGAGCCTCCCACCCCAGGGGCCTCCCCCGAGCCCACCCCCGGCACCAAGGCCGCTCCGCCAAATGAGCCTCCCCGCCTCGGACCGCCGCCCGCCGAGTCCCGTCCCGCGGCCCGTCCCGCCGAGCCGAAGGGGCCGGAGCCGAAGACCATCGACCAGCCCGAGCGCTTCCAGGAAGACCGCCTCGAGAAGCTGCAGCCCTCGGAGCGGATGAACCTGGGCAACGTCTCTATGAGCGAGGCGATCCAGATGGCGGACTCCCAGCCAGAGAAGGCCATCCACGGCTTCCGCCAGGCCCTGCGCGCCGATCCCTACAATGCCAACGCCCACGCCTGGCTTGGCGCGGTGCTCTACGAGCAGGGCCGCATGGCGGAATTCCAGCAGGAGCTCCGCGAGGCCCGCAGGCTGGGCCTGCTCGGGCAGATGAGCCGCAATGTCCGCTTTCGCAGGGCGTTGAACCAGGCCCGCTTCAATCGGAAGCTCCCCTCCGACCTGGCGGAGTGAGCATGGCCGCCCGCAAGGACGGAACCGCGGCCCTGGAGGCCCGGCTGGGGTATGCCTTCCGCGATCCGGACCTCCTGAGGGAGGCCCTCACCCACGCTTCCTCCGGAAGAGGCCGAGACAACCAGCGCCTGGAGTTCCTGGGGGATGCGCTCCTCAACTTCTGCGTGGCCCTGGCCATCCACCGGGAGCGCCCCGACTGGGAAGAAGGCCCCATGAGCAAGCTCCGGGGCGTGCTCGTCTGCACCGAGGCCCTGCACGGATGGGCCCAGGACCTGGGCCTGGATCGGGCCCTGAGCGCCACCGGCCGAACCGCCCTGGGGCCCAAGCCCCTGGCGGACGCCGTGGAAGCCCTGCTGGCGGCCGTCTTCCTGGATGCGCAGGCCGTCAACGGCGAGGGCGCCGCCCGCGTGCAGGCCCTCGTCGAGGCCCGGCATCTGGCGGCCATCCGGAGCGCCGATCCAGGCCTCTGGGCCCGCCGGGACGCGAAGACCACCTTGCAGGAAACCACCGCCCGCCTGGGCCTCCCGGCGCCGTCCTACACCCTGCTCGCCCAGTCCGGACCCGACCACGCGCCACGCTTCTCGGTCCGGGCCACCGCCGGTCCCCACTCCGCCGAGGCCGAGGGGTCCACCCGGAAGAAGGCCGAGACCGAGGCCGCCCGCAACCTGCTCGATCTCCTGGGATCCCGCCCATCGGCGTGACACTTGCGTTACACTCGCCCTGCTGGGATGCCCGCTTGAAGATCTACCCCACCCTCAACCTCCACCATGGCCTCGTGGTCCCCGCCGGACAGGCGGGGCCGATTGCCGTCCCCCCCCTCGACCTGGCCGCCTGGATGCTGGACGAAGGGGCCTGCCGCCTGGCCTTGGTGGATGTGGACGCGGCCCACGGCACGGGCAACAACCGCGAACTGATCGCCCGGATCCTCCAGATCTGCCGGAACCAGGGGCGGAAGGTCTGCATCCAGGTGGCGGGCGGCGTGCGCAGCTCGGACCAGGCCCAATTCTTCATCGACCAGGGCGCCACCTGGCTGGTGGTGGGCACCATCCTGCACAAGTCGCCCATGGTGGTGGAGCAGCTCGTGGCCCGGTTCCAGTCCCACCTCACGGCCGGCGTGGACGCGCGGGGCGGCCGGGTGCACCGCTCCGGCTGGGTGGATTCCACGGGCCTCAGCGCGGTCGAGATGGCCACCCGGGCCCGCGACTACGGCTTCAAGCGGCTCCTCTTCGTGGATATCCCAGACGAGGCGGATGCCGAACCCGATTTCGAGACCGCCCGCACCCTGAGCACCGTCTCCGGCCTGCCGATCTTCATGGGTGGCAGCATCACCCGTCCGGAGCACCTCGACCGGCTGCACACCCAGCAGGGCCTGAAGGGCGCCCTGGTGGACGCCCTGCTCTTCCGGGGCAATGCGCGCCTCATGGCCTTCCTCCAGACCGCCTGCGCCTAGGAGCGCGCGTGCGGGAACCGACGGAGGCCCCCTTCCTCGCCACCCTCGCGGATCATGACCGGATCCACTTCCGGCACCTGGCCCTGATCCGTCCCCAGCTCCCCTCCGAGAGCCAGGTGCGCATGCTGGAGGGCCTCGCCCGTTCCCTGGCCGCGCCCCGCCTCCTCACGCTCATGGCCCGCACGCCGCACTGGCTGGCCCACTGGCCCATCCTCCTCGGCCTCGCGGAGAACGAGGCCACGCCGGAACCCATCCGCCGCGACCTCGAGATGGTGGTCTCCCTCTTCGACCAAATGCGGGAGATGGACCACGCGCCGGCCCAGGAGAAGGACGAGCGGGCGGAGGCCGTGAAGACCCTCTACCAGCAGCTCAGCCCCGCCCTGAAGCCCGTCGCCAAGCTCCTCGCCAAGCAGCTGGCCCGGACCGTCTCCGCCACGGGCACCACTCAGGAGCTGCCGCCCCTGCCCTCGGAAGAGGACGACTGGGAGGCCCTCTCCGCGCCCCCGGCCGCCTCCCTGGAGACCCCAGGCAACGGCGGGCTCCACCGGGAGGACCGGCTCACCCGGGCCCGAGAGACGGCCCAGCCCGAGGAACTCCTCGCCTTCCTCACGGACGCGGATCCGGAGATCCGCCAGGCGGGCATGCAGAATCCCCTCGTGTCGGAGGACCTGGTCTGCCGGGCCCTCGGCCAGTGCGGTATCCCGGAGTTCTTCGAGGAGGTCTACGCCGAGGCCCGCTGGTACTTCCGGGAACCCGTCCGGGCCGTGATCCTGGAATCCCCTGGCAGTCCGGGGGACCTCTCCCGCCGCGTCGGCATCGCCCGGGAACTGCTGGCCAGCCTGGAGCGGGGCGCCCCGGGGCGCTCGGACCTGCGCCGCATCGTCAGCCTCTTCACCCAGCTCGAGGAGGGCGAGTACCAATTCGTCACCTACTGGGCCAAGCGCCAGGCCCCCCACCTCCTGCGGGTGGTGAAGTACTTCTACGACCGCCTCCAGCGGCAGCGGAACGGGGTCTCGGGCTCCCTGCCGGAGCGCGCCGAGGATGGCCGGTGGGCCTCCCTCGAGGAGCGCGTCTTCCTCGCCACCCAGGGCACGCAGGAGGACCAGCTCATGCAGGTGCTCAAGGATCCGGACCTGCAGGTGATGGCCCTGGCCCTGGAGAACCCCGCCCTGACCTCGCGCATCCTGGCCTCCGCAGTGCCCACCCTGGACCGGGACCGGGCCGAGCGGGTGGCCGCCCACCGCACCTGGTCCCAGGATCCGCTCGTGGCCGAGGCCCTCATCCACCACCCCCACCTCGGCGAGGCCACGGCCCTCCGCCTTCTCGACGCACTCCAGGGTGCGAAGCCCTGCATCGAGATCCTGCGCAACCCGCGGCTGCCCCACCTGGAAGTGAAGCGCCGGGCCCTCGAGACGCTCCGGACCCTCTACCTCGCCATGGATGTACCCCAGCGGATCACGGCCCTCCGGGCCTCCGGCGGCGAACTGATGCGGCACCTGCCCCAGGAGGTGCTGCAGGACGAAGCGACCCTCCGCCAGATGGTGGCGGACCGCCAGCTGGATCCCGGCATCCTCCTCCGGCTCACCCGCAACAAGCTCACGCCCCGGTCCGTCCTGGAGCAGATCGCCGGCCACCCGGTCCTCATGGCCCACGCGCCGATCATGTCCGAACTCCTCCTCAACCCGAAGACCCCGCGGGAGGCCTCGGTGCGGATCTGGGGCCTGCTCTCCGAGGCGGAGCAGCAGCAGCTCCTGCGCAGCCCCCACCTCCCCGCCGCCCTGAGGCATCTGGCGTAAACGCGCGCCGCGCCGAACCGTAGCCCAGCCACAGGAGCCCCCATGCGACGCCCGGCCCCCATCCTGATCGCCGCCGCGGCCGGCCTGGGGTCCCTCTGCCTCCTGCCCTCCTGCAAGCCGCGCCCCCGCGTTCCCGGCTGGGTCCAGTCCGCCCCAGCGGACAGCGTGGCCGCCTTCTCCGGCGAGGCGGGCTGGGTGATCTCGCACAAGGAGGTCCAGTCCCTAATCGCCCGGGAGCCCCTGGCGGAGCAGGCCCTGGACCTTTTCCTCCAGAAGGCCCGCATCAATCCGAAGACCGAGACCGGACGCCTGACCTTCCACGTCATCGGCCTGCCCCAGCAGGGCGAGACCAGCCTGGAGAAGGGCCTGAGCCACGTGCTCATCCAGCTGGACCAGTTCAAGGATCCCAAGTCCCTGGTGGCCGCCCTCACCGAGTCCTTCCCCCAGGAGGGCCACCTCCGCCTCGGGGGACGGGAGTGGCCCCTCTACGTGATCCTCGATGTCGACACCGGGAGCGTGAAGGCCCACCTCCGCGCGGCCAGCGACGAGCAGGGGCAGATCTGGATCGGCGATCTGCAGGCCCTCGAGCACCTCGCCTCCCGGGAGAGCCTGGCCGCCCGGCCGGGTGTGGCCGCCGCCGCCGAATGGATCAGTCCCCGGGCCCCCTTCCAGGGCTACCTGCAGCCCGAGGCCCTGCTGGGCGGGCTGCGCAAGGAGCTGCCGGACAGCGGCACGCTCCGGGACCTCCCGAAGGACGTCCACGCCCTCTTCTGGAGCGTGACGCCGGGCGCCGATGCCAGCCAGCCGGTGCGCTTCGAGCTGTCCCTGGCCGGGACCCCCGAGGCCATTTCGCAGGTCACGCCCTGGCTGCAGCGCCTGGTGGCGGCCATGAGCGCCGTCCAGCCGGTGCCCGGCGCGCCCGCCCCGGAGCTGCTCCAGGAGAAGAAGCGCGTGGGGCTCCGGGCCTCCCTCACGGACGCCCAGCTCAAGCTCATCATGGAGAAGCTGGGGCAGCCCGGCCTCAGCTTCGGCCCCCTCCCCGGCCCCCCGAAGGCATGACCCCCTCCCTGGCCTCGTCCGCCTCCCCGCCGGGGGGGCCGCCTCCACCCGAGGGGGAGAGCCCCGAATTCTGGATGGCCCGCCTCAAGGCCGGTCACGAGGAGGCCCTCGCCCACCTCATGGCCCGCTTCGAGCGGCCCATCTGCGCCTTCCTGCACCGTCGGCTGCAGGGGGAGGCCGGGGTCGTCCAGGAGCTGGCCCAGGAGGTCTTCCTCAAGTGCCTCCAGCATTGCCAGCGCTTCGAGGAGGGCCGGCCGGTGGCCGCCTGGCTTTTCACGCTGGCGGCTAATGCGGCGACCGACCATCTGCGTAGAAGAGGTCGGGAGGTACCCCCTCCCGAGACCTTTGACGCTCCGGACCCCCACCAGGCTTCACCCTGGGAATCCGTGGACCAAAGCCGGCGAATCCAGGCCCTTCGTGGCGCCCTGGAGGGGCTGACCCCGCGCCAGCGGGCCATGGTCCTCGCCTACTACGTCCACGAGCATCCCGTGAAGCGCATCGCCCAGGATCTGGGCTGTGCCGAAGGCACGGTGAAAGCCACCCTGTTCCAGAGCCTCCAGAAGCTCCGCAAGTCCCTTGGATCCCTGCCATGACCCCCCGCCCCGACCTCAGCCCCCTCGACGATGCCCGGCGCTTCGAGCTCCTGGACCGGCCCGAGCTCTGGCCCGAGGATCCCGCCGCCCAGCGGGAGCTGGCCGAGCTGCTGGAGCTGCATCTGGCCCTGGAGGCTCACGGGGAGGCCCTGGCGGCCGAGTTGGCCCCGTCCACCCGCCCCTGGTACCGGACCTGGGGTCCCGCCGCCGCCGCGGTCCTGCTCATGGCCGGCATCCCCTCCCTCTACACCGTCCAGCGCACCCGCCACCTCCGGGCCCTGGCCCAGGACACGGCGCGGCTTGAGCTGCTGGCCCAGCGCCGCAGCCAGGACCGGGCCTGGATCGCCTTCTTCCAGCAGAGCAGCACCCTCCTCCAGGACTTCGAGCAGAACCCCACCCTCTGCCGGAAGGGCGAGGAGGACCGCCACCAGGAGCGTGAGATGGCCATCGCCCTGCTGGAGGCCAGCCACCAGCTCGCGGCCCAGGGCGCCCCCACCCGGGAGGCCGAGGCCACCCGGGCCAAGCTCCATGCCTGGCTCTCCGAGCTGGCCCTCGAGGACAGCTGCCTCAGCACCGAGCGCGCCGAGCAGCTCCGGAAGTGGGCCTCCGCCCACAACCTTGAGGACCAGGCCGTGCGCATGGAACACCACCTCAAGGGGAACGGCGCATGAGCCTGCGCGCCCTGGTGCTCCTGCCGGCTCTGCTCGCGCCGGCCCCCGCTGATCCCGCCTTCCTGGCCGCCGCGCCCGAGGGTCCCGCGGAGGCCCTGTTCCAGCGCGCCCGGGACCTGCGCTACGCCCAGCGCTGGTACGAGGCGGCCCAGGCCTACCGGCAGCTCCTCCACGCGTTCCCGGATAGCTCCCGCGCCGCGGACGCCCGGTACTGGCTGGCCTCCAGCCTGGAGCAGGACCAGCGGTGGGACGAGGCCGCCGCGGCCTATTCCGAATTCCTGGCCCGCGACCCTGATCAGAACCTCCTGGGCAAGGAGGCCAGGCTGAACCGCGTCCGGTGCTGGGGCATCCGGCAGTGGGACAGCGCCGCCGCCCAAGCGGGTCTGGCGGAGGCCCTCTCCGACCCGCTCCCCGATGTCCGGGTCGCGGCCGCCCTCCAGCTGGCGCGGCGCCGGGACCCCCGGGCCGTGCCGGTCCTCCAGGCCGGCCTCGAGGCCGGTGCCAGCTCCGAGCCCTGCCGGCTCGCCCTCCTGTCCATGGGGGTCGAGCCCAAGGCGCCCGGTCCCGTGCAGGGCCGTTTCCTGGTGGTCCACATCCGCCAGAGAGGCCAGAAGGACGTGGTGACCATCCGCGTGGCCCTGGTCCTCGCCCGGGCCGTGGGCGGCTACCTCTCGGACGCCCAGCTGAAGGAGGCCCACGCCAAGGGCATCCACATGGACCGCCTCATGGACCAGGCCCTCACGGCCCCGCAGGGGACCGAGCTGTTCAGCCTCGATGACGGGAAGAGCCGCGTGACCGTGACGGTGGAGTGAGCCCCTTCAGATAAGCTGGGGGGTCGAGGCCCGCTTGAACCCCATCCGCCGTTTCTTCCGCCACCACCTGAGGCCCTACCTTCCGGGGACCCTCCTCGGTGGCGTCCTGCTCACGGTGGGGAACAGCCTCCAGGCCCTCATCCTCGTGGCCCTCAAGCTGCTCTTCGACCACCAGCTGGGCATGGCTGGCGGCGCCGTGGCCCGGTGGCCCCAGGCCGTCCAGGCCCTCACCCGTTTCCTGCCCCCCGCCGAGACCCTTCAATCCAGCATCCTCCTCATCCCCGCGATCATCGCGGGCCTGTTCTTCCTCCGCGGCCTGTTCCTCTATGCCGGTTCCGTCCTGGTGGCCCGCAGCGGCATGAAGGCCGTGAAGGACCTCCGCGAGCGCCTGTTCGACCGGGTGCTGCAGCAGGACCCCGCCTTCTTCCAGACCCGGCCCGTGGGCGAACTCATGAACCGCATCCTGGGGGATGTGGGCCTGGTGCAGCAGCTCGTGTCCACCCAGGTGGCCGAGCTCCTCCGGCAGGTCACCATGGCCGTGGTCATGGTCATCCTCATCGTACGCACCGACTGGCACCTGGCCCTGGTGCTCATGGCGCTCTTCCCCCTGGTGTTCCTCCCCATCAAGCACCTGACCCGGCTCATCCGGCGCCAGGGGCACAAGGCCCAGAGCAGCTCCGACACCCTGCTCCAGCGCCTCAAGGAGGTGCTCTCGAACATGCGGGTCGTGAAGGCCTTCGCCCGGGAGGACTACGAATCCAGGCGGTTCCGGAATCAGAGCCACGGCCTCTACCGCCTGGGCATGAAGGTGGTCCGCATCCAGTCCCTGTCGAGCCCCATCATGGAGAGCGTGGGTGGCCTCCTGCTCGCCGGGCTGGCTCTCTACGGCGCGGCGCGGATCCGCAGCGGGGCCATGACGGGCGGCGACTTCCTCATGTTCCTCCTGGCCATCTACCAGCTCTACGACCCCATCCGGCGCCTGACCCGGATGTTCGGTGAGATGCAGATGAGCACCGTGGCCCTGGAGCGCATCTTCTCGCTGCTTGACGTCCAGCCGCAGCTGACGGCCCCGGCGGACCCGAAGCCCGTGCCGGCCCAGCCCTCGAGCCTGCGCTTCGAGGGCGTGGCCTTCGCCTACGACGCGAAGCACCCCGTGCTCCGGGGCATCGACCTCGAGGTGCGCAGCGGGGAGACGGTGGCCCTGGTGGGCGGCAGCGGCGGCGGCAAGACCACCCTCGTGAACCTCGTGCCCCGCTTCTTCGATCCCACCGCCGGCCGGGTCACCCTGGACGGCACGGACCTGCGCGAGTTCGATCCCCGCGAGCTGCGGAAGATCATCGGCATCGTCACCCAGGAGACCCTCCTCTTCCTAGACACGGTGCACGACAACATCGCCTACGGCCTCGACGCCAGCCGCGAGGCCGTCATCGCCGCGGCCCGGAAGGCCCACGCCCACGACTTCATCGCCGCCCTCCCCAGGGGCTACGACACGCCCCTGGCCGAGACGGGCTCGAGCCTCTCCGGCGGCCAGCGCCAGCGCATTGCCATCGCCCGGGCCCTGCTTCAGGATCCTCCCATCCTCATCCTCGACGAGGCCACCAGCGCCCTGGACACGGAGAGCGAGCGGGCCGTCCAGGCGGCCCTGGAGGCCCTCATGGAGAACCGCACCACCCTCGTCATCGCCCACCGCCTCAGCACCATCCAGCGCGCCACCCGCATCTGCGCCCTGAAGCAGGGGCGTATCGTGGAGGAGGGCACCCACGAGTCCCTCCTCTCCCGCGACGGCGAGTACGCCCGGCTGCACCGCCTGCAGTTTGCCGAGGCGTGACCGGCCAGGCATGCAGCGCTCCGACTTCCACTTCGACCTCCCACCGGAGCTGATCGCGCAGCATCCCGCATCGGAGCGCGACGGGGCCCGCCTGCTCGTCGTGGATGCCCGCACCGGCGCCTGGTCCCACCGGACGATCCGCGACCTGCCGGACCTCCTGCCGGAGAACTGCCTCTGCGTCCCCAACGACGTGCGGGTGCGCCACGCCCGACTCTTCCTGCGCCGCGCCGGGGGCGGCGCCGGCGAGGCCCTGCTGCTGCGCAGCCTGGGCGCAGGCACCTTCGAGGCCATGGTGAAACCCGGGGCCCGCCTGAAACCCGGGGCCCGGGCCACGGTGGTCGACCCGCTCACCGGCGCGTCCCTGGCTGAACTGCAGGTACTCGAGACGCGGCCCGAGGGCCTGCGGGCCGTCCACGTGCACGCCGACCACGGCCTGGACTGGGACGAGATCGACCGCATCGGCCGTCTGCCCCTCCCTCCCTACATCGAGCACCTGGCTGAGGACGAAGACGAGAGCCGCTACCAGACCGTCTTCGCCGCCGATCAGGGGGAGGCCGTGGCGGCGCCGACCGCGGGCCTCCACTTCACGCCGGCGCTCATCGCCCAGCTGCTCGAGCGGGGCTGCGGCTGGCATCCCGTGCGCCTCCATGTGGGGCTCGGGACCTTCCGCCCCATGACCGCCGAGCGGCTGGAGGACCACGCCATGCACGAGGAGCGCTACGAGATCCCCGACGGGACCGCCGCAGCCCTCGAGCCCGTGCTGCGGGACCGTACGCGCCCCCTCCTCTGCGTGGGCACCACGTCCCTGCGCACCCTGGAGGCGGCCTGGGACGGCATGACCCTCGCCCGGGAGGGCGCCACGCGCCTCTTCATCACGCCGGGCTACGCCCTGCGCACCGCGGATCACCTGCTCACCAACTTCCACCTGCCCGAGAGCACCCTCTTCGTCCTGGTGAGCGCGCTGATGGGCCTGGAGCTCGCGAAGGCCGCCTATGCCGAGGCGGTGCGTGAGCGGTACCGGTTCTTCAGCTATGGCGATGCCATGCTCGTGTTGAACGCCCGACCGTCGACCCCGTGATTCGCACCCTACGGAGCCCCGCGCCGCAGGCGACATTCGCTCGCCTGGTCCCGACCCGCCCCAGATGATTCTGATCCGTGCGAGTCAGAGGTAGTCCACGAACTGGTGGATGACGGGGATCTTGTTCCGCTTCCCCTTGGTGGCCTGGAGGACGCTCGTCACGGACATCCCCAGGCACCAAAGCAGCCAGAGGGGCAGGAAGAAACGCACGGACACCGCCCCGAAGATGGGGAAGAGCCCCAGGAAGATCAGGGCCAGGGTGACGACGCATTCCGCGAAGGCCAGGATGACGCCCTGGCGGGCGTGCCAGAGCAGCTCCAGATCCTCCCGGCAACGCAGATACGGCCCGAAGGCCCAGGGCCCCGCATAGCAGAGGATCAGGTCTCGCAGGCGCTCCCCCGTGAAGAGGGGGGTCTGAGCTTCCAGGGACACGAGGTTACCTCCCCGTCGAGGATAGCGCATCGCCTTCAACCCTTCTCGTCCCCCGGAGGTCTCCAGAAATTACCTGTTCAAACCTTGACTTGGCATAGTCAATGCTCATGCTGGGTTGACCCTTCCGGAGCCCCATGCGAATGACCCCCTTCCTGGCCCTCGCGGTCCTTTCCGCCCTCCTGTCCTGCAGTGGGGGCGGAGGGACGGCGGCCGCGCCGGCGCCACCCCCCCCTCCGGCCACCACCTGCCCCATCGCCACGGCCAAGGCCAACCCCAGCTTCTCGGCCGACATCGTTCCCGCCCTCCAGAGCAGCTGCGGATCGGCCGCCACCAGCTGCCACGGCGGTTCCTCTCCCACCGGCCATGTGATCTACGCCGGCACCGCCGCCCAGGTCTACACCCAGCTGGTGAACGTGGTCCCGGCCAACGCGCCCACGGGCCAGGGCTGGGTCCTGGTGAAGCCCGGCGATGTGGCCCATTCCTGGATCATCGAGAAGGTGACCAAGGACCAGCCGGGCGGGTCCGGCTACGGCGCCCGCATGCCCCTGGCCGCTCCGAACCTCTGCCAGCCCACGGTGGACACGCTCTCCGCCTGGATCGCGGCCGGCGCGCCCAACAACTGAGACCGGGAGCTCCCATGGCCGTCCTCACTGCCGTCACCGCCTGGACCGTTGACGATGTCCAGCACTTCGCCCGCCGCGCCGGATTCGGACTGAGCCCGGAGGATGCCGCGACCCTGGCCGCCCAGGCCCCGGGCGCGGCCATCGACGCCTGGATCGACGGCACCGGGCTCGATTCCACGGCCTACCAGGCCGCCACCGCCACGGCCGACGTGGTGCTGGAGCCCCTGGTCTCCGCGAGCACCAGCGTGGCCGGCAGCGTGGATGTCCCCGCGGTGCAGCCGCCCCACCCCTTCCTGGTCGAGGGCGCCGACGCCTGGCGGAACAGCCTGAACACCGCGCAGGCGCTCACCGCCTGGCGGATGCAGTTCAACCCCTACGCGTTCCAGGAGCGGATGGCCCTCTTCTGGCACAACCTGTTCGCCACGGGCCAGCACAAGGTCAACAACGCGGCCTTCATGCTGAAGCAGTACCAGCTGTTCCGGACCCAGGGCCTCGCCAGGTTCGACGACCTGCTTGTGGCCGTGAGCCAGGATCCGGCCATGGCCGTGTGGCTGGACTCCGTCCTCAACAACGCCGCCGGCACCAAGGTCGCCAACGAGAACTATGCCCGCGAGGTGATGGAGCTCTACAGCCTGGGCGCCGACAACGGGTACAACCAGGCGGACATCACGCAGCTCGCCCGCTCCCTCAGTGGCTGGAGCTTCACCTACGCTGATGCCGACCTGAAGGTGAACCCCGCCAACCCCAGCGTGAAGTACCCCGCCGACGCCCGGTTCAAGGTCTACGACGGCAGCACCATCGCGCCCGACACGCGGCTCTGGTACGGCGGCACGGCCACCAGCAGTCCCAACATGCACGCCACGGGGACCGTGTCCTTCCTGGGCCAGACCTTCGACGTGACCACCACCGGGGGCCTGGCCAAGGGTGAGAACGCGCTCCGGAGCATCCTCACCTCGCGGGGGGCCAACTGCGCCCAGTTCCTCGCCAAGCGCCTCCTGATCCACTTCGTCACCGCCACCTACACCGCGACGGACCTCGCCGACGTGCAGGCCATGATCCAGGCCGCGAGCTTCGACCTCCGCACCGTCCTGAAGACCCTCCTGAAGTCCCAGTACTTCTTCGACCCGGCCAACCGCTTCGCCCTGGCCGAGGGCCCCGTCTCCTGGACGGTCCGCGCCGCCCGGATGCTCTGCCCCGCCCTGCCTGCGGCCTCGGCCGCGAGCCCCAAGGGGTACCCCGCCTGGCGGCTGGTGACCAACAACGCCACCACCTTCGACCAGGCCGGCATGAAGCTCTTCGACCCCACCGGCCCCAACGGCTGGAAGGAGCACACCGGCTGGTTGAACAGCAACACGATCCGCTACCGCGGCAAGCTGGCCGCGGCCCTGGCCCTGGCGGAGGCCCGGAGCTACAACGGCACCACCTACCCCCTCTTCCCCAGCACCGTCACCGCCTGGTTCCCCACAGCCCCGGCCACTCCGCAGGAGGTGCTGGCCAGGCTGACGGCCCTGCTCCAGCCCGCGCCGCTGCCGGCCGCGGTCACCGCCGCGTGGCTCGCCGCCCTCTGGCCTTCCACCTTCGCCTGGGACGCCGCCTCCCAGGCCAAGGCGCGGGACCTGGCCTTCCTCATCCTCTGCTCGCCCGCGGGCCAGCTCTACTGACGCCGGAGGAACCATGACCACGCGACGGGATTTCCTCCAGACCCTCGGGGCCGCAGGCGCGACGCTGGCCGGCCTCAGCGCCTGCGGCGGCGGCCACGGCGGCAATTCCTCCAGCGGGGCCTCCCAGCCACCCACCTCTGTCCCCACCTCGCCCATCCTCGTCATCGTCAACATCGATGGCGGGAACGACTGGCTGAGCATGCTGCCCCCCAATGCCGGCGCGAACCTGGGCATCTACCAGACCAAACGGGCCACCCTCCAGATCCCCGGCACCCAGCAGACCGACCTGGGCAGCGGCGTGGGCCTCAACACCGACTTCACTGGGATGGACCAGCTCCACGCCCTAGGCCGGGTGGCCTGGATCACCGGCATCGGCATGCCCAATCCGAACCTCTCCCACTTCACCTCCATCGACCTTTGGGGCCAGGGCGCCACAGTGCCCGCCGGGAACGGCTGGCTGGGCCGCTTCGCGGATGGCGCCTTCAACCCTGCGGGGGACGTGCTGCGGGGCCTCACCGTCACCGCGGACCTGCCGATCATGCTCAAGGGCGCCACGCGGAGCTTCGTGTCCATCACAGGAAGTGGGGGCTACGTCTACCCCGCCTATCTCCTCAGCGGCTCGCCCTTGGCCGACGCGGCCCTGCTGGAGCAGGGCTGGGGCGCCTCCCTTTCCGCGACCAGCGCTGATCCCGCCTCGGCAGCCGCCTACCAGGCCGCCGCCGCCGCGGGGACGCTCTTCTACGACGCCCAGAACAATCCCGCCTTCGGCGCCGGCGGTTCCCTGCCCAGCCGCACCCCGGCCGTCCTCTATCCGGGCGACAAGGGCTACCCCGTCAACCGCCTCAACGGCGCGGCCCTCTCCTCCACCCTGGGCACCCAGTTCAAGCTCGTGGCCCAGATGATCGCGGCGGGCCTGCCCACCCAGGTCTTCTTCACCCGCCTCAGCGGCTGGGACACCCACAGCAACCAGGCCACGGATCATCCGAACCTGCAGCGCACTCTCGGGGGTTCCATCAAGGCCTTCTACGACGACCTGGCGAGCATCACCACTTCGTCCGGCACGGCCCAGGACCGGGTGATGATCCTGGCCTACAGCGAGTTCGGGCGGCGGGTGCAGGAGAACAGCAGCGGCACGGACCACGGCACCGCGGGGCTCTCCTTCTGCGTGGGCCGGGCCGTGAAGGGCGGGCTCTACGGCGGCTACCCGGACCTCACGAACCTGGACGCCAACGGGAACATGAAGTTCACCACCGACTTCCGGAGCCTCTACGCCACGGTCCTGGACCGGTGGCTGGGCCAGGCCACCAACACCACGGACACCCTCCTTGGCGCCAGCTACCCCCGCCTTGGCTTCCTCTGATCAGCGAACCCGGAGCACCAGCAGCAGGGCCATGGCCACGGCCAGGAGGGCGAAGGCCTGCTTGAGCCGCGCCCCGCGCAGCCGGGTGGCCACCCGGGCACCCAGGAAGGCCCCGAAGGCGAAGCCCAGGGCCACGCCGCCGATGACCAGCCAGGGGAGGCCGCTGCCGGTGCGGGCGTAGACGAGGACTCCCGGCAGGCCGATGGGCGGCAGGAGCATGGCCAGGCTGGTGAGCTGGGCCTCGTGCTGGGTC
>MTLD01001707.1_pt1 | contig 24762 bp, 19 predicted proteins | sample 1982471 | NCBI WGS metagenome assembly MTLD01 (sample SAMN05712604, study PRJNA340218) | biofilm metagenome | isolation source: sample SPM anode biofilm adapted to -50 mV | place: USA | collected 2012-02-03 | reverse complement strand
GACGGAGGGCTGGCGGTGCGAATCAAGGGTGGCCAGCTCGTCGGGCCGCCGCTCCTGGCGGTAACTGGGGCCGCGGGCGAGGACGTCGAGGCCGGAGACGGTCTTGGGGGCGACAGGGGCGACGTAGGGGACGCCGAAGGATTTGAGCGAGCAGAGGACGACGGTGAGGAGGTAGAGGACGCTGGCCAGGCCGATGAGGCCGAGGGCGAGGGCGGCGAGCATGTAGAGGAAGCGGACGGCGCGCACGGCCATGCCGGTGCGGTAGTCGGGGATGGCAAACGAGGCCAGGCCGGTGATGGCGATGACGACGACGGTGATGGGGCTGACGAGGTTGGCGGCGACAACGGCCTGGCCGAGGATGATGCCGCCGACGATGCCGATGGTTTCGCCGAGCAGGCCAGGCTTGCGGGTGCCGGCCTCGCGGATGAGTTCGAAGGAGATTTCCATGGTGAGCACTTCGAATACGGCCGGGAAGGGCACGCGTTCGCGCATGCCGGCGATGGCGAGGACGAGGTCGGTGGGCAGGGCCTCGGGGTGGTAGTAGGTGATGGCGAGGTAGAAGGCGGGGAAGGTGGCGGCGACGAAGGCGCCCAGCCACCGCAGGGCGCGCATCATGGTGCCGATGGGCAGCTGCAAGGCCAGGTCTTCGGAGGTCTGGAAGAGGGTGAAGAGGGATATGGGGACGACGAGGGCGAAGGGGTCGCCGTCGAGGAGGATGGCGACCCGCCCTTCGGCGAGGGCGGCGGCGACGCGGTCGGGGCGTTCGGTGGACAGGGACTGGGGCATGGGTATCCAGGGGTGGTCCTCGATGAACTGCTCGAGCATGCCGGCGGCGACGCTGTCGGTGCTGATGCCGGCCAGCCGCCGCTCGATTTCGGCGACGAGGGCGGGGTTGGCGACCGATTCGAGGTAGAGGACGGCGCAGTCGGTGCGGCTGCGTTTGCCGAGGACGAAGTAGGCGGTGACGAGGTCGGGGGCGCGGAGCAGCAGCCTGACGAGGGCGATGTTGAGCTGGAGGGTTTCGGTGAAGGCGGTCTGGCTGCCGCGGATGGTCTGTTCGATTTCGGGGCGGGTGATGCCGCGGTGTTCGAAGCCTTTGGTGAAGAGGAGGATGGCGCCGGCGGCCCCGTCGACGAACAGGGCGGTGTAGCCGCCGCTGACCGCACGGACGACGGCGCCGAAGTCGGCGGCGATGGTGGTCTGGTCGTTGGGCAGGTGGCTGGCGATAAGGGTGGCGAGGATGTCGCCGCCGAGTTCTTTGACCTGAAAAAGGGGCATCATGATGGTGGAGGTGATGTCTTTGGTGTCGACAAGACCCCTGGTGAAGAGGAGGGCGGCCCGGCGCGGCGGGGCTGTGGGCAGGGCGAATTCGCGCAGGAGGATGTCGGCGTTGCCGGGGAGACGGAAGAGTTTTTTGACGACAAGGAGGTTTTCGTCCAGGGAGGGGACGATGGCCAGGCCTTCGAGGTCGCGGTCGCGGTCGTAGGCAAGGAGGATGGGGGCGAGCGTGGCCTGTTCGGCGGCGAGCAGGTCGGCCTCCTGCTTGAGGGCGCGGAGGGCGGCGGGGTCGGGAGGGCGGCTGAGGGCGTCGCCGGTTTCGGCCATTTTGGCGGCGAGGCGTCGGGCGTGGCGGAGGAGGGCGGCGAGCGCGGCGGTGCCCGACGGCTTTTCGGGGGGCGGCGCGGGGGGCGACTCGGGCAGGACGAAGCGCTCTGGGGGGCCGAAAGGTTTGTAGACGAGCATATTGACGATGAAGGAGATGATTTTGCCGAGGGTGTTGTCCGCCATGTCCCGTCCCGCCTATCCGACTAATTATGGATATTATTTCTATTTTTGTAGCATGTTATCCAGGGAATGTCCGGATAGTATGCGTTTTCGCCCGGCGGCGGGGGATGCATAATTATCGGCGAAGTCCGGATGATAACCAGCGAGGAGGAGATGGAGCGTGAGGAACGATAGCCAGGGGGTGCCGCTGACGGCGGAGCAGCAAAAGCAGGCGCAGGCGATCGACAAGGAGATCAGGGCTTTCGAGGAGAAGCTGGGCAAGATGTCGAACGACGAGCTGAAGAATGTGGCGACGAAGCTGGAGCAGGCCGAGCGGGCGATGCTGATGGAGAAGATCGATACGGAGCTGCAGGTGATGAAGGATACGGTGCTGAAGCCGGGCGACGGGGCGGCGAGCGCTTCGGCGGCGGCGGCGGCCGGGTCGGCGGCGGTGGTGGTGAACGATTCGTCGAGTTAGGGGTGCGCGGGGGTCGGAATGTGGACGACTGGGCGATGCGGTAGCCGATTTCGCAGTGCCGCTCGATCTGTTCCCGTTCTTCCGCCGCGAGGGGTCCCGGCTTGTGCAGGGGGGAATTGGCGCCCCAAAGCGAAAGCCGCGAGCATATCGCGGCTTTCGTGTTTGCGGAGTACCTCTCCCCTGCCCTATTGCATTTTTTCTTTGAGGACTTCGATGGCTTTGTCGAGCTGGAGGTCGCCGCCGGATTCCCGGTAGTCGAGCGGCAGGGTGACGAAGATGTCGGGCTCGATGCCGATGCCGTCGATAACGCGGTCGGCGGGGGTGTGGTAGCGGGCGGTGGTGATTTTGAGGGCGGTGTCGTCGCCGAGGGGGACGAGGTTCTGGACGGAGCCTTTGCCGAAGGATCTGGTGCCGACGAGGGTGCCGGATTTGGTGTCCTGGATGGCGCCGGCGACGATTTCGGAGGCGCTGGCGCTGCCGCCGTTGACGAGGACGACGAGCGGGTATTTGACGGCTTCGAGGTTGGAGGCGTGGACTTCGCGCTCACCGTCACGCTGGACGACGGAGACGATGGGGCCTTTGGGGACGAGTTTGCCGGCGACTTTGACGCTTTCGCCGAGCAGGCCGCCGGGGTTGTCGCGCAGGTCGAGGATGGTGGCTTTCATGCCCTGCTGCTCGAGTTCCTGGTATTTGCGGGCGAAGTCGGCGCCGGTCTGTTCGTTGAACATGGATAGGCGGATGTAGGCGATGTTGCCCTCGAGCATTTTGCCGGTGACGGTTTTGAGCTGGATGTTGGAGCGGGTGAGGGCGTAGTCTTTGGTGTCCTGGCCGCCGCGGCGGATGCTGAGGGTGACCTGGGTGCCTTCGGGGCCGCGGATTTTGCTGACGGCTTCGTCCAGGGCCATGTCTTTGGTGTCCTGGCCGTTGATCTTCACTATTTGGTCGCCGCTTTTGATGCCGGCCTTGTCGCCGGGGGAGCCTTCGATGGGCGAGACGACGGTGAGGATCTTGTCTTTGACGCCGATGACGATGCCGACGCCGCTGAAGGAGCCTTCGGTTTCGATCATGAATTCGCGGTACATGCGTTTGTCCATGTAGACGGAGTGGGGGTCGCCGAGGGCGCCTACGGCGCCTTTGATGGCCCCGTCCATGAGCGTGTCGATGGGGACGTCTTCGACGTAGCGGACCTTGACCTGCCGGATGACCTGGAAGAGTTTGACGGCGTTTTTGGCGTCGCCGGTCCAGGCCTGGAGGAGATATAAGTACAGCCAGGAGGTGAGGAGGAAGGTGGCCGCCACGAGTATGGCGGCCCCGAAGATAAGGCGACGCTTGGACAAGTCTTTACACCTCTATTCGGTTTGACGACGACATTCTCCGGTTAACTATATGTAGATTCGGGCCCGCCTATTCGCGCTAGGGCAAATAGTTCCAAGGGTTGACGGGCGCGCCGTTGAGGCGGACTTCGAAGTGGCAGTGGGGGCCGGTGGAGTAGCCGGTGGAGCCGGCGCGGGCTATTGTCTGCCCTTTGTAGACGCGCTGGCCTTCGCTTACGAGCAGCTCGCTGTTGTGGCCGTAGAGGCTGGAGAGGCCGCCGCCGTGGTCGATGATGACGGCGTAGCCGTAGCCGCCCAGCCATTCGGCGGAGATGACGACGCCGCCGTCGGCCGCGCGGATGGGGTCGCCGTAGTCGGCGCCGATGTCGAGGCCGCTGTGGTAGCGGGTGGTGCCGAAGATGGGATGGGTGCGCCAGCCGTATTCGGAGGTGATGGGGCCGGAGATCGGCCAGATCATGCTGCCGGATGCGCCGGTGGCGGCGCGGTCGCCGGATTTGATGCTGCGGATCATTTGCTCGATGCGGCGGGAGGTGTCGAGCAGTTCCTGATAGGCGCGCTCGTTGACGTCGCGCTTGTAGACGGCGGAGTCGAGGACGGCCTGGCGATCGTTGCGGCGGGCTTCGACGATGGCCTTCTTGGCGGCGGCGGCTTTTTCGAGTTCGAGGACCTCGGCGCGGTCGCGCTCGAGTTCGGCTTTTTTCTGGGCGACGAGGTCGCGCTCGGCGCGGACTTTGCTGATGAGGGCGGCGTCCTGGGCGAGGACGCGCTTGAGGAGGTCGGCGCGGGTGGTGAAATCGCGGAAGTCGGTGGCGCCGAGGAGGACGTCGAGGTAGCTGACCTGGCCGTTTTCGTAGATGTCGCGGATGCGTTTGTTAAGGATTTTGGTACGTGCGGCGAGGCTTTTTTCGGTTTTGGCGAGGATTTCGGTGTTGAGGGTGATCTGCTGTTCTATGTAGGCACGCCGCGACTGGATGGCGTTGTATTCGCCGGTGGCGTTGTCGAGCTCGACCTGGACGCCGCGGAGCTGTTCGGAGAAGCTGCTGACCTGGCGCTGGGCCTCGGCGGCCTTTTGCTGGCGCTCCTGCATCTGTTGCTGGATATCCTGGAGCTGCCGCTGGTGGTCTTCGATTTCGTCGGCGAGCACGGGCAAAGAGCAGCCCAGAACGAGCATAACGGCCAGTGCCAATGCCATGATGCGCCTCTTGTCCATCGAATGCCTCCTTTATACTTTCATGAACCGTCTGAGGGATAGGGTGCTGCCGAGGGCGCCGATGATGGTGCCGGTGACGACGAGGAAGATGCTGATGTAGGTGAGGAAGGGGTATTTGGGGATGAGGGGCAGGAAGACGAGCTTCTGGTATATCTGCTCGGTGAGGACGGTGTAGGCTTCGACGAGGAGAAGGACGGCGATGAGGGAGCCGACGGAGCCGAGGATCATGCCTTCGATGACGAAGGGCCAGCGGATGAATGCGTCGGTGGCGCCGACGTATTTCATGATGCCGATCTCTTTGCGCCGGGCGAAGACGGTGATGCGGATGGTGTTGGCGATGATGAAGAGGGCGGCCAGCGCCAGGAAGACGATGAGGGCGAGGCCGATGAGGCGGATAAGGCGGGTGAGGGTGAAGAGCTGTTCGATGATTTCCTGGCCGAAGCGGGCGTTTTCGACGCCTTTGAGTTCGGCGACGGCTTTGGCTACGGGCTTGACGCTTTCGGGCTTGTCCACTTTTACTTCGAAGGCGTTGGGCAGGGGGTTGCCGTCACCGAGGACGGCGAGGAGGCCCTGTTGTTCGCCTAGTCGCTGCTTGAAGCGGGTGAGGGCTTCGTCTTTGCCGACGAAGGTGACCTGGACGACGCCGGGGATTTTGGTGATGCGGGTTCCGACTTCGCGGATGTCGCGGTCGCCGAGGCTGTCCTGGAGGTAGACGGAGATCTGGACCTGGGATTCGAGGGCGGAGGCCATGTGGTTGAGGTTGAGGACCATGATGAGGAACATGCCGAGGATGAGGAGCGAGAGGGCAACGGTGCTGACGGAGGCTATGCTCATGAGGCCGTTGTGGCGCAGCGAGGAGATGGCCTCGCGGATGAAGTATTCGAGGGTTCTAACTCTCATAGCCGTATTGGCCCCCTTCCTGGTCGCGGACGATACGGCCCTGCTCGATGGCGATGACGCGTTTTTTCATGCCGTCGACGACCATTTTGTCGTGGGTGGCCATGACCATGGTTGTGCCGTTTTTATTGATGCGGTCGAAGATTTTTATGATTTCCCACGAGGTGTCGGGGTCGAGGTTGCCGGTGGGTTCGTCGGCGATGACGACGGCGGGGTTGTTGACGATGGCGCGGGCGATTGCCACGCGCTGTTGTTCGCCGCCGGAGAGGTGGGCCGGGTAGGTGCGGGCCTTGTGCCGCAGACCCACGAGGTCGAGGACGTGGTTGACTCTTTTCTGGATTTCGCGCCGCGGGGCTTCGATGACTTCCATGGCGAAGGCGACGTTGTCGTAGACGGTTTTGTTGGGGAGCAGACGGAAGTCCTGGAAGACGATGCCGAGGCCCCGCCTGAGGAAGGGGACTTCGGCCGATTCGAGTTCGGCGACGTTGCGGCCGTTGACGTAGAGGGTGCCGCTGGTGGGCAGTTCTTCGCGGAAGAGGAGTTTGACGAAGGTGGATTTGCCGGCGCCGCTCGGGCCGACGATGAAGACGAATTCGCCTCTTTCGATGGAGATGGTTACGTCGTCGAGGGCAACGAGACCGCTGGCGTATTTCTTCGAAACCCCTGCCATATGTATCACGGTGTGTCATTTCCCCCTTTTGCGTGTGAGCTGCTGCGAAGAAGGCTTTTTGACTCTTAAGTCATGTCCATTCAACTTTGTAGTTTTCGACTTTATTGCCGAAAAACCTTCTTTCTTGCGTGAAATTGTCCGAATTAGCGGGATGGTGGCGGCGAGGGAAACGGGATGCGATATACGCTATAAGACAACTTGCGGAGCCGCGAAACGCTGGCTCCGTAGCTCCGCAAGTCTGCCTGTATCACGTTCCCCCGAAATGCGCCGCGGCCGGTCAGAAGCCCCCAGATGCAAGGCGCACCGGAGGCTGCCACCGGAAGCGTACACGTTAGTACGCTGAGGATGGCAACTGAGGAGCAACGCCGCAGATGGGGGCTTATCACCGGCCGCCATCGAATTAGCGTAACAGCTCGACGAGGTATACGGTAGAAACACCTAATACCCCAACTAACCCAAAGTACCACAGGGCGACCTTAACCCTCTGGCCCAGGCCGAGGCGATAGTAGCGCCCCGTTCTTTCCTCCCCTCCTCCCTGCCAGAGTTGGACGAGGGAGAAGGCGAAGATGACGAGGATGAAGAGGTTGCGGGTGTAGAAAAACAGCGCCCCGGCGGCGAGGCTGCCGAGCCACCACATGCGGGGCGAGATGGCGGCGACGATTTTGCCGCCGTCGAGGGGAGCGCAGGGGATGAGGTTGAAGAGGTTTAGAAGGCAGGCGGTGTAGGCGAGGACGAGCATGAGGGTGCTGTCGGTCCAGAGGAAGAAGACGAGGCAGACGAGGGCGCTGAGCGTGCCGGCGGCCGGGCCGCCGACGGCGATGTTGGCTTCCATTTTGGCGCTGGTGGGCGGCTGGCGCAGGCGGATGACGGCGCCGAGGAAGGGGACGAAGACGGGGGTGGAGGAGCGCAGGCCGACGATGCGGGCGGCGGCGAAGTGGCCGAGCTCGTGGACGAGGAGGAGGGCGGTGAGGCCGACGGCGAATTTCCAGCCGAAGGCGTAGGCGTAGACGGCCAGGGAGAGGAGCATGGTGGCGGCCATGGCGGCGGCTTCGCCGAGGCCGAGGGCGGCGGCGGCCGCGACGAGGCAGATGCCGGCGCGGCGGAATATTCTGTTGCCGAGGTGGACGACTTTCCATAGGGCCATGCAGGTACCTCCCCGTTCCTACTCGCTACGTCGGGCAGAGGGACCGCAAACTCCGGCTCCGTAGCTACGGCGGAACGCGCCGTAGACTTGCGCCGACTCCGCCGCGCCACCGCCAAACTCACGTCCGTGTTCGATTGTCGGTTCTCGCCGCCGTCCATGGCGGCTCGCGCGGTGCACCCGCTAGGGGCAGGCCGCAGTTCTAAGCGCTAAAGCGCTAAGAACTTGCGCACTCGTTCGCGGCTTGCTGCGTCAACGGCGCGTAACCGCCTCCGCAAGGTCACCTCCCGTTTGCGGTCCCTCTGCCCTTAGCCTTTCAACGATATGCCGCTGCGGCCTAGAAATGCCCAGATGCAAGGCGCACCGGAGGTTGACACCACCGTTTCCTCCGCGACAACGTTAAAATGCGTTGTTTGCACAGGGACGGTTTAACAGCATCGCGCGTACACGGCGTACGCTGAGGATGGCAACCGACGACGGCCCAGGATGGGCCTATTCCCGGGCGCGCCATGGACGGCATAGCGCCCGGGGGGAGCAACGCCGCAGATGGGCGTTTATCGGCCGCAGCAATGAAAGCGGCGATAGCAATAAAAAAGGGACCCGCTTAAGTATATGCCTTAAGCGAGTCCCTTTATATGTTGTCCGAACGATGGTCAGGCGTTGCGCTCTACTACCCTCTTGGCGGCGCGCACGATGTCGGCGACGGTGAGGTGGTATTTGGCGAGGAGGGCGTCGGGGGTGCCGGATTCGCCGAAGGTGTCGAGGACGCCGACGCGTTCCATGGGGGCGGGGGCGTTTTCGGCGAGGACTTCGGCGACGGCGCTGCCGAGGCCGCCGATGATGCTGTGTTCTTCGCAGGTGACGATGGCGCCGGTGTCGCGGGCGGCCTTGACGATGGCCTCGCGGTCGATGGGCTTGATGGAGGCCATGGCTAGGACGCGGGCGCTGAGGCCGGAGGCGGTGAGTTCGTCGGCGGCCCGCCGGGCGGGGGAGACCATGATGCCGCAGGCAATGATGGTGAGGTCGGCGCCTTCGGCGAGGAGTGCAGCTTTGCCGGGGGCGAAGCGGTAGCTTTCGCCGAAGACGTCGTCGACGGCGCTGCGGCCGAGGCGGATGTAGACGGGACCTTTGTAGTCGGCGGCCCAGGCGACGGCCTGGTGGGTTTCGGTGGCGTCGGCGGGGACGATGACGGTCATGCCGGGCAGGCCGCGCATGAGGCCCACGTCTTCGATGGCCTGGTGGCTGGCGCCGTCTTCGCCGACGGTGAGGCCGGCGTGGGTGGCGCAGATTTTGACGTTGAGGTGAGGGTAGCAGACGGAGTTGCGGATCTGTTCGAAGGCCCGCCCGGTGGCGAACATGGCGAAGGTGGAGACGAAGGGAATTTTGCCGGCGGCGGCGAGGCCGGCGGCGGTGCCGATGAGGTTGGCTTCAGCGATGCCGACGTTGAAGAACCGGTCGGGGTAGGCTTTGGCGAAGACGGCGGTTTTGGTGGATTTGGAGAGGTCGGCGTCGAGGACGACGATGTCTTTGTAGCGCCCGCCGAGTTCTTTTAACGCCTCTCCGTATGCATCTCTAGTAGCTTTGCCCATATATGTATCACCCTCTATTCAAAACGTATCCTTGGATTGCCGGTCTGGCCGCAGAAGGTCCAGATGCAAGGTGGCTCCGAGGACGCGCCGCGACGCGTACACGTTAGTACGCTAGCAAGCGCCCGCAGGAACAACGCAGCAGATGGGCCTTATCCGGCCTGACCCCTGTTACCCAAGCTCAGATATAAACTTTGCGCACTCATCCTGACTAGGTGCCTTGCCGTGCCAGTCGGCGATGCCTTCCATGCTGCAGACGCCTTTGCCTTTGACGGTGCGGGCGACGATCATGGTGGGCTTGTCTTTGATGGTTTTGGCGGTTTCGATGGCGTCGTAGATGGCGGCGTAGTCGTGGCCGTCGATTTCGAGGACGTGCCAGCCGAAGACGCGCCATTTGTCGGCGATGGGCAGGGGCGACATGACTTCGCTGATGGGGCCGTCTATCTGGAGGCCGTTGTAGTCGACGAAGGCGGTGAGGTTGTTGAGTTTGTAGTGGGCGGCGAGCATGGCGGCTTCCCAGATCTGGCCTTCTTCGAGTTCGCCGTCGCCGAGGAGGGCGTAGACGCGCCAGTCTTTGCCGTCGAGGCGGGCGGCGAGGGCCATGCCGTTGGCGGCGCTGAGGCCCTGGCCCAAGGAGCCGGTGGACATGTCGATGCCGGGGATGTGTTTCATGCTGGGGTGGCCCTGCAGGCGGCTGTCGATCTGGCGGAGGGTGCAGAGTTCGTCGTGGGGGATGAAGCCGCGCTCGGCAAGCGTCGCGTAGAGGACGGGGGCGGCGTGGCCCTTGCTGAGGACGAAGCGGTCGCGTTCCGCGTCGGCGGGGGCGTGGGGGTCGACGCGCATGACGGCGAAGTAGAGGGTGACGAGGATGTCGGCCGCGGACAGCGAGCCGCCGGGGTGGCCGGATTTGGCGGCGGTGACCATCTCTAGGATGTTTTTGCGCACGGCTTTGGCCCGTTTGGCCAGTTCGGCCGTTTTTTCGGGGGTGAGTTTGGTGGACATATGCAACCTCCTTCGAAGGGGAATTATCGCTTGTCGTTCTTGTGGTTCTTCTATGGAATGGCGGGAGGTTATTCAAAATGCCCAGATGCAAGGCGCACCGGAAGCTGACACCGGAAGCGTACACGAACGTACGCTGAGGATGGCAGCTGAGGAGCAACGCCGCAGATGGGCGTTTTCAATAACCTCCCCCTAGAACTCGCGACGGGTAAAGCCTTCGCCCATGACTTCGTGGGCGTCCGCCACGATCACAAACGCGGTCGGGTCGACGGCGGTGATGAGTTCTTTGAGGCGGACGACTTCGCTGGCGGTTACTACGCAGAAGAGGACGTCGCGGGTCTGGCCGGTGTAGCCGCCGCGGCCGTTGAGGTAGGTGACGCCGCGGTCCATTTCGGCGAGGACGCGCCGGGCGACTTCGTCGGCGGCGTTGCTTACGATGATGAAGGCTTTGGCGGTGCTGGGGCCTTCCTGGACGAGGTCGATGATGTAGCTGGTGAGCCATAGGGAGATGAGGGCGTAGAGGGAGAGTTCGGCGCTTTTGAAGGCGATGCCGGCGGCGGAGATGACGAAAAAGTCGACGCCGAGCAGGGCCTGGCCGACGCTGATGCGGGTGAGTTTGTTTATTATGGCGGCGGCGAGGTCGGTGCCGGCGGTGGTGCCGCCGTAGCGGAAGACGAGGCCCATGCCGAGGCCGGAGAGGACGCCGCCGTAGAGGGAGCTGAGGAGGAGGTCGTGGGTGAGGACGGGGGTGAAGGGGGCGGAGAGGTCGATGGCGACGGATAGGATGGCGGCGCCGTAGAGGGTCCTGAGGCCGAAACGGGCGCCGAGGACTTTGATGCTGGCGAGGAAGAGGGGGATGTTGAGGGCGAGCATGGTGACGCCGACGGGGGCGCCGACGAGGTAATGAAGAATGGTGGCCATGCCGCTTACGCCGCCGGCGGCCACCTTGTTGGGGATGAGGAACATGTTGAGGGCTATGGCGGTGAGGACTGCGCCGAGGGTAATCCCGGCGTAGGTGCGGAAGCCTTTGGACATGCCTAACCTCGCTTGCCTCCCTCGATCAGGGCGATGGCCAGTTCGGCGTTGCGGAAGGCTTTCTTTCTGAGGCCGGCGATGCGTTCGATCTTTTCCCGCCCGGGTTGGCGGATTTCCGGCCACAGGGCCTTCACTTTGGCCAAAAGGCCGTCGGCGGTGACGGTCTGGAGGGTGCCGGCCGCCGTGTCGCCGAGGGTTTCGAGGAAGCGGTCGATTTTCGGGTCGTAGGATATGCCGATGAGCGGCACTTGCATGACGGCGGCAAATATGAGGGCGTGCAGCCTGATACCGATAAGCATGTCCAGGTTGCCGACGAGTGATAACAGTTCGCTGGTGGTATATTCTTCCTGGAGGAGGGCGGCCGGCTGCCGCATGCGGGCGGCGATCCTGCGGGCGACTTCGATGTCGCCGGGCCATTGCATGGGCAGGAAGACGAGGCGGGCGCCGCATTCGGCGACGAGTCTGTCGGCGGCTTCGGCGAGGGCCGTTTTGTAGTAGGACCAGTCTTTCCATTCGCGCACGGAGATGCCGATGAGGGGGGCGGTGCCTTCGAGGCCGCGTTCGCGCAGAATCGCCCGGCCGATGCCTTTGTCGACCTGGTGGAGGGCGAGGACGGGGTCGGCGGGGACGTGGATGGGCGGGGCGCCGACGCCGAGGGCGGCGAGTTCGCTGCGGGAGCCGTCGTCGCGGACGGTGATGAGGTCGACTTTGTTGCCGATGTGGCGCATGGCGCTTTTGGCGACCGAGCCGCGCACCGGTCCGATGCCCTGGGCGTAGAGCATGACGGGTTTGCCTATTGTCTTGGCGAGCTGCACGATGCTGAGGTAGTAGTAGAGGCTGCGGTCGCTGGTGACGTCCTGGAGGAGGCTGCCGCCGCCGCTGATGAGGAGGTCGCTTTTATGAAGGACGCGGATGATTTCCGGGTAGTTGAGGCGGAATACGGCTTTGACCCCGTGGCGGCGCAGGGTGTCGGCCGGTTTGCCGGACAGGACGGTGATGCCGACGGCGGGGTCTACGTCGCTGAGGGCTTCGATCATGGCCGTCAGCATGGCTTCGTCGCCGGCGTTGCCGAATCCGTAGTAGCCGGAGATGACGATCTCACTCATGGGGGGCTGCTCTCCTTCCCAACAAGAACGAGAGATAGTGCAGCAGTTGCACGGCGACGGCGGCCAGGATGACGGCCAGGACGCCGAGGATTGCGCCTACCAGCAGGCCGTCGAGGCCGCGGATGAAGGACATGAAGATGGGGGTGCGCAGGTGGGCGAAGGTTTCGACCATCGACCCCTGGCCGACGGTGGCGACGACGATGAGGAGGTAGTGGATGAGCCGCGGCCAATGCCGGTAGAGGGCCAGGACGGCGAGGAGGAAGGCCGGGTGGCCGATGAGGAATTCTTTTTCCCGCGGCCGGGCGTACATGGCTTGTTCGAGGAAGGCGCGCAGTTTGATTTCGGCGGACGGGACGGGCACGCCGGCCGTGTGGCCGGAGCGGCCGATGAAGATGTAGGCCGCGACGGCGCCGACGGCGAAGAGGAGCAGGGTTTTGATGTAGACGGGGTAGTCGAGGACGCGGCGCAGTTGCCTGACGACGGCTTCGGGGCTGTCGATGGGTTCGCCGCCGAGCGGGTTGTAGCGTACGACGTAGATGACGGAGATGAGGAGGAGGGGCGCGAGCAGGGTGAGCTTGACGCCGCGGAAGATTTCGATTTCGAGGAGGAAGCGGATGTCGGCGAGGACGGCGCCGAGGTAGATGCCGCCGGCGAGCGACAGGGCGGTGGCGAGGACGAGGCCGCCGAGGCCGTCGCTGAGGATGCGGCCTAGGGAGGAGCCCTGGTGGGGCTCGCGGCGGCGCCAGCGGTCGAGCTGCCAGGTGATGGCGAGGACGGGGAAGAGGACGGCGGCGCCGAGGGCGGTGGCCTGGCGGGCCAGGGTGCCGCCGCCGGCGAGGACGGGGGCGATGAGGACGAGGGCGAGGACGGCGAGGATGAGGTACTGCCAGCGGGCCGGGAAGGGCCAGACGAGGGTGAGGAAGAGGACGCCGGCGGCGGTGGCGCCGAGGATGACGAGGGCCAGCAGCCAGGGCGGCGCGAAGTAGGGCGCGAAGATGCCGGCCCGGCCGAGGGTGAAGCCTTTGGCCTCGACGGCTTTTTTGACGCCGCTGAAGTAGGCGAGGTTCGTTTCGGTGAGGTTTTTGCCGGGGGCGGCTTTTTCGTATTTGCGCAGCAGGTTGACCCTGATGTTGCGTTCCTGGTCGGAGAGGGCCCAGCGGTTGATGGCGGTGGTTTGGGCGAGCTTGGGCTGCTCGTCCTTGGGGATGACGTAAACGCGGGCGGCGAGGTAGCCGGTGGCGGCGGCGAGGTTGAGCATGCCGTCCTGGCGGACGAATTGGAGCTGGACGGGGGCTTCGATCATGTAGAGGGTGTAGCCGTTGTCGGCCATGAGGCGGGCGGTGAGGGCGAGCTGGTCGGGGAAGCCGAGGGCTTCGTCGCCGACGAACATGAGGCCGCTGACGCTGGCGGCGTAGGGGGCGAGGCGGGCGAAGACGGCGTTTACGTCGTCGGCGGTGACTTTGGTGTAGTTGCTGGGCCGGGCGACGATGTTGAAGCCGTTGTCGGCGACTTCTTTGAGCTGGTAGCCGGGCAGGCCGAGGTTCCATTTGGCGGTTTTGGCGTAGTCGGTGTCGACGGCGATGGCCAGCCGTCTGTCGGCGGCGGTGAGCCGGTGGACGCGATCGGGTCCGAGGCGGCGGGCGAAGTCGGCGGCGAGTTCGTCGAAGATGCCGGCGTCCGCGGGGTCGGCGAAAATGTATACCTGGGCGGGGTCGAGGCGTCCGCCGTTTTCGCTGAAGAGGGGTTTGTCGAGTTCGCCGCTGCGCTGGCGGGCGATGAGTTCGAGGCCGGGCAGGACGGCGAATTTGCCGTTGGAGGGGAGCTTTTCGAGGGTGGTTTCGTAGACGGCGACGGAGGTGAGGCCGGCTTGTTTGAGGCTGCGCATCATTTCGGGCACGGCGACGCCCTCCATGCGGGCGAGTTCGATGAGGTCCTCGTAGTCCATGACGGTTTCGACCCGGGAGTTGCCCGTTTCGACGGTGTGGCGCTGCCAGCCGATGGCGAGGGCGGCGATGAGGCCGATGGCGATCAGGGCCACGAGGACGGGATTGTATCGGAAGTGCGTCAAAATTCTCCCACCTTGTCTGAGTTTGGCGCGGGTGCGGTCTTTATCGCGACACTGACACTATATTTTTCCTTAATTAACCAAAGTTTATGCACTGCTGGCAGACATGTAAACATTATGATATTCGGCTATGGGCGATGAATGTCCTGCCTGGGGACGGCGAAAACAAAGGGAAACCCGGCTTGACCACCGGGTATCTGGCTTCAAGGGGTTTTGTTGTCGGCCGTTATCGTTATGCGGCCGTTGTCCATGATGACCTGCCGGGCCTTTACGCCGAAGGGCAGCTTGCGGAGGTCGACGAGGGGGATTTCGGTGAGGACGGTGCCGCCGATGTTGCCGACGGCGGTGTTGTTGAGGAGGAAGCGGTCGGTGACGAATTTGATGCGGTAGCCGTCGCCGACGATTTTGCCGTCGAGGGCGATGGCGAGGCTGGCGATCTGGCCGAGGAGGAAGTTGGCGCTGACTTTGACGCCGCCGCTGCCGATGGCGACCTGGGCGTTTTTGATGCCTTTGACGCTCTGGTTTATGTAGCGGCTGAGCTCTTCCTGGGTGATGACGGCGGTGAGGTCGATGTCGCGCACATTCTTTACGGCGACGCGCCGCTCGCTCAGGAGGACGGGCATGTCGAGGGCGACGTCCTGAAGGGTGGCGTCGAGTTGGGCGAAGGTTATCTTGTCGACTCTGGCGTCCTGGGCGCGGAGGCGGATGGCGTCGAAGCGGCCGTCGAGCATGAGGAGGGCCGGGCGTTTGGCGACGTCGGCGGTGACTTTGTCGGTGAAGGTGGCGCCGCCCATGCCGCGGGCGATGAGGCTGCCGACGAACCAGGGCATGGCAAGTTCGCCGGCGACGGCGAGCGCCAGGATTATTAGGACTATGATGCTCAGGCGTTTCATCGGCACGCCTCCAGTTATTTCTCTATGCTTTGGCCGCCGCTTTTGAGGTAGGCTTCGATGAAGGCGTCGATGTCGCCGTCCATGACGGCCTGGACGTTGCCGATTTCGGTGCCGGTGCGGTGGTCTTTGACGAGGCTGTAGGGGTGGAAGACGTAGGATCTGATCTGGCTGCCCCATTCGATGGCCTGGTAGTCGCCGCCGATTTCCTCGATTTTTTCGTCATGCTTGCGGCGTTCGAGTTCGAAGAGCTTGGCGCGCAGCAGGCGCATGCACTGCTCGCGGTTCTGGATTTGGGAGCGCTCGCTCTGGCACTGGACGACGACGCCGGTGGGGATGTGGGTCATGCGGACGGCGGAGTCGGTTTTGTTGATGTGCTGGCCGCCGGCGCCGCCGGCCCGGAAGGTGTCGACGCGCAGGTCGACGGGGTTGATGCTGACTTCGATGGTGTCGTCGATCTCGGGCATGACGTCGACGGCGGCGAAGGAGGTGTGCCGCCGTCCGGAGGCGTCGAAGGGCGAGATGCGGACAAGGCGGTGGACGCCTTTTTCGGCCCGCAGGTAGCCGTAGGCGTTTTTGCCGGCGACGAGGATGGTGGCGCTTTTGACACCGGCTTCGTCGCCGGCGAGGAAGTCGAGGGTTTCGACTTTGTAGTTGTTTTTCTCCGCCCAGCGGACGTACATGCGGAGGAGCATCTGCACCCAGTCCTGGGCTTCGGTGCCGCCGGCGCCGGCGTGGAGGGTGACGATGGCGTTATTCGCGTCGTATTCGCCGGACAGCATGAGGGCGAGTTCGAGGTGTTCGATGTCGTTGCGAAGGCCGGCGAGGGCGGCGGCGACTTCGTTGTGAATGCTGTCGTCGTTTTCGTCCATGCCAAGCTGCCACAAGGTGGCGGTGTCGTCGTGGCGGGCGGCCAGGTCGCGGTACTGGCCGAGGCTGTCTTTGAGGTGGGTGAGGTCCTGCATGACTTTCTGGGCGGTAGCGGGGTCGTCCCAGAAGCCGGGGGCGGCCAGCTTGTGCTCGAGGGCTGCTATTTGCTGTTCTTTGCCGGGGACGTCAAAGGGAAGCCCTTATTTCTTCAAGCCTCGCGGCCAGTTCTTCCACTTCGCGGCGCAGTTCTTCCAATAACAATTTGCATCTCTCCCAAAGTATATTCCGGTAGCTGGTAATAAATTCCTCGCTGCTATTTACCTATTCCGCAGCATTTCTTGTACTTTTTGCCCGATCCGCAGGGGCACGGGTCGTTGCGGCCGATGTGGTCTTTGTTGACGATCGGCTGGCGGGTGGCGGCTTCTTCGCCGCCGTGGGCGGCCTGGGCGTGCTTGAGGTGGTCGTCGGGCTGGGTGACGATGTTGACGCGGTACATGTAGCGGACGATGTCTTCCTGGATGTTGTCGATCATGGCCTGGAACATGTCGTAGGCTTCGATTTTGTATTCGATGAGGGGGTTTTTCTGGCCGTAGGCGCGCAGGCCGATGCCTTCGCGCAGCATGTCCATGGCGTCGAGGTGGTCCATCCATTTGTTGTCGACGACTTTGAGCATGACGACTTTTTCGAGTTCGCGCATGTTGTCGGGGCCGAAGAGGGCTTCGCGGGCTTCGTAGCCGGCGCGGGCGGCGTCCATGAGGGCGTCTTTGAGTTCGCCGCGGCTGAGTTTGGCGAGTTCGTCTTTTTTGAGGTGGCCGACGGGGGTGAAGAGGTTGTCGCAGTATTCGATCAGGCCGTCGTAGTCCCATTCCTCGGGGTAGACCTTTTCGTTGGCGTAGAGTTCCATGCCGCGGTCGGCGAGTTTGTCGATCATGTGGAAGATGTTGTCTTTGAGGTCTTCGCCCATGAGGATCATGCGGCGCTGGCCGTAGATGATTTCGCGCTGCTGGTTCATGACGTCGTCGTATTCGAGGACGTGTTTGCGGATGTCGAAGTTGCGGGCTTCGACTTTTTTCTGGGCGGTTTCGATGGAGCGGGTGATGAGGGCATGTTCGATGGGTTCGTCTTCTTCCATGCCTAATTTGTCCATGATGGAGGCGATGTTTTCGGAGCCGAACAGGCGCATGAGGTCGTCTTCGAGGGAGAGGTAGAAGCGCGAGGAGCCGGGGTCGCCCTGGCGGCCGCTGCGGCCGCGGAGCTGGTTGTCGATGCGGCGGCTCTCGTGCCGTTCGGTGCCGACGATGTGGAGGCCGCCGAGGTCGGCGACGCCTTCGCCGAGGACGATGTCGGTGCCGCGGCCGGCCATGTTGGTGGCGATGGTGACGGCGCCGCGCTGCCCGGCCTGGGCGATGATCTGGGCCTCCATTTCGTGGAATTTGGCGTTGAGGACGTTGTGCTCGATGCCGTGTTTTTTGATGAGGCCGCTGAGGTCCTCGGACTGGGCGATGGAGGTGGTGCCGACGAGGACGGGCTGGCCGGCGGTGTGGCATTTGATGATGTCTTCGACGACGGCTTTGTATTTGGCGCGTTTGCTTTTGTAGATGACGTCGGGGAGGTCTTCGCGGATCATGGGCATGTGGGTGGGGATGACGATGACGTCGAGGCCGTAGATTTTGCGGAATTCTTCTTCTTCGGTCTTGGCGGTGCCGGTCATGCCGGCGAGTTTTTCGTACATGCGGAAGTAGTTCTGGAAGGTGATGGCGGCGAGGGTCTGGCTCTCGCGCTCGATTTTGACGCCTTCTTTGGCTTCGATGGCCTGGTGGAGGCCGTCGGAGTAGCGGCGGCCGAACATGAGGCGGCCGGTGAATTCGTCGACGATGATGACTTCGCCGTCCTTGACGACGTAGTCGCGGTCGCGTTTCATGAGGGCGTGGGCTTTGAGGGCCTGGTTGAAGTGGTGGGAGAGCTGCATGTTTTCGTTTTCGTAGAGGTTTTTGACGCCGAGGGCTTTTTCGACTTTGGCGATGCCGCTCTCGCCGGGGGCGACGGCGTGGGCCTTTTCGTCGATGGTGTAGTCTTCGCCTTCGCGCAGCCGGGGGATGATTTTGGCGAGGACGTAGTAGAGGTCGGTGGATTTTTCGCCCGGGCCGGAGATGATGAGCGGGGTGCGGGCTTCGTCGACGAGGATGGAGTCTACTTCGTCGACGATGGCGTAGTTGAGCGGCCGCTGCACCATCTGGTCGGGGTGGACGACCATGTTGTCGCGGAGGTAGTCGAAGCCGTATTCGTTGTTGGTGCCGTAGGTGACGTCGGCGGCGTAGGCGGCTTTGCGTTCGTCGAAGTCGAGGCCGTGGACGATGAGACCGACGGACAGGCCGAGGAAGCGGTAGACTTTTCCCATCCATTCGCTGTCGCGCTTGGCGAGGTAGTCGTTGACGGTGACGACGTGGACGCCTTTGCCGGTGAGGGCGTTGAGGTAAACGGGCAGGGTGGCGACGAGGGTTTTGCCTTCGCCGGTGCGCATTTCGGCGATGTTGCCGGCGTGGAGGACCATGCCGCCGAGGAGCTGTTCGTCGAAGTGGCGCATGCCGGTGGCGCGCCGCGAGGCTTCGCGCACGACGGCGAAGGCCTCGGGCAGGATGTCGTCGAGGCTCTCGCCGGCCTCGAGGCGGCGCTTGAACTGGTCCGTCCTGGCGGCCAGCGAGGTGTCGCTGAGCTTCTGCAGTTCGGGCTCGAAGGTGTTGATCTGGTCGACGTATTGCATCAGGCGCTTGATTTCCCGCTCGTTGTCGTCGCCGAGGAGTTTCTTGAGAAACTTGAGCAAGCAGTCTCATCTCCTTTATGTTCGCACAGCCGGGCGCCCTGTTGCGGTACGGAACCGGCTGCAATTTGCCTATCTTAAAATTTTATCAGAATCAGGGGCAATAGTCAAAATCCGGAACCGGTTCTGAATAGGCCGGGACATGCGCGGTTTCGGCCCGGGGTTATCCGGGCTGTTTCTATTGTTATGCATTTTGTGGATTTGTATGCCGCCGGCGGGGGAATGCGGGAAAAGGATAAGCGAGGCGGTATTTACCGCCCCGCTTTTTTGCAGAGGGTTCAAGGTTGTCGAGAAGGCCTTAGGCGAATAGCTCAGAAACGGCGCGGGCGGCCACTGTCCGCGGCAGCACGGCGGGCAGACCGGTGAGGGCGGTGGCCTGTTGCTTCATGGCGCGGGTGTAGCCGATGCAGTCCATGACGAGCAGTTCGGCGCCCCGCTCTTTCAGGGCGACGGCGGCGGCGGCTACTTTGTCGGCCGGGCCGTACGGCGAGGCCGGCTCGACGAGGACGGTCTTGACGCCGTATTTCCGCCAGCGGCCGCCGGCCTGTTCGACCTGGCTGACGTCGGGGGTGAGGATGCCGACCGCCCGGTCGCCGACGACGCCGGCGACGAAGTGCTGCAGGAGCCGCTGGGGATAGAGGAGCGGTTTGGGGCAGTTGAAGGGCGGGAATTCGCCGGTGCAGAAGAGCAGGATGCCGTCGACGCCGCGGGCGACGAGGTCGTCGATGTGTTGCTGCATGCGGGTGAGGATGTGTTTTTCGGCGATGCGGACGGAGGATCCGTCGCGCAGGCGGGTGACGAGGACGTAGTCGCCGGGCGCGGGGGCGAGGCTCTGCAGTTCGGCGGCGGTGAGGCCGTCGAGGGCGCCGCGTTCTTCGAGGGTTATGTTGCCGAGGAGGTCGAGGATGTCGGGGACGATGTCGGTGCGGGGCGATTGCCCCACGGTGATTGTTCCTATTTTGGCCGCCATGCGGGCAGGCCTCCCTTCCCTATCCGCCAGGCGCACGCTTTATGTTCGGCGCAGCCCGGGGCTCCTTGTTCGCATTCGGTGAGGCTGACGGGGCAGCCGCAGGTGACGGCGCCCTTGACGGCGGCAACGGCCGCCAGGGCGGCGCCGACCGCGTCTTCGCTGCCGTCGATGATCATGGTGGTGGCGCCTTCGCCGCCGGCGACGCCGCCGGCGGCGATGACGGTGCAGCGCACGCCGGCGTAGGCTTCGAGGGCGGTCTGTTCGGTGACGGTTTCGCCGACGAGGGGGACGAGGCCGGTGGCCATGCCGAGGGACCAGTCGGCGGCGTAGATGCCGGCGGCCTGGATGGCGTCGTCGATCGAGCCGGGGATGAGTTTTTCGAGGCCGCAGGCGATGAGGACCTTGCAGCCCTGGCTCATGAGGCCGGCCATGCCTTGTCCGGGGTTGCCGCCGAGCGGCCGGCCGAGGAGCATGGCGGCCCGGCCGCGGCTGTCGAGGGCGTTGGCGCCGAGGATGGCGATGTCGCCGCTGCGCAGTTCGCCGACGGCGGCGGCGAAGTCGTCGTCGATGTTGCGGACCTTGCCTTGGGCGATGAGGACGCTGTGCGGGGCGGTGGAGCCGCCGGCGGTGGCTTTGGCGCCGCGGGGGCTGATGCGCCCGGAGATGCGCAGGTCGATGTCCGCCAGCCGTTTGGCGACGGCGGCTACGGTGGTGCCGCCTTTGAGGAGGACGCGGCCGGCGGCGAGCGCCGCGCGGACGTCCGGGCGGACGGCGATGGCCAGGGCGATGATGGCTTTGCTTTCCGCTACCGTGAGGGTTAGCTGGGCTTTCATTCGCCTTTGCCCGCCGTCTGGAGGTGCCGCATGGAGCCGTAGAGCTTGGTGATGCGGGCGAATTCCTCCTGGTCGTAGAAACGGCATTGGTTCTGGGTGAAGGCTTTGGCGACTTCGATGACGAACCGCACGGCCATTTCGACGTCCGGCAGGTGGGTGGCGCCGGTGGCGCAGCCGGGGACGGGCACTTCGGTGGTGATGGCGACGCCGACGGTGGGGGCGGCGGTGGCGACCGAGGGCTGGAGGATGCTGTTGAGGTGGAAGATGCCGTTGCCGTAGGGGGTGATGTCCTGGGTGGTGATGGCGAAGACGGCCGGCAGCCGCCCGGTGGTTATCTGGACGAGGTCGAGGAGGTCTTCGCTGACCCGCAGGATGTAGCCTTCTTTGACGGTGGGCGAGATGGCGAAGCCTTTGTGGTTGATGATACGGTTGCCTTTGGTGGTGTCGATGGCGAGGATGGCGTCCATGGCGGGGTCGATTTCCTGCTGGTTCATGGTGGCGAATTCGACCGGCGAGTCCATGAAGGGCACCGGGTGGTGCGGCCTGGTGGGCGCGCAGGGGCAGATGTGGGTGGTGACGATGACGTCGCCGGCCAGGCGGTCGCCGTTCTGGGCCATGAGGGCCAGCTTGAGGCCGGCGGCGACCGCGGTGAGGGCACCGTCGCCGTCGGAGACGAAGCCGATTCGCTCGGGACGGGCGCCGAGGCCGCCGAGGCGGCCGATGATGCCGAGGGTGGGGGCGGTGCCGCCCGCTATTTTGCCGTTTCTGCCGGGGATGCGCATTTTGATGAAATCGGTTTTGCCTTTGGGGCCGGTGACGGTGCTGGCGGCGAAGTCCTTGACGCCGGCCGCGGCGGCCAGGCGGCCGATGGCTTCACCGTTGACGCTGTCGTTGTCCATTGCTTCGTAGACTTCCATTACCCGTTTCCAGGACATTGGGTTCCCCCCTTTATTTTCTCTGCCCGGCGGCATCTGCGGGGCGGTGCTCCGGGAAGGCGTAGCTGATGAGGTCTTTGCCGACGGCCGCTTCGGCGACGGCGAACAGGCCGGGGTCGCGCATGCCGGCGCCGAGCAGCAGCTTGGCGCGCGGCACGAGCAGGACGGCGATGTCCTGCCCGGCGGCGATTTCGGCGGTGGCGAGCGGCCGGCCGGTGGCGGCGTCGAGGGTGGCGATGAGGTCGGGGAAGGTGCCCAGCCGCTGGCCGGCTATTTCGAGGGTCATGTATTCGTTCCAGAAGGTGAGGGTGGCGTCGCCGTCCCGGCCGGCGAGGGTGACGGTGCCTACGTCGAAGCCGCCGCGGGTTTCGAGGGCGACGTGCCTGACCTGGCCGGTTACCGGCAGGGTGCCGCCGAGAAAGTCGGCGGCGGCGGCCACGGCTTGGGTGCCTTGTTTGGCGCGGGCGGCCAGCATGGCCCGGCCGAGGCCGATGCATTGCCGGACGGCGCCGGGGGCGGCGTTGGCTCTGGCGTAGGCGGCGGTGACGGGGTTGCGGGCGACGGCTACGAGGCCGCCGGCTTTGACGGAGGTTTCGCGCACGAGGGCGGCGGCCGTTTCGAGCGAGCCGCTGATCGCCGCTTCCAGGTAGCGGCCGGTTTGCGGGTTGCCGCCGACGGCCGTCTGCCGGGAGAGGTAGCCGCTGTCGCGGTGCAGGCCGATGGAGCCCATGACACCGGTGGGATGGGCCCGGCCGTTGCAGGGGGCGTCGACGAGGGGCAGGCCGAGGACGGCGGCCTGCAGCCAGCCGTTGACGGTGGCGTTGCCGCCGCATTCGTTGGTGATGAGGCCGCCGGGCTGCAGGCCGAAGCGCTGGCGGAAGAGTTCGACGGCGCGGATGAAGTAGACGGGGCGCACGTAGCGTTCTTTGGCGGCCGGCGCGCCGACGGCGGAGACGGTGAGGAGCGTGGCGCCGCCGTCGATGGCGTCGGCCGGCAGGAGGGCGACGTCGCCGAGCTGCACGGCGAGGGTGGCGGCGGCGAGGCCGTCGGCCATGGCGCCCCCTCCCCCGCCGCCGAGGACGGCGCCGCCGAGCACGGCCGCTTCGGCGGCCGCGGCGTCGAGGATGATGGTTTGCTGGTTGGTCATGGTGTTATCTCCATTTTGCTTTGTAGACGGAGTTGAAGAAGCCGTAGAGGGCGTCGCCGGCGATGCAGCCGGCGGAGAAGATGATCGCCGGGTTCATGAGCTCGCTCTTGTATTTTTCGATCGCCAGCCGCAGGATGAGGGTGAAGATGACGGTGATGCCGGCGGGCACGTTGACGATGAGGAGGCCGGTGGCGGCCATGACGCCCATCTGCCGGTGCGAGCCGCCGATGGCCTGGATGATGGCGCCGGGTATGGCCCAGATGATGAGGTTTTTGATGATGCCGGGGTCGACGCCGGCTTTGATGGTGGCGGCGAAGACGCGGTCTACGGGCGGGAAGAGGTTCTGGGCGAAGTAGAGGTTGTAGAAGAGGGCGACGCACACCCAGGCGACGCCGAGGCCGACCATGCCGGACAGCAGTTGCTGTTTGCGGCCGTCGAGCTCGAAGGCGGGGTCGCGGCCTGAGCCGCGCAGTATCCAGCCGGCTTTGAAGTCGTAGCCGGCGTCGGCGAACGCCGGGCCGCCGCTGGCGACGAAGCCGACGAGCAGGGCGAGGGCGACGGGCGGGAAGCCCATGAGGATGCCGAGGACGAGGAAGATGAGCGAGGTGGCGAAGGCGGGGAACCAGCCGGAGTGCATGGCCGAGAGGCCGACGATGAATTCGGCCAGGACGCAGGCGATGGCCGAGAATACGACCCACAGGATAAGCTGGCCGATGGGCATGGCGGTGACGAGGCCGGAGGCGATGGCGAGGATGACGCCGGCGGCGACGTAGAGGCCGATGCCGCGGGCGAGGCCGATTTTGACGTCCCTGTCGGAGCGGGTGAATTCGCTGTCGTCGTCGGCACCGCCCTGCGCCTGTTTGCTGCGGCTGCGGAATAAGGACATGGTGATCTGGATGCCGGCCATGAGGCCGGCGCCGATCATGAAGCCGTGGGGGATGTACATTTTGTTGATGTCGATGCCGAAGAGGCTGGTGGAGTAGCCGCGCAGCAGCAGGCCGAGGGCGAACATGAGCATGGCCCATTTGTTGGCGATCATGGTGATGCCGAGGACGGACATGGGGATTTTGAAGAAGGCGCCGACTGCGCCGGCCACGGCGCCCCAGACGAGGAGCATGGCCCGCTTGCCGCCTTCGTCGCCGGCGTAGATGGATTCGGCGGCGGCGACGCCGGGAGGCCAGGCGGCTTTGCCGGGGAAGGAGCGGGAGTCGAAGATCCAGTAGAGCATCAAGAGGTCGATGATCATACCCATTGTGGCGCCGATGAGCATGGGGATGACGAGGTCGTAGTTGCCGAGAAGATAGGGTATGCCGATGGGCAGGAGGAGCGAGTTGGCAGCGCCGAACGTGGCGCTGGAGATGGTGGACTGGATGAGGTTCTGCCGCTGGATGTTGCGGAATTTCTTGAAGGCGGCGAGGGGGACGCGGGAGACCATGATGGCGACAAGCACGCCGATGATTGCGGTGTTGGGCGTTACGCCCACGGTGGTGATGATCTGCAGGCCGATGATAGCGCCGAGGATGGAGAGGATGATGTTCAGAAAAAGGACTGATGGTTCAAATGCGCGGGGATGGGCTGTTTCTTCTCTTTTTTCCGGTTCCACGATTTCATCTCCTTTATTTGGCTTTGCGGGACGGTTATGCGCGGGGGGCGCCGGTCAGCAGGTAAAAGGCGGCTAGGCCCCCGGCCTCGACGGCGTCGACGACCGGCACGGGCACGGCGCCGCGGAGCTGCGCGGCCAGGCCGATGGTGGTGTAGCCGGTGCAGGCGAAGGCGATGACGTCGGCTCGGCCGGCGAGGGTGCAGGCGGCGGCGGCCGCGGCCTGACGGCCCGCGGGGGTAAGGAGGTCGGCGGTGGTGGTGACGCCGGCCGGCGACAGGACGGCGGCCAGATGGGGGCCGAGTACTTGGGCCATGGGCTGGGGAACGGGGCCGTTGAGGGTGAGCACCCCTACCCTCCGGCCGAGAGCGAGGGCGACGCCGGCCGCAGCCGTGCCCGCGCCGATGACGGGGA
>MTLD01000976.1_pt1 | contig 24794 bp, 22 predicted proteins | sample 1982471 | NCBI WGS metagenome assembly MTLD01 (sample SAMN05712604, study PRJNA340218) | biofilm metagenome | isolation source: sample SPM anode biofilm adapted to -50 mV | place: USA | collected 2012-02-03 | reverse complement strand
CCGCCTCGAAAGAGGCGGGGTTTTTTTCAAGGTGAAGTAGGGGAACTGTTGGCAGGGGGAAGAACAATGAAGATGACAATGCTAGGCGCAATTTTAGCAACCGCTCTGTCCCAGCCTGTTTCGGCCGCTGAGTTCCTTATCCACGAGACCGACTCCGCGATCATCGTCGAATACAACGGCGAGCCCGATGGAAAAACTGCTGGCCCCAACGCCGCTCAAATCACCACAGACAAGGTTGCCAAGGCTACGGCAGCAAAGCCTGTACAAGTAGCTCCTGTACCGACCAAGGTTGCACCCGTGAAGGCCGGTACAGACGACGAGGAAAAGGTCTCTGAACGTAGTAAGGCAAAATCTGAATCCGCTGCCGCTCGTTCAAAAGTCCGTGCTGCAAGGGTGGCGAGAAGCGGTAGATCCCAAATGGATACCTCTTCAAATGGTGACAACGCATACCTGCCGATATATCCCCAGGAAGAAGAGTGATTCGCCGGCGGCTATTCCAATTCCTGCTGCGGGCCAACACAACTCTGTCCAATTAGCACACTACCCGACCCACCTACTCATTGCCTGTCTACTTGTCTACCTACAAAAAAAGAGGGCGATCTCTCGCCCCCTTCAGGTTTAATTCCTATTTAGACTTAGCTATTTGCTTTCGCCGCCAATGGGAGGGTGCCCCGGGGGGATGGCCATTTTCGGGGCGGAGCCGTTAGTCGGCTGACTTTGCTGCGACGGCAGCGACCCGAAGTAGATGACGTCGAAGGTGCGGTTGAGGCTCTTGCTGTTGAACGATTTCATCGGCATCGCATTTGCGATCTCCAGTTCCTGCCCGACCTTCAACTCGGTGAGGGGGAGGGCGACCCACACGGTCTTGCCGTCCTTCTCAAGGCTTGCGTAGGTGTAGCCGCCGGAAGTCATCGTTTCCTTCACCTTGCCGCCGATTTTCTCCATGCTTATGACCGATGCCGGGGTTCCAGAGGCGATCCCTTCGGAGAACACGATCTGGTCGAACTTCTGGTTCAGCGACTTGCTGGTGAAGTTCTTCATTACCATACCCGGCTTCAAGGTGAGTTCCTGGCCCACCGCAACGTTCGGAGTTCCGGATATCGCAGCCCAACTCTTCTTGCCGTCTTTCTCGAGGCTGAGATAGGTATAGCCGCCTGCAGTCGTAGTCTCTGTGACTTTGCCCGAAAGCGTTTGCGTTTCGTAGTCCGGAGCTTTCTGCTCAGGCTGCGCTTGTGCTGCGGGTTGCGCCACTTTGGCGGGGCCTGCGCAACCCGTTTGAAGGGCTGCCACGACGCCGAGGGACATGCCGGCTGCTGCTAGAATCCTTGTGCTTTTCATTGCAGATCTCCTTTGATGCATTTCAATGGTTGCCATGGTTGTTCAACCTGTAGTTTTTTATATAGTTTCGGTCTGGATGTCAAGGTTTTAAGGGCCCCGAATGGTGGGTGGGTGTGAAGGGGGAAACGCCGTAAGTTCAGGCGTAGCAACATTATTTTTTATTCACTTGACTTGATTTATGAGGCGTCCTCATATAAACTGCTCCAAATTTTACAACTGTCTTTGTTCCATCACAAATTACGCAACAAAAACCTCGCAAACTTCCTGAGCGTGACTGGACGTAGACTCCGTGACACCCATACTAAATCTCATAAGGAGAAAGTGCGATGACAAGGAAGCTGCTGTTGGTTCTTAGTGTGCTGATGTTGTTGCCGAGTCTTGCCAATGCGTGGTATGTGAACGCAAAAGCCTCACCGGCGTCGGGATACGGTACCATCAGTCCGTCAGGAAATCAGACCTATGCCACTGGAGTAAATAGCGGGGAGTACACGGTAACTCCCGCAATCGGTCGCGTCCTCAACCGCGTTACTCTGGACGGTGCCACCATTGCTCCCAACGCCAACGGAAAGTACGTCGTTCCGTACAAGGCCGGGGTGACTTGGCGCTATCTGGTTGCTTATTTTGCTGCGCAGACTTTGAGTATCACCACCCAGGTGACCGGCAGCGGCGCCATCAGGGAGGACAACGGCGAGAGCCTGACCAACATACCGGTCGGGGCGAGTCGACAACTCCTGGTCATTCCCAACACCGACTACAGGATCGCGTCCCTGTCAGCTCCAGGTGCCACCATTACCGACGAGCAGTTCGGCGTGAAGCTGGTTACTTACACCAACCTGCAGACAAGCCAGACCGTCAGCGCCACCTTCGCCTTCGTGCCGCAGCTCGAGGTGAGCGCGGGCAATGACTCGACCATCAACGGCGCAGGCAGCCAGTACACCGTCACCCTGTACGGCTCGGCCACGAGCAACGAGGGAGCCATCACCTACTCCTGGTCCGGCGATGGGCTTACTTTCGGCTCGCCGAATTCAGCCGTGACCACTGTTTCCGGCGCAACCCCTGGCACGTACACCGCCACCCTGACCGCCAGTTCCGCTTCCCTGGTGAAACAGGATAGCGCCATTGTGACGGTGATGAACAACTCTGACTACCTCACCAGCCAGTGCACCTCGTGCCATCTCGGAAATACGCCGCAGGTGGTGGCCGACTACGACGCCTCGAAGCACAAAGGGAAAATCAGCTGTCAGGGGTGCCACACCAACCAGCCGCACGACGGCTACATCCCCGTCTGCGTCGACTGCCATACCCCGGGCAGCAGCTACGGGCTGCCGTGGCCGCCGACCGGCTTCGAGTTCCACAACTCCTACACCGGGCAGAACGTCTGCACGCGGTGCCACGCTCCCCACAACCCCACGACGGTGGCACTGCCGTACCCGCACTTCGCAAGCTACACCACGGCCCAGTACGTGACCGCCAAAGTCTCTTGCGACAACTGCCACACCTCGAAGGTCGACAGCTCCTTCAACGTGTGGCCTGCCAACAAGCAGTGGGCCCGCACAGGGAAGGCCAACCCGACTTCACTCGCCTGGACTGCATACGACTTCAAGACCAGGGGGACGGCGGGGGCAACGCCTGCCGCCACCACCAGCGACGACTGTGTCAGGTGCCACACCAGCACCGGCTTTGCTAACTTCGTCGACTCGGGCTACAACAATATCTCCCCGTGGGGGATCTCCGGCGCACTGCCGGGCGGTGACCGCACCCGCGAGATGATAACTTGCGCTGCCTGCCACCAGACGCCGTTCGACGGCTACTTCAGCACGAGGGGCATGGTGCGGGACGAGTGGGATCCCGGCGCCGTCCTCGAGTGGGGGCCGGCTACTGTCTCCGGCTACTACAACTACTCCTCGCTGGCGACGAAGAAGATCATCTACACCAGGACCTTGCCGCAGTCGATCGGCGTGTCCAACCTCTGTGCCTCCTGCCATGTGGGCAAAGCCTCCGGCGCCACCATCAAGGCCATGGCGCAGAGAGCGCCGGGGGGCGGCACCGGGGCCTTCTGGCAGAACATCGACTTCGTCAACCCCCACTACATGGCGTCTGCAGGCACCATCTACCAGTTGACCGGGTACACCTACCGGACCGCCACCGCGTACACGACCCCCGACAGCTACGCGCATAGCGGGCTGGGCAACGGGTTCAAGGGGAACTGCGTCACCTGCCACATGAGCTCGTCGGAAAAGCATTCCTACTTCACCGTCAACAAGGACGCCAGCGGTGTAATTACCTCCATCGTCTCGGCCCGTTGCCAGGATTGCCATGCGGGAGGTCTGCACCCGATTCCCGACGGCGCCGCGCTCCAGGCAATAAAGGACGGGTACCTGGCTTCGCTGGCTGCAGTATCAGAACTCTTGGCGGCGAAACAGATCTACTTCAACAACTCCAAGTACCCCTACTTCTTCACCACCCCGGATCCGGCGCTGCAGTCTTACGCCACCCGGACGCTGAACTGGGATACATGGGCGCCTGCATTCAAAGGGGCCGACGTCATGGGGGCCTGCTTCAACCTGAAGCTGCTCGAGGCCGATACGGGCGCCTACGCGCACAACAGCTTCTACACGAAACGCCTGCTCTACGACACGGTCGACTACCTTGACGGCGGCTTACAGGATTCGACCTACATGACGCTGCAGAACATCCAGGCCAGCGCGACCTTCACCGAGCAGATGAGGGCGAAGGCCTTGGCCTATATCGGCACCAGGCCCTGATAATCAGCCTGACAGTCTGACGATAAAAGCCCCGCTTCGTAAAGAAGCGGGGCTTTTTTTTGCTATATCCCACATTCTCTGCCCCTCTCCCTTACCTACCCTCACCCCCGCCCCTCTCCCAGAGGGCGAGGGGAGAAAAGCCCGCGCTCTCCTGGAGGGACGGGAGAACGCCTGGAGGAGGGGAGAAAGCACACCTGTCCGAGCGGGCGAAGGGATTAAGCACATGCTGAAGGGCAGGGGAGAATAGAGGAGATGGATTGCTTCGCAACAAAAACGGCAGGCAGGGTCTCCCCGGCCTGCCGTCGAATTTGCTGCTTCTTGAGGTGCCGCCCTATTTCTTCTGTACCGGAGGACCGGTGAAGATGATCTTCTCGAAGGTGCGGTTGAGGCTCTTGCTGGTGAAGGCGGTCATGGTGTTGCCCGGGGGGAGGGTCAGTTCGTCACCCACCTTGGTTTCCATGGCGGGAACGGCGGCCCAGATCTTCTCCCCTCCCTTTTGCTCCAGGAGTACGTAGGTGTAGCCGCCGGCGTTCATGGTCTCGACCACCTTGCCGGTCACCCCCTGCTGCTGGCTGGCCGCTGCGGCTGCCACTTTGTCCTGCGCTTCCTTGAGAGCGGCGGCATCGATGGTGGGGTGGCCCTGCGGCAGCGGCGAGGCGGCAGTCTCGGCAGCCTTGTCACTTGCCTTTTCCGCAGGCTTTGCCGCGTCCGCCTGGGCCGGCTTTGCAGCCGTCTTTTCCTTCGCGGCTTTTGCCGCGGCCTCGTTGGCAGCTATGACCTTTTCGCGTCTCTCCTGAAGTCCCTTGATCCCTGCGGAGAAATGGATGCTCTCGAAGGTGCGGTTCAACTGGGGGCTCTTGAAAACGCCCATGTCTATCCCGCGGATCAGCTCTATCTCGTCCCCGACCTTCACCGGATTCAGGGCCGTCGGCATGGCGGACCAGCTCTTCTTCCCGTCCTTTTCAAGCTGGACGTAGGTGTAGGATCCCCCCTCCATGGTCTCGATGACCTTACCCACCAGCACCGGCTGCTCGACGGGCGCCGTCGGGTCCTGCTTCGGTGCCTCGGTCGCAGGGGCCTGCTTGTCCGTTTTTTCCTGGTAGAGACCACCGGAAAACACGACCTTCTCGAAGGTACGGTCCAGCACTGTGCTGTAGAACTGCGGCATCACGGCACCACCGAGGATCTTCACGTCCTGACCTACGGTGAGCTTGGTCACTGGGAGGGCGGCCCAGGTCTTGGCTCCGTCTTTGTCCAAAAGCACATAGGTGTACTCGCCGGCGTCCATGGTCTCAGCGACCTTGCCGGAGAGAATCGCTTCGCTCAGGCCGGTGTCGCGCTTTTTGACCGCGGGCTTGGCGGCGCACCCGGAAAGAGCCAGCGCGAGCGCGATAAACATCAGCCCGATAACAATAAATTGCTTCCGAATAGTCATGTTTAACTCCTAGGGCTTAAGGGTATTTTTGTGACAACACATCCTATATGAACGGGTTGTCTACTTCAAGGCCAAATCCATCCTGCCACCCGCCTTCCTGGCGGCTCCTCCCGTAACACACCCCGCACCTGCGCTGCACAGTTCATCGCAAACCTCTGTTTATTCGACCTCTGTTCAAAATAGCTCCCTCTTTTTGATGGATATTTGTTCAACCTTTGCACAGCCGTTAAATGAACCGGATATTCATTTGCTTCGGGAGACGGTTGAAAAAAACCTGTTAATACACAGAGTTATAAAATATTTGCCCCCTCAGTCAAATGTGGCCTTGCCCTTGTAATAGCTAAAGCAGCTGGTCGCAAGAACTGGAGCAAAGGGAGGCAAGTCATGGCAGGTAAATCCTATAAAAACAGCGCGCTCGTTAAGCTTGCCATTTCGATATTTATTTCTTCTCTGGCGTTAAGCGGCGCACAGGTCGCCTCGGCTGGCTACACGGTGAACGGAACCATCATGAAGAGCAAAGGTCCCTGCGAGTTCTCGCTGCAACTGCAGAAATCGGTGGAGGTGAGAAGGAGCTACCTGGTGGAACTGGCCAAGGTGCTTGAGCGAGACACCGGGACCGCCAGCGATGTGGAGGAGATGTACCAGAATATCGAGCCGGCTTCGTTCCAGGAGGATTCCGGCCTGACCAACCTCTTCGGCGGCAAGGAAGAAACGCTCCAGCTTAGCCGCACCGACGCTATCTCCACCGGCTGCCTGAGCTGCCACGACGAGGCGAGCGAGGTTCCTATCTCGCTAAACGTGAGGAACGACCCCATGGGCGGCAGGTTGCACCGGAGAAGCGGCGGCACCGATCACCCCATCGGGATGGACTACCAGAGCTACGTAGCGGCCAACCCGCGCAAGTACAGACCGGTATTCACGGGCATGAGCGACAAGATGGTCTTCGTTGACGGCAAGGTAGGGTGCCTTACCTGCCACGACCCGCTGAACCCCGAAAGGGAGCACCTGGCCAAGGACGACCGCAACAGCCGGCTCTGCCTCACCTGCCACATCATGTAGCGTGGCCTCCTGCTGGTCTGCCGGAAAATAAAGAAAAGGCGTCGGAGAGAACTCCGGCGCCTTTTTCATTTTCTGCCTGCGGCAGTGCTTGCTTAAGAGGGCAAAATCGCGGCTCACACCTTGTCGATGAGCGTGAGGAGCTCGCTGGTCTTTTCCTCCATCAGCGCCTGATCGCCACGCGACTCCACGTTCAGCCGCAGCACCGGCTCGGTGTTGGAGCAGCGCAGGTTGAAGCGCCACTTGTCGAACTCCATGCTCATGCCGTCGGTATCGTCAATGCTCAAGGCGCCCTCCCGGTAGGCGTTGCCGATCCGTTCGATGGCCGCCCCGGGGTCGTCGAGCTTCCTGTTGATCTCGCCGCTGGCGGGGAAGAGACGCATCCTCTCCTCGACGAGCTCTGCCAGCGATTTCCCGGTCTTCCCCATGATGTTCAGCACCAGGAGCCAGGGGATCATGCCGCTGTCGCAGTAGGCGAAGTCGCGGAAATAGTGATGGGCGCTCATCTCGCCGCCGTACACCGCGTCCTCGCTCCTCATCCGCTCCTTGATGAAGGCGTGCCCGGTCTTGCTCATCACCGGTACGCCCCCCGCAGCCGTAACCACGTCGACGGTGTTCCAGGTGAGCCTGGGGTCGTGGATGATCCGGGCGCCGGGATGCATCTGCAGCATGGCGACTGCCAGAAGCCCGACGATGTAGTACCCCTCGATGAAGTTCCCCCTGGCGTCGAAGAGAAAGCAGCGGTCGAAGTCGCCGTCCCAAGCAAGCCCGAGGTCCGCTCCGTGCGCGAGCACCGCCTCGGCCGTGGCGGAGCGGTTCTCCGGCAGCAGCGGGTTCGGTATCCCGTTGGGGAAAGTGCCGTCGGGCTCGTGGTGCACCTTGACGAAGCTGAAGGGGAGGCGGGACTCAAGAAGGTCGATGGTCCTGCCGGCGCAGCCGTTGCCGGCGTTTACCACGATCTTGAACGGCTTGAGCGTAGCCGGGTCGAGGTACCCCAGCAGGTGGTCGATGTAGCTTTTCTCGATGTCGAGCCGCTGCACGCTCCCCTTGGCCGAAACCTCCCCGAAGCGGTTTTGCTCCGCGAGGTCGCGGATGGCGTTCAGGCCGCTGTCGCCGCTGATGGGGCGGGACCCCTCGCGCACGAGCTTCATGCCGTTGTAGTCCATGGGGTTGTGGCTTGCGGTCACCATGATGCCGCCGTCCATCTTCTCGCTGAAGGTGGCGAAGTACACCTGCTCGGTGCCGCAGATGCCGATGTCATACACGTCGACGCCGCTGTCGGTGAGCCCTTTGGCGAGCGCGCTGCAGAGCGGTTCGCTGGAGAGGCGCACGTCGCGGCCGACGATGACCTTCTTGGGCGCGAGGAAGGCGGCGTAGGCCCGGCCGATGCGGTAGGCGAGATCCTCGTTCAGCTCGTCGGGGACTCTCCCCCTGATGTCGTAGGCTTTGAAGCAGTGCAGGTTGCTCACTGGAAAGTTCTCCCCGTTCCCTTTATTTGCGGATGTTCCCCTGGTTTTCCAGGAACCACTGGTAAGACCTGGCGATCCCGTCCTTAAGGCCCACCTTCGCCTCCCATCCCAGCGCCTTCATCCGGGTTACGTCCTGCAGCTTCCTGGGGGTGCCGTCGGGCTTGCTGGCGTCGAAGGCAAGTGCCCCCTGGAAGCCGACCACGTCGCGCACGGTTTCCGCCAGCTCGCGGATGGTGACGTCGATGCCGGTACCCAGGTTGACGAAGCAGGGCTTGGGGTAGTTGGTGAGCTCTTCGGCGATGGTGGCGTCCGGGAGGTTCATCAGGTAGACGCAGGCCTCGGCCATGTCGTCCACGTAGAGGAACTCGCGGCGCGGCGTGCCGGTGCCCCAGATCACGACCTCGGGCTGCTGCTGCAGCGTTGCTTCGTGGAACTTACGGATCAGGGCGGGGAGCACGTGCGAGTTGGCCAGATCGAAGTTGTCCCCCGGGCCGTACAGGTTCGTCGGCATCACGGCGATGAACTTGGTGCCGTACTGGCGGTTGTAGGACTCGCACATCTTAAGGCCGGCGATCTTCGCGATGGCGTACGGCTCGTTGGTCGGCTCGAGCGGCCCGGTGAGGAGGTGCTCCTCCTTCATCGGCTGCGGCGCGTGCTTCGGGTAGATGCAGGAGGAGCCGAGGAAGAGCAGGCGCTTCACGCCGTTTCGGTAAGCCTCGTGGATCACGTTGTTCTGGATCGCCAGGTTCTGGTAGATGAAGTCGGCGGGGTAGGTGTTGTTGGCGTGGATACCGCCTACCTTGGCCGCGGCCAGTATGACGTAGTCAGGCTTCTCGCTTTCGAAGAAGGCCTTGACTGCTATGTGGTCGGTGAGGTCGAGCCGGTCTTTCCCCGGGGTGAGCAGGTTGTGGTAACCGGCGGCTTTGAGGCTTCGCGTCAGCGCGGAACCGACGAGCCCGTTAGAGCCCGCGATAAATATCTTGGCGTCTTTATTCATGTCTGAACCAACTGTCCTCACTCTACTCGTGGTAGTTGTAGGTGCTGAACCCGTGATGCTTGCAGAGCTCGTCGCGGCGCGCTTCCTCGAGATCGGAGTGCACCATCTCGGCAACCAGTTCCTGGAAGGTCGTTTTCGGGACCCACCCGAGCTTCTGCTGGGCCTTGCTCGGGTCGCCCAAAAGGGTCTCCACTTCGGTGGGCCTGAAGTAGCGCGGGTCCACTTTGACGATGACCTGTCCCACCTGCGGGTGACCGGCGGCGCCCCCCTCGGTCTTGGTGCCGTGGCTGTCTATGGACGCCACGATGCCGACCTCGTCCACGCCTTCGCCTTCCCAGCGTATGCCGATGCCGACCCCCTTGGCCGCCTCTTCCACCATCTGCCGCACCGAGAACTGCTTCCCTGTGGCGATGACGAAATCCTCGGGCTGTTCCTGCTGCAGCATGAGCCACTGCATCTCAACGTAGTCACGCGCGTGTCCCCAGTCGCGCAGGGCGCTCAGGTTCCCCAGGTAGAGGCAGTTCTGCAGCCCCAGCGAGATCCTCGCGATGGCGCGGGTGATCTTCCTGGTGACGAAGGTCTCCCCCCGTATCGGGGACTCGTGGTTGAAGAGGATGCCGTTGCAGGCGTACATGCCGAAGGCCTCGCGGTAGTTGACCGTGATCCAGTAGGCGTAGAGCTTCGCCACCGCGTAGGGAGAGCGGGGGTAGAAGGGGGTCTTTTCCGACTGCGGCACCTCCTGCACCAGCCCGTAAAGCTCGCTGGTGGAGGCCTGGTAGAACCTGGTCTTTTTCTCCATGCCGAGGATCCGCATCGCTTCCAGGATCCGCAGCGTCCCGAGCCCGTCGGCGTTCGCCGTGTACTCCGGGGTCTCGAAGGAGACGGCGACGTGCGACATGGCGGCCAGGTTGTAGATCTCGTCCGGCTGCACCTGCTGGATGATCCGGATCAGGTTGGTGGAGTCGGTCAGGTCGCCGTAGTGGAGGATGAAGTCGCGGTTCTCTATGTGCGGGTCCTGGTACAGGTGGTCGATGCGGTTGGTATTGAATAGCGAGGCGCGGCGCTTGATGCCGTGCACGACGTAACCTTTTTTGAGCAGGAACTCAGCGAGGTATGCGCCGTCTTGCCCGGTGACACCGGTGATAAGAGCTACTTTTGCCATTTTGATTCCTTTCGATTGGTTTGATTCAGCTCAAGCCGGCTAGACGTACTTCTCCACCAGCTCCTCGATGATCTCCCCGATGGTGGTCCTGCGGTATGCGGAGGCGATCTTGAGCTTCAGGTGCAGGTCCTGCCTGATGTTGGCGGTAAGGCGCACGTCACCCTCCGGGACCAGGCCGGAGACGGCCTTCGCGCCCTTCGCCTGCTCTTTCTTTCGGGACGGCTTTTGTGCCGGTCTCCCGCTCCGGGCGGCTGCGGGGGACTCAACCGTCTTTACTGCGGGGCGTGGGCGCGCTTCGGGGTGCGTCGGGGCCGCTTGGGGCGTCGGCGGGTCAAGGGGCTTTTCCGGCAGGACCTCTCCCGTTTCGAACAATCCCATCTGGTTTTCGGTATCCGACATCGCCGCCCCCTCAACTGCTTTCGATCGCCGGGCACTATAGCAACTTCGGCTTCGTCGGGGCAACCGTTTTCTGGCTTTACAAAGGAATCCTTAATGATGTATGTTTTCGGCGCGTGCGCCCGTAGCTCAGCCGGATAGAGCAGCAGGCTTCGAACCTGCCGGTCGGGAGTTCGAATCTCTCCGGGCGTGCCACGTTACTTCCTCTTCAGCTCGGCCTTTCTCCCTTCGTACCAGATGCTGCCGCTCATGATGTACAGGACACCTTTGGAGCCGCTGTAGCCTGCGCGCCAGCGCCTGTTCTCCACCGTGTCGATCAGTTCCACGGGGTATTCGGGTGGCCACCCATTTCCCCTTTTTGCCTCCACAGGAGATCCACTCTCCTCCTTCTGGTTTTGTCGGGGCTGTTGCTGCGGCGGAGAAACTGGACCAGGCGGGTTTTTCGTCGGGCGATTGTTGTCATCAGGCTCATCGGGGGGATTGGGGATCTGGATGCCAATCGGGCAGACAATAACCCGAAATGACCGCTATTGGCAAAGACAAAATACCTTCTGAGGCAGTGACTCGCCCACTGTAGATTGACAGTCGCGAGCATGCCTTTAGAATTGTCTAATTGTGACAGAGATGCCTTGCTAGGAAGCGCTTGAAGAGAAGTGGCAGCATCACCAAAATCTTGTTAGGAGTGAAAGATGAATCCTGATCTTGCGAAATTGACTCCGGGGCAAAAGCTTATGAAACAGGCGATCCATGAGATAGACGATTATTTCGGAGAGGGGGTGGCCTTCAAGAACATCGAGTTCCTCGGCGGGTACATGCAGACGCTTGCCATCCTGGAGCTGAAGGAAACCCTGCGGAACAAACTCTGAAAGCATGGCCCCGGAGGTTCCGCAGGGAATCTGCCGCCCTTTAGGGGGGCTGGGTCGCTCCCTTGGGCAGCGAGAACCAGAAGGTCGCACCGCCATCAACCTCCCCCTCCGCCCAGACTTTGCCGCCGTGTCGCAGCACGATCCGCTGCACGATGGCCAGCCCGACACCGGTCCCCTCGAACTCCTCGTTGGCATGCAGGCGCTGGAACAGGCCGAAAAGTTTGCTCGCGTACGCCTCGTCGAACCCCACCCCGTTGTCCTTGACGAAGATCTCGGTATCCTGCTCCCGGTCGAGCGCGCCGACGGCGATTTTAGCCTTGTCACGGGAGCGGGTGAACTTGACCGCGTTGCCGATGAGGTTGATCAGCACCTGGCGCAGCATCGCCGCATCCCCAAGCACCACAGGCAGCGGGGCGATCTCCCATTGGATCTCCCGCTCCCGGTTGTCCCCTTCCAACTCGCTCACGATCTCCCTCACCAGTAGCCCCAGGTCGACCCATCCCTTCATCATCTCGCTGCGACCCATGCGCGAGAAGGCCAGCAGGTCGTCGATCAGCAATCCCATCTTGCTGGCGGCCTCGCCGATCACCTGCAGGTAGTGGCGGCTCTTCTCGTCCAGGGCGTCCCCGGCCTTGGCGTTCAAGAGGTCGACGAAGCCGATGATGTGGCGCAGCGGCGCCCGCAGGTCGTGAGAGACGGAGTAGCTGAACGACTCCAGCTCGCGGTTGCTGGCCCCCAGCTGTTCGAGCTGGTTTCTCAGGGCGAGGTTCAGCTCCAGTATCTTCGCCTCCCCCTGCTTTTGGCTGGTGATGTCCCGGATCACGGCGAAGACCCAGGTCCCGTCAGGGGTCTCGATCGGGTTCAGCATGATGTCCACCGGGATCTCGTGCCCGTCTTTGTGGCGCCCGTAGAGCTCCAGGCCGATTCCCATCTTGCGCGCGCGGGGGTCGGCGAAGTAGTTGCGACGGTGCTGGCGGTGGCGCTTGTGATAACGCTCCGGGATCAACAGCTCGATGCGCTGCCCCAGCATCTCCTCGCGCATGTAGCCGAAGATGATCTCCGCCTGCTGGTTCGTCCTGCGGATGACGCCGTTGCCGTCAGCGACGACGATGCCGTCGGGTGCCGTCTCGAAGAGCCGCTCCAGCATGTTGCGGCTTTTCAAAAGCGCCTCTTCCGAGGCGCGTTTTTCGGTGTTGTCGTGAATGATGAGCGCGAACCCGGCGAGCGTTCCCTGCTGGTCGTAGAAAGGGTTCAGCGTCACCGCGCCCCAGAAGCGGCTTGCGTCTTTTTTCAGTCGCCACCCCTGAAGTTCCAGGCTCCCCAGCGAGCGCGCCACGGCGAGCTCCCTTTCTGGGGCCCCGGAGCGCTGTTCCTCCTTTGGGTGTAGCAGCGAGAAATGCTTGCCCAGCACCTCGCTTTCCCGGTACCTGGTGATCTGCTCGGCGCCGGCGTTCCAGGAGGTGATGTTCCCCTGAGGATCCAGAAGCGCCACTGCATACTCCTTCACCTGCTCCACCATCAGGCGGAAGGGGAGGTCGTCCTGCAGTTTTTCGCGCTCTTGCTGCTTGCGCGCTCCGAGGTTGGCAGTCAACTCTTTGTCGGCCATGGCTTTTCCCCGTCCGCTATCGCGGAGCTACTACCCGCTCGAAGCTCTGCATCCACGAGTTGCCGCGTTCCAGGCCGTCTCCGCCGTCGCTGGCCCGGTACTTGTAGGTGAAGCGGAGCCTGTCGCCCGGCTTGACCGCCATCGGCAGCCGCACCGAAAACGGCGCGATCTCGTCCAGCTTGAGTTCGGTGGGGATGACGAAGCTCACCTCGCGCTGCACCGGCTTTCCCTGGGGGCCGAGCCGTGCCACCCAGATCTCCAGGTCGCGCATCAGGAAGTAGCGCACGTTTTGCACAACACCCTCGACCAAGGTCTCTCCGTTGTCTACCCTGGTCTCCCACCCCATCACCAGGTCGAACTGCCGGTAGTGCTCCGGCAGCGCCTCGAAACGCTGGCGGTAGTCGGGCGCAGTCGTGGCGCACCCTGTGGTCAGTGTTGCCAAGAGCAAAAGTAAGCCGATCAGTGGTCTCATTTGAATGCCCCTCCTTTTGGCGCTTCTAATTGTACGCGAGGAGCAGGAGTTGACAAAAAAAAACTCCCCCGGCAAATGGCCAGGGGAGCAGGCAGGGGATAAAAGCCGCTGAATCTAGAATTCGGGACCCGCAGGCCCGCCGCACCGGGAGAAGCGCTCCCCGCGTTTGGCCCTGAACTCCTTGAGTTGGGCCGCCTGTTCCGGGGTGAGCAGCGCCAGGAACTGCTTCGCCCCGTGCGCCCTCGTTACCGCCAGGTCCGCCTGCACCGCCGCCACCTTGGCCGCCTGCTCCCTGATGGCGGCCTCGTCAGCGCCCCCCGAATACACCAGGTCCTGCAATCGGCTCCGCTCCGCCCTCAGGCTCTCCATGAGCGGCTTGTGCTCTTGCCGGCTCTTTTTGAACAGCTCCTGCGCCTGGGCCTGCTGCTGGTCGGTCAGGTTCAGCTCGCTCGCCATCCGCTTGAAGAAATGCCCGTCCCGGTGCCCCTTCCTGTGTTTTTGGTGCTGCCCGGCTGCGAGGGTCGGGCCCTGGCCGGTGTACTCGGCGAACGCAGTCTGGCCGCCGAAGGCGGCGGCTGCGGTGATGCAGGCAACCAGGCCGAGCTTTCTCAGATTCCTTTTCATGATGAGGCTCCTTTTCGATGTGGTTTCTGTGCACCAAGGCACGGTATGAAATGAAGAGTAACGGGTGATTGTGTAGGCAATGTGAAAGAAGTATGGAAATGCTATCTGGCCTCCCTGTGAGAGAGGACCTTATCTTTTTTGCGGCAGCAGACCTTGATATGGCGACATTCCATTGCTAGAATGTGCTAACGCTTGCAACAATGATCTACTTAGGGGGGGTGCCATGAAAATTCCGGTTGTGTTTGCGGACGAAAGACGCGGCTTGGTAAAGGCAGAAGATCTTCAGGAACTGATCGAGCAGGCTGTCATTGTCTCGTTCCTTCGCAGCGACGGCGAATGCGTTCAGGTCGGTACCGACGCTGTGAGAGGAATGGGGGGGAAGAACTACCGCGGTCCGGAGCGTAGAGGCAACGTCCTTTTCTGCTGATCGTGCAGCTTTAGAAGAGCAACCGGCGCAGACGGAAGGCCGACCCTGATTGGGCCGGCCTTCGCAGTTTCCGGGCGGCGCAGCCACCCTGCTGCCCCTTTTCACCCCTCCCATCTTCCCCCTCAAATTCCACCCTTGTTATACGAATCGCGACAAATTCACAAATTTGCAAAACAGCTTTCTCCCTTTCGCATATCTGCGAATGCTTTTCGGGGGAGCATTAGCAGTGATCAACGTGCTGATTTTACGGCCGCATCGCAGGAAGTTGACCCTGTTTCAGCAGCACGGCTTTTTGCTGTTGTGCGAAAAAGTGCGCCCGACAGCCGCCCGCGCAAGCGGTGAGCTTCCTGTTTAAGTCCCCGTATTGCCGGCAATTTCGACCGATATACGAAATGGTAAAACGTTGGTATGCAAGTTGCTAACGTATACGGTAAGAGCGGTCAATCCCAACATGGAGGTATAAAGGCATGTCCAAAACAACATCTAACAAGGGGTGGCAGGTAGTAATCGCCGGAACCGGAATCAACCTGGCGCTCGGGGTGCTGTATGCCTGGAGTATCTTCAAGGGTGCCATCAAGGCGTCCATCGAAAAGGGCGGCGCCGACGCGTTCCAGTGGAGCCTGAGCTCCATCAACGACCCGTACGCTCTTTGCTGTCTCGCCTTTGCTTTCTCGATGATCGTCGCAGGCAAGTGCCAGGACAAGATCGGCCCGGCAAAGACCGCGCTCATCGGCGGCATCCTGGTAGGTGCCGGCTTCTGCCTCATGGGCTACTCCAACAGCTACGCAGCCTGGGTCACCGGCTTCGGCGTCCTGGCCGGCTCCGGCTTCGGTTTCGGCTACTCAGCAGCCACCCCGCCGGCGCTCAAGTGGTTCTCCGCCAAGAAGACCGGCCTCATCGCCGGGATCGTGGTCGCCGGTTTCGGTCTCGCGCCGGTGTACATCGCGCCGCTCTCCAGCTACCTCCTGGGGGTTTACGGCATCCAGCAGTCGATGTACATCTTAGCCGCCGGCTTCGCCATCATCGTCTGCGGCCTCTCCTTCGTGCTGGCCAACCCGCCCAAGGGGTACGTTCCCGCCGAGCCGGTGGTTAAAGGCGAAGAAGGCAAGCCCGCCGTCGCCAAGAAGACCGTGCATGACGCTACCGTTTCCGAGATGCTCCGCTCCCCCAAGTTCTACATGCTCTGGACCACCTTCTTCATCGGTGCAGGCGCAGGCCTTATGGTGATCGGCTCCGTGGCAGGCCTCGCCAAGAAGAGCATGGGCCCCATGGCCTTCGTCGCCGTGGCCATCATGGCGATCGGCAACGCCTCCGGCCGCGTGGTTGCTGGCGTGCTCTCCGACAAGATCGGCCGCCGCGCCACCCTGACCATCATGCTCAGCTTCCAGGCGGTGCTGATGTTCGCAGCCGTCCCCGTTGTCGGCTCCGGTTCCGCCACCCTTCTGGTGCTCCTCGCCTCCTTCATCGGCTTCAACTACGGCTCCAACCTGACCCTCTTCCCCTCCTTCGCCAAGGACTACTGGGGCTTCAAGAACTACGGCCTCAACTACGGCGCGCTGTTCAGCGCCTGGGGCGTAGGCGGCCTGGTGATGGGGCGCGTCTCGGAGATGATGAACGCGCAGCCCGGCGGACTGAACAAGTCCTTCATCCTCGCGGGCTCCTGCCTTGCCCTGGGCACCGTCATCACCTTCTTCCTGCGCGAGAAGAAGGCGGTCGCAGTCGAGGCTACCGAGGTGGTCGGAGAGAAAGTCGCGGTCAAGGTCTCCGCATAGAACCGGCTTTGGCGTCAAGATGATAAAAAGCGGGGCCATGCATTTTCTGCATGGCCCTTTTTTTAACTGATGCTATCATGGCGCACCTTCTGGGTTCACCTTCTGAGTAGTCGAGAGGATCTTAAATGGATACTTCCTACGTCACCATCATGCTGGTGGTCTTTCTCGTGCTGACCGGTCTCGCCATAGACATCGGCTACATGTACGTAAGCGACGAGGACCTGCAGCATACCGCGGAAATGGCAGCCTTGACCGGAGCCGAGTCGCTCAAGCAGCGACTGCTGGTCCAGGCGCAGCAGTCCCCGGAAAAGCTGGCGCAGGTCTCCGCCGACCCCGTGCAGTCCGCGGCCCGCAGCACCGCCGTAGACACCGCGACCGGAAAGCACAGCGCTTCGGCCCTCGTGTCCCTCTTGAACGATAACGGCAACGCCCTCTCCGAAAACAACGACATAACAGTGGGCTTCTGGAACATGAGCAGCCGCAGTTACACCCCGGGGGGAACCCCGGTGAACGCGATGCAGGTGCGGGCGCGACGCACGGCCGAAAGCAGCTCCGTAGGCCTTGGCAGCCTGGGCACTTTCGTCGCCAAGATAAGCGGCACCGCCTCCTTCGGCTCCACGCCGGTGGCCGTGGCCGCCCTGGTCCCCGGCACCCGCTCCAACATCTCCATCTGCGCCGCTGCCTGCGACCCTTCCTGCAGCTATCCCGACGTCTGCAGCGTCCCGGAACGAAGGATGAGCCACCTGCCGTGGGATCCCAATGTCAAAAGCACCAGCGCCAACCGCTACCTCTATACCTCGCTCTTGCACCCGGTCACCATCACCAACACCATGAGCGATCTGGTCTGCCAGGAGATGCCGGTGCAGGAAGTCTGCGGCCTCCCCATCTTCACCGCCGCGATGAAGGACGACGCCATCCTGCGCGACCTGAAGGCCATGATGTACGACCCGAAGGTGGACAGCCCCAACAAGGAGTACGACCAAAACGGCAGGCTCGCGGGGTGGTGGGTGGTGGTCCCTGCCGCCGATTGCGGGGGAGGGCAGGCGGGGGAGGCGTTTGAGCCGCGCACCGTGGTCAAGTACTCCCTGGTGCGCATAAGCCGGATCTGCGTCGGCGGGGAGCCCGGTTGCGGCAAGACCTCCGGGCGCGCCGACCAGCCTGCGATCTCCTGCGCCCCCGGCGGCGAAGGGCTGTACATCGACCGCATCTCCTGCATCGGCTGCGACAGCGCCTCCAAGAGGCAGTTCTTCGGGCTGCGCCCAGTCCTGGTCAACTAGCGAGGCGCGCCGTGCCATGCCGCGCAAATACGCCCCCCGGCGAACTGGTCAAGGCGGTGGAGGAATTCAACCGCGGGGAATGGTTCGAGTGCCACGAGACGCTGGAAGAGCTCTGGGTGGGGGAGAAGGGGGAGCTTAGGGATTTCTACCAAGGGGTGCTGCAGATCGCGGTCGCGCTGCATCACTGGCGTAACGGCAACTTCAAGGGGGCCATCATCCTGCTGCAAGGCGGCGGGGAGTGTCTGCGTCGGGTCTCGCCCGTCTGCCTCAAGCTGGACGTGGCGCGGCTTCAAAAGGATGCCGCAAGGCTCCTCGACGAGCTCTCCGCGCTGGGCGCGGAGCGCATGGCCGAATTGGATCCGGGCCTGGTGCCGAGGCTGCATTTCCTTCCCTGAAACCAAAACAGCCGCCTACGGCCGCCGGTGAAGGGGAGGGGGAGTTGCCGGGTTGACAACCGGTGGCGGTTCGGGCACATTAGCCGGGTTGAGAATCCGAAGGAAAAGAGGTCCTCCCAAAGATGTTCTGGCTGCAATTGGCAGGTGTGGCGGCGCTCGTCACTGTAGGGATATTCTGCATCGCGTTCCTGGAAGAGAAGCTGGTGAGCGGCCCGCGCCGCCGGCAGCTCCAGGAGAAAGCCCGCGAAAAGATCAACGCCGGCACCCGCCGGGAAGAATAAGCCCAGTAGTTCCTCCAAACTGTTCGTCCACAGCGATTGCGGCCTCGGCATTTGGCCATACCCCTCTGCCAGATCCCTGTGCCGCCATCGATGACTCTCCCCCCACCTTGAACCGCCTTTTTCCCCGCTCTTCTCCAATCTCGCAAGTTGTCTTACCTGCCGTACGGGCGGCTGCAACCGTATTGCTGCTGCCGGCTCTGCTGCACAAACAATAGGCTCTTCTGCCTGTTTTTTCATTGGAATAGTGCCTGGGGGTGCGGCGTACGTGCCGGTGAACTCCTTTTAAATCGACAGGTTAGTAGGGGCTTTGCCGGTGTGGCATGGCTTCTGCTAATTATTGGCAGGACGCGAAGTACAACGAAGTGCACGCGGACGATAGACAGGCAATGGCGCCTCTCCACCTTGGTGGGAGGCGCCTTTTTTTATTCAGCGAAAGGGGGAGGATCAGCCGCGGAGGCTGACAGGCTCACAAGGTTAAGCAGCACCAAAATCCAAGATTACAAAGGAGTAAGCAGATGAAAAAGACCATCAAGACCCTCGTAATGGCAACGGCGCTGACCATGGCAACCGCAGCAACCGCAATGGCGACCCCTTCCACACAGATCTGGATCCCCTCAACGGACGTCCAGGGTTACAAGAGCCTGCACCTTGGCATCGACAACTACACCCGCACCTCCAACAACTCCGCCGTAAGCCACGTCTACGACCTGGGGCTGACCGCCGGCGTGCTCCCCTTCGAGAAGGTGCAGGGCGAGGTAGGCATCGACTACATCACCAACGGCAACAACGGTTACGACAGCCAGCCGCTGTACTTCAACGCCAAGCTCGGGACCCCGGAGGGTTCCCTCTTCGAAGGCTCTCCGGCGCTCGCCGTCGGTGGTTACGGTTTCGGCACCAACAGGGACAAGGGAAGCGCCTACCGCACCGACCAGGACGTGATCTACGGGCTGGCCGCGAAGACCCTCCCAGTCGTCGGTCGTCTTTCCGCCGGCTACTACGTCGGCAACGACCAGCTGCTGCTCGACGTCAATGGCAAAAAGGAAAACGACGGCGTGCTCCTCTCCTGGGACCGCACCATGAGTGAGATCTCGGACAAGCTCTGGGTGGCGGTCGACTACCAGGGAGGCGACAACGCCTTGGGCGCGCTCAGCTTCGGCGCCTCCTGGGCCTTCGCCAAGAACGTCTCCGTCATCTTCGGCTACGACATCTACAACGAGAAGAAGCTCGCCGGCGAGAACACCTTCACCACCCAGCTCGACATCAACTTCCCGTAGGGCCGTCTGCCCCCGGACAGATCGAGGGACACGAACTGAAGGAGAGGGGACACCGGTCCCTTCTCCTCTTTCTTTGAATGCGGGGGGACTGTCACAGGAAGCCAGGGGCAGCTTGTAAAATTTTTTCCAGAAAATGGTTGACTGTGGTTCGAAGCCTGTAGTATAAGGTGGGACTCAATGACGCGGGGTGGAGCAGTCTGGTAGCTCGTCGGGCTCATAACCCGAAGGTCACAGGTTCAAATCCTGTCCCCGCAACCAAAACACAACAAGGACTTAGGCTATTGCCTAAGTCCTTTTTTGTTACCTTCTGAAGCATCAACGCCGCTTCCCTTCCTTCAAGCCACGTCCCGCCTTCACATGTTCATCTTGTAAACCCCGTTTTTCACCCTGGTCAGTACGTTGTTCGCCAGCAGATCCTGAAACGCGCTGACTACGGTCGGCTTGCTGGTGCCGAGGGCGTCTGCGACCTCGTCATAGGTTCCATGGAACAGCATGTCGCTGTCGAGATGCGCTATCACGTACTCGATGATCTGCACCCTTTTCCCGCCGATGGAGCTGAGCATCTTCAGCATGAAGTTCTTCTGGTCGAGTTCCATCTTCATGGTCTTTTGAGTGGCGATGGTTGAGAGCAGTTCCAGCATCTCATAGAGATTGATGGGCTTTAGAAGAAAGCCGTCCGCTTTCAGTCTGATGGCGTCGAGAAGGTACTCAGACTCGGAATGGGCCGAGACTATGATGACGTTGACTGAAGGGTATTTCTGTTTGACCGTCGCCAAAAGTTCGAGGCCGGTAGTGCCGGGCATCCGGATGTCGCTCAACACGATGTCCGGCTGCGACTCCTCCATGGCCTGCAGCGCCTTGTCCACGCTGCCGACGCAGACTATTTTCTTGCAGAAGCTGCTGAGAGCCAGATTCATCTGCTCCAGCGCATCCTGTTCGTCATCGACGCAGATGACGGACATCTGTTTCAAAGCTTCGACGTTCATGGTGACTCCTTGGGAGTTGATTTAGCGAATTGCAAACAGATACAGGCGCCGTAGTGCACGGTGCCGTTCACTTCGAAGGGGAGATTTTCCGCCCAGACCCTCCCCTCGTCAAGATTTTCAGCGATCTGTCGGCACAGGTAAAGGCCGAGGCCGGTGCCGTCCGCCTTGTCCTTGGTCGTGACGTACGGCTCGAAAATCCGTCGCAGCAGGTGAGCGGGCACCCCGCCGGCGCTGTCCTGAAACATTACGGTCACGAGGTTCCCCGGTTCTTCGCGAACCGATAGAAGGACCACCCGGCTCCCTTCGGTCATGCAGAGCTGATCCTTCGCGTTGAGCAGGACGTTGATGGTGAGCTGCACCAGGTCGTTTACGAATCCCATGGTCGGGATCGGGGCCGTGATGCGGTTTACAATGGCGATGCGATGACTTTCCATGATCGGTGCGACCATTGATATGGCCCGCTCCACCGACTCATTCAGGTATATCTCCTGTCTGCTGCTGCCGCTCATCAGCAGGGCGCGCCAGTCGTCGATGATGTTCGACATGTAGCGTATGTTCTGATTGGCCAGGGCGACCTGTTTTTTGAGCAGCGCCTCGTCGAGGGTTCCAAGTGCGCCCTGCAGTTCTATGTTCTGCACGGCCAGCGACAGGGTATGAAGCGGCTGCCGCCACTGGTGCCCTATATGCCCCAGCATTTCGCCCAGCGCCGCGTGCTTCGATTTTTGTGCGAGTTGCCGGTTCTTCTCGGTGATGATCACCTCGTATTTACGGAACCCCTTGTAGATTACGAACATGAGGACGGACACCATCGGCAAAAAGAGGAGCAGACGGTTGTACAGGTATTTCCACTGGTTTTGCTTGAAGTGGTTCATGTTGTAGGCCACGAGGTAGCGTCCGGCTTCGTGGCCGTCATGGTCCTGGAAACGAAGGGCGGTGCAGATCAGATAGTATGTCCCTCCCGTCTTGATTTCCGTAAAATCGCGCTTCTTTCCCAACAACGGCATCACCTTGGAAAACAACTGCAAGTCTTGCTGCGGCGAAATGGTTTTGTCGACGAAGCGGTACTCCCCCTGGGGGGTGTCCCTCGTCACCATGGCGGACTTAACACCTTCGAACAACATGCTTGACTTGAACTGGAAAAATTCGGGGGCCACCCCGATTTCAATGGCGCCCGCCAGCGCGCCGGTCCGGCTGTCGATGATGGGAATGCCGATGTCGTAGATGAACGGGACAAAATCACTTTCGAAGCCGTGCACTTCCTTCTTGCGCTCGAGAACGTGCCGCAGCGTTTTCGAGATCGTCTGCTGCTTGGAACCCTCAAGCGCGTAATCGGATGCGCGGTAGAGTACGTGACCGGAAGGGTCGACGATTGTGAAGAGGATGACGGGAACCATGCGCTGTTTGAAATTCTTGTAGAGAGGACTGTATATCTCAGACAGACCCTTGGTGTCTTTGTCCCGTATAAGTTTGATGATGCCCTGATCATCAACAACCGACTTCATGTAATTCAAATTTCTTCTGACCAGATAATCCTGCTCGCTCTTGAACGACCTGGCGATGATGTCCATTGTCGATCTTGAGTAAAATCTCAGATCACCCAGCCTTTGATAATAATCGATGACCGTCATCGCGACAAAGAGACAGAACGAGAGTAAAAATGTCACAGCTATGACTATGTTTTTTCTGCTTATTTGTCTGTCGTAGATCTGCATCGCTACCATCGCCATCCTCCTATGCCCCCTCGTGATGTCCCCGCACTCCAGGCGGGGCATCCTTCGCTCCTGGGGGCGTTTTACCATCCTACACAAAACCGTATAAAAGTAAAATGATTTGAACCGTGAAGGGCTAAAAAAAATCGATATCCCTTGATGGTAAAAAAAAATCGTCAAAAGAAAAAATATTTGACTTTTTGTTTTTGCGGTTTTATATATTTAACCAAGGCGCGCATGACGGGGTGGATCGCACCGCGAACTACCGCCTCAAATCTACAGCGGGAGGATTATATGGGAACGATTCAGGTGAAACGGATGGCCTTGTCGGTCGCTCTGGCCATGGTCCTGGCGACGGCTGCGACGACGGTGGTCCCCTCGGACGCGCACGCGGCGGTCTTCGAGCGGAAAAAGGAAACCCAGGGGGAATTGGGCAAGGTCATCGTCAACCCCTACAAGGTGGCGCCGCTGACCGCCGTCATCGAGCGTGACGGGAAGACGCCAAAAAACATCACGGTCACGGTACTCGGTAAACCGAACGGGGGGGTGGACATCTCGTACCCGGTTTCGCAAGGGGCGCTGCTCAACCACGACGGCATTCCGGTCTTCGGTCTCTACGATGACTACGTCAACAAGGTCCGGGTGGAGTTCACCCTGGACGGCAAGAAGGTGAGCACGCTGTACAGCATCAGGACCAACCCCTTCACAGCCCGGATGCAGGAAGGGCGCAACGAGGTGAAGCCGAAGGTCGAGAAGGCTTCCGCCGTCAAGGGTTTCGAGGGGCGGCTTTACATGCTGACCCTCATGGGGAACGCGGACAACAAGGAATGGGCCTGGGCGCGCCCGGACCACAAGATCCACGGCGCCGGCGAGTGGCTTGAGCCGTCCGAGATCTACATGGTCGACACCAAGGGCGACATCCGCTGGTTCTTCGACAGCGAACAGTTCTACGACAAGTACGGCCGTTCCATCGACGACCAGGGGCGTATCATGAGCATGCACCAGATGCCCAACGGGGACCTGGTCTTCGGGATGGCCCAGAAGTACTTCCGCTACACCCTCATGGGCGAGCAGTCCTTCGCCCGCAAACTCCCCCGCGGCTACATCGACCAGAGCCACGAGATTCTCCCGATGCCGAACGGCCACATGCTGCTGCGCGTCGCCAAGACCAATTACCCCATCCCCGGCACCAACGAGGTGGCGCATACCGTGCGCGACCACGTCATCGAGGTGGACGAAGGTGGGCGTGTCGTGGACGAGTGGGACTTCGTTGCCATCATGGGCAAGGACCAGTTCCGCAAGGATCTCATCGTCGGCCTCGACGCCCGCGCAGTATGTCTCAACATCGACATGAACGCCCAGCACATCGAGGTGAAGGAGAGCATCCCCTACGGCGACAACACCTCGACCGGCGCGGGACGCAACTGGGCCCACATCAACAGCATCAGCTACGACAAGAAGGACGACTCCCTGGTTCTTTCCATGCGCCACCAGGGGATCATCAAGGTCGGCCGCGACAAGAAGGTGAAGTGGATCCTGGCGCCCAACGTCGGCTGGACCAAGGAGATGTCCGCGAAAGTGCTTACCCCTGTGGACAGCAAAGGGAAGAAACTGGCCTGCGAGAACGCCGTCTGCAGCGACACCGAATTCGACTGGTCCTTCACCCAGCACACAGCCTGGATCAGCGAGCGCGGCGCCAATGACGCAAGATACGCCACTATCAGCGTATTCGACAACGGCGACGGCCGCGAGCTCGAGCAGCCGGCCATCGCCACCGACAAGTGGTCACGCGCCGTCGAGTACCGCATCGATGAAAAGAACATGACGGTGGAGCAGACCTGGCAGTTCGGCAAGGAGCGCGGCTGGGACTGGTACAGCCCGGTAACCTCGAACGTCAAGTGGGATGCGGAAAAAGGGACCTACTGGATGCTGAGCGGCGACGTGCACCTGCTATCCAAGGATCGCACCCAGGGCATCATCAACGAGGTCGACCCCAAAACGGGTGACGTGAAGGTGGAGATAGTGCTCTCCAACGACAAGAAGCCGTCCGTCTACTACCGCAGCCATCTGGTGAAACCTGAAACACTCTTCAAGTACTAACGCACCGGCCTGCAGGAGAGGGGGGGACCTCCCCTGCGGGCCTTGCCGCGCAAAAAGAACATGGCGGTCAACGCAAAACGAAATGAAAAGGAGAACAACAATGGTACGCAAATTCTTGAGCACGATCACCAAGAGCCTCGCGCTGGTAGCCTTCCTCGCCGGCACCTCTTTCGCCTTCACCGAGGGAACCGATTACGTCAAGCTCGCGAAACCGATCCCGAACGCCCAGGGGACCCTGATCAAGGTGTTCAGCTACGATTGCCCCTTCTGCTACAAGTACGACAAAAAGATCACTCCGAACCTGGTTCCCAAGCTGCCGGGCGATCTCAAGTTCCGCCCCTTCCATCTGAAGACCAAGGGTAAATACGGCGTCCAGGGGAGCGAGCT
>MTLD01001390.1_pt1 | contig 24800 bp, 19 predicted proteins | sample 1982471 | NCBI WGS metagenome assembly MTLD01 (sample SAMN05712604, study PRJNA340218) | biofilm metagenome | isolation source: sample SPM anode biofilm adapted to -50 mV | place: USA | collected 2012-02-03 | reverse complement strand
CTCCGTCCGCGGGTGTCGCCGCGCCGGCTTTCTCCGGCGCCGCGATTTCCGATGCCGCGGGTGTCGCCGCGCCGACCTTCCCCGGCGCCGCGGTTTCCACGGCGGCTCCGGCTCCCGACGCTCCGTCCGCGGGCGCCGCGGCTTCCTCGGCGCTCCGGTAGCGGGCGACCACGTCGTCCGGGCTGAAGCCCAGGTAATCGGCGTAGTTGTGGATAAAGCCGACCACGTAGGGCTCGCCGGGAAATCCCGTGAAGTCGTCGTTCTCGATCTTTGCCAGGAACCTGATGCTGATGTTCGTGTCGTCCGCGATCCGCTCGAGGGTCAAGCCCTTCCTGAGCCTTGTTTCCTGCAGAATCGATCCTATCTTTGCCATGGAGACTTCTTCACCTCTCGCCGCCCTGCGCGGTCTTTGCCGTATGAACCTTCAGACGCCGCAAAAACGTTCACTGGAAAAGGAAATTATTGTACACATTGGCGCTCGCCGGAGCGTCATAGATGAAACGCGTGGCCGGGATGCTTTGATTCAGCCTGATCGAGTTGAAATCGAAGGCGATCCGCTCGTTCGCCACGGTCCACCCCTCGATCCTCCGGATCAGGAGGCTGGATTCGGAGACCGAGACGCGGATCGTCTTGAAGCCTTCCGACACCGTCTTGCGCGAGAGGAGGAGCTTGTACACCTTCTCGGGGTTCGACTGGTCGAGGGCGGAGGCCTGCGGGGCGGATTCCCACGCGATCGTATAGTTGCGCTTCATCATGGAGAGCCCTTCGCGCGAGGCGAGGGAGGCGGCGCCGGCGCCCAGGCCCGCGCCGCCCGTCTCCTGCTGGAGCACGGCGCGGTATTGAGGAATGTAGACTACGAGCCTGTCGCCGTCGAAGACGATCACCTGCTCGGGCGGCTGCGTGAAATCGATGCGCAGCAGCGAGGGCGATTTGAAGTACAGCTTCCCGGTCATCGGCTGGCCGGCGTTGGAAATCGCGATGGAAGCCTCGTAATCCTCGACGCCGGCGTACTTGTCCGAAACCTTCGCGAAGAACTGCTCGGCGGTCACGATGTCCTGCGCCCCGGCCGCGGCGGCCAGGATGAGGAATGCTGCGATGGCTGCGTAGAATCGTTTCATTCGTTTCAGCTCCGTTCGATCTGGAGGATGAGGCTCGGCATGTCGGTGACCGCCGGCGGCCCGAAGTACTGGATGGCGCCCGGCAGCCTGTAGTCCGAGGAGAGCGCCCACTTGTCGCGCTGGGAGGCGAAGGCTTTGAAAGGCTTGCCGTCGAGCTCGACGAGCGCCTTCCTGATCACCGGCTTGTCGGCGCCGTGGCGATGCTCGATATTCATCATCGAAACCAGGGGAATGCCGCCCGGAATCCACTCGCCCGCGGGCGCCGCGAGGTTGCGGATGGAGGCGATATAGCCCGAGAAGCCATAGAGGGCGAGCAGGTAGGCCGTGAATCCCAGCGAGTAGCAGTAGTCGGCGTCGAAATTGGTCGGGAAGGCGCAGCGGCCCTCGTAGCCCATGAAGTGGGTCTGGTAGTCGAACTTGCCCTTGTAGGCGCCCTCCGCGGCCAGGACGGCGAGCCTGGCCTTGACCATCGCCACGAGGAGCTTCTCGGTCTCGATCCTGGAGACCTGCACGTTGCCGTGGGGATCGCGGTCCCAGCAAAGCTGGGCGCTGATCTCGCCGGGCAGCGAGCTGAAGAGCGCGGCCGATTCAGCCGCGAGCTTGCCGGCGATGAAAGCCTTCTGCGCCTCCACGGAGGGCAGGGCCTTGAAAGCCTCGGCCTCGTGGGCGAGCAGGTCGTTGATGCTTTCGATCAGGACCTTCATCTCGGGCACGAACTCGATGAGCCCCTCGGGGATGAGGACGATGCCGTAGTTTTCGCCCTTGGCGGCGCGCGCGGCGACGGAGGAAACGATGGTCTCGACGATCCGCGAGAGGCTCATCTTCTTTTCCTCGATCTCCTCGGAGATCAGGGCGATGTTGGGCCTGGTCTGGAGGGCGCATTCCAGGGCGATGTGGGAGGCCGACCGCCCCATCAGGCGGATGAAGTGCCAGTATTTCCTGCCGGAGGGGGCGTCGCGGCAGATGTTACCGATCAGCTCGGCGTAGGTTTTCGTAGCGGTATCGAAGCCGAAGGAAGTCTCGATCCACTCGTTCTTGAGATCGCCGTCGATCGTCTTCGGGACTCCGACGACCGCGATGGGAGCCCCATGCGAGGCGAAGTACTCGGCCAGGAGGGCCGCGTTCGTGTTGGAATCGTCGCCGCCGACCACGACCAGGGCGTCCAGCTTGTGGGCGAGGGCGTTGGCCAGGGCTTTTTCGAACTGCTCCGGGGTCTCGATCTTGGTGCGGCCCGAGCCGACCATGTCGAATCCGCCGGTATTGCGGTAGGAATCGACCAGTTCGGCGGTTATCTCGATATACTTATCGTCGACGAGGCCGCCCGGGCCTCCCTTGAAGCCGATGAGCCTTGAATCCGGCGATCCCTTGCGGAGTCCGTCGAAAAGGCCGGCGATGACATTGTGGCCGCCGGGGGCGGGGCCGCCGGAGAGCAGGACGCCGAGCGTCAGCGCCCTGGAGGCGAAGGCGTTGCCGCCAGCCGCGAACTTCACGGCGGGCTTGCCGTAGCTGTGCGTGAAAATCTTCTTGAGGGCTTCCTTATCGTAGGCGGGCTCGATGATCTCGGTCGGGATGGCCTTTATCGAAGCGACGGGAGATGCGTAGATTTCCGGCGTCTTGGGCAGGTAGGCGAAACGCGCGTTATGGAGAGGCGAACGGTCGGACATGACGTGTAGTCTCCTGAAAGAAGTATAGGGATAATTCTACTTGTTTAAAGGTAAAATGAAAAGAGTGCCTTCACGGAACCCCCGCGCCGATTTCCGGCCGGCGGAGGCGGGAATTTTCCAAACCCGCCTCAACATGGGGCGGATTGCTGCCGATACATTGAGGGGAAATGATGATGAAACGCTGCTTCACGACAACTCTGATACTCGTTCTCGCACTGCTCGCGACCTCGGCCTCAGCCGAGAATATCCTTAAGCACACCCTGGAAAAAGGCGAGACGCTGTACTCCGTGTCGAGGAAGTACAAGGTTTCCTACGAAGCCCTCGCCTCGGCGAACGGCATCACCGATCCGACCAAGCTCAAGGTCGGCACCGTCCTGATCATCCCATCGGTCCATGTCGTCGAAAAGGGCGAAACGCTCTTCGGCCTCGCCAGGCAATACGGTATTTCCGTCGGCGACCTCCTCGCCGCGAACAAGCTCAGCCAGGGCTACGTGCTGAAGATCGGCGACGTCCTCGTCGTGCCGGCCGCGGCGCCCGCCGCTGATTCCGCCGTGCAGCCCGTTCCCGCGCCGGCCTCCACGACGGCCACCGTCGCCAAGAACGCGCCGGCGCCCGCCGCATCGACAACGACAATTCCCGCGCCGGCCAAGCCGGCCGCGACCGCGGCGACTGCCACCACGCTCGCCGCGGGCTCCAAGACTTCGCCCGCGACCACGACGACGATCGCCGCGCACGCGACGACGACCGTCGCGAAGCAGGCTCCATCGACGGCCACTTCCATTCCCATGCCGGAACCCGTCAAGCTCCAGGAGCGCGAGGTCGACATGAAGCTCGGCTGGCCCGTTCCCGGCAAGGCGCTCTATCTCGATGGAAAGCTCGAGGGCGTCATGATCCGCGTCAAGCCGGGCGAGATCACTAAAGCCATAGCCTCAGGCACCGTAGTTTCGGCGGGGCCTTCGCGAGGCTTCAACCAAGTCGCCTTCGTCCAGGCCAAGTCGGGCTACGTCTATGTGTATGGCGGCAATGAATCGCTCACCGTTAAGACGGGCGACCAGGTCGCCTCTGGAAAGGAGATCGGCAAGATCGGGCTGGACGCCAAGGATGGCTCTCCGATCGCCTATTTCTTCGTGTTCAGGAACGGCCAGCCGATCGATCCGGCGCTCGCGCCGCGGGACTAGTTCAATCCGCCTTTCGCAGCCGAACCCTCATCGAGTGCAAGCCCCAGCTCGCGGCGATGAAGTTATGTGATTTCTGATATTTTACGGCCTCGCAGTTATTTTTAGCCTTCCATGCAGTTTCGAGCCATGCTATTGTTCATCCAGGCACATACGTAAAAGGGTTTACCTGGATGAATTGGAAAGACCAGACCGAAGATGTTCGGAATTCTCTTTCTCCCTCTTCAGGAACCGAGCGCCCTGCGATGAGTGCACATCCCGCGCGAACGATAAAAAAGAAACACCATGCGGGGGAGAAAGACCCGCTTTCCCTCTACCTTCTGCAAATTTCTCGCTTCAAACTCCTCAACGCCGAAGAGGAGCAGTCCGTGGGGAAGGAAATCCAGGAGCGCGCCAAGGACGCGGCCGCCGCCAGAGGAACGCTCGCCGAGCGCAATGACGATGCTTCCCGAAAAGAACTCGCGGCCGTCGAGAAGGCGCTAAACGACGCCAAGCAGAAAATGATCAGCGCCAACCTCCGGCTCGTCGTGTCCATCGCCAAGAGCTACCAGCATCGCGGCTTGGGATTGCTCGACCTTATCGACGAGGGGAACATCGGCCTCCTTGAGGCCGTGGCCCGTTTCGACTATTCCCGCGGCTATCGGTTCTCCACGTACGCGACCTGGTGGATCAGGCAGGCCATCATCAAGAGCCTGGCCGACCAGGGTCGCGTCATCCGCATTCCCGTCCACATGCTGAATACGATTCGCAAATGCTACTATGCCTCGAAACAGCTCACGCAGGAGCTGGGGCGCGCGCCCGAGGTGGATGAGCTCGCCGCCCGCGTCGACATGCCGCGGCAGAAGCTTCTCAAGGTCATGGAGTTTTCTCAGAACACCGCGAGCCTGGATTCCGCGATCGACGACGAGAACAGCACCGCGCTGTCGGATGTGATACGCGACGATTCCGGACTGGACCCTTTCTCCGAGGCTTTCGCCGAGACGATGAAGCAGATGCTCGACGTGGTGCTCAAGGACTTGAGCGAGCGCGAGACGGTGATCCTCAGGCTGCGATACGGGCTTTCCGGCGAATCGACGCACACGCTGGAGGAGACGGGCAAGGTGCTCGGCATCACGAGGGAGCGCGTGCGTCAAATCCAGGAAAGGGCGCTCGAGAAACTGCGCCAGCGCAAGGAGCTGTCGGACGCCGAATAGGGCCGATGGCCGGCGAGCGGGGCGGCGGCGCCGCAAAAAGAGGGCGCCCGGGCGGAAGTTTTCCGCCCGGGCGCCCTTTTCGTTTCCGCGGGATGCCGCGCTTACTGGAACAGCGCCAGGATGGCGGCGTCGCCCTTGGCCTTGGCCACATCCAGCGCCGTTTCGCCCGAGATATTCTTGGCGGCGCGATCGACGCCGAGGCTGAGAATGAGCTTGACCGTTTCGGCCTTGCCCGTCCTCACGGCGTAGTGGAGGAAGCCCTCGCCGAGAGCGTCGGCGGCCCCGAGCCCCGCCGCGAGCACGAAATCCTTCGTCCCGGCGGGGTCTGCCAGCGCCATGGCGGCCGGCGTCACACCCTGGTAGTTGGGGGCGAAAGGATCGGCGTGCGCCGCGAGGAGGATGCCCGCCGCCGCGTAATCCTTCATCTCGAGGGCCGCGTGGAGCGGGGTCGTGGCGTAGCGGTCCCTGCTCGAGGGATCGGCGCCCGCGCCCAGCGCCAGGGCAAGCATGTCGGGCGACGCCTTGGCTTCGACGAGGAGCCTGAGCGGCGTCTTCCCGTCGGCGTTGGGCTTGTCGACCGAGCGCTCGCCGAGGACTTCGCGAAGCACGGTCATTCCTTTCTTTATGGCCGAAAGCAGGGGGTAATCGTTCGCCGCGTTCCTGGCGAGGATATCGGCGTCGGCGTGCACCAGCACTCTGATAAGGTCCAGCTTTCCGGTCTCGACCGCCTGGTACAGCGGAGTGGATCCGGCGTAGTCGCGCGCGTCGACTCGCGAGCCCGCCTTGAGCAGGTACTGCACGATCGGGGTTTGAGCCTCGCGGGCGGCCGCTGCGAGCGGGGTAAGTCCGCGGTTGTCGCGCACTTCGAGCGCCGCCCCGCGATCGACGAGATAGTTGGCGAACTCGGTGTTCTGCTTGCGGACCGCCTGATGGAGGGCGGCCTCCCCGGTGAAGTTGCGCGCGTTCAGGTCGACGCCCGACAGCACGAGGACCTGCAGGCAGGTCTTGGCGTCCGAGAGCACCGCGATATTGAGCGGCGCGTCGCCGTTGATGTCGCGGGCGGAGAGGGAAGCGCCGTTGGCGATGAGATAGCGCGCCGCCTCGGCGGCGTCGGTGCGCACCGCCGCGTGGATCAGCGTTTCGCGCGCCGAGTTGACCGCCTCGAGATCGGCGCCCTTGGATCTCAGGTATTCGAGTCCGTCGGCCAGGTTCTTGCGCGCGGCCAGGTGGCCGACCGTGTCGCCGTTCGAGTCGCGGGCGGTGATCACCGAGGGGATGAAGAACCAGTCATAGGGTCCGTCTTTGGCGGCGAGCGCCAGGAACACCGGCGTGTCTTTCGCGGCGTTCGAGGCGAATATGTCGGCCTTGGTGTTGATCAGGATCAAGCCTTGCTGGGGGAGATTGAGGCGCACCGCGACATGGAGCGCGTTGTCGCCCGAGTTGTTGCGGATGTTCGGATCGCCGCCCTTGGCGAGAATGAGCGAAATCACCTCGGGCGAGCCTTTCATGGCCACCGCGGTGGAGATGACGCTGTTGCCGAGGTTGTCGCGCTGGAGCACGTTGGTCTTGAGGACGATCTTGTCGACCGCCTCGATGCCGCGGCTCACGGCGATGGAGAGCGGGCTCTCGCCGGCCAGGTTCTTGAGGAAGACGTCGGAACCCGCCGCGATCAGCGCGTCGGCGTACTGGTAGTTGCCCGCCTTGACGCAGATCATCAACGCCGTGTCGCCGTCCAGATTGGCCGCGTTGACCGGGGCTCCCGCCTTGAGGAGTTCCTCGACGATCATCGGCTCGTACGCGAGCTTGACCGCCTTGTGGAGGGCGGTGTTGCCGTCCTGATCCTTGAGCGAGGGGTCGGCCTTGTACTTGAGGAGGAGCTGGGTCATCTTGAGCCTGAAGGTCGCCGGCGAGGGGAGGTGGAGGGGCGTGTTGTTCCTCGCGTCCCTGATGTCGGGATCGGCTCCATTCTTGAGGAGTAGCTCGGCGCCGTCCAGCCAGCCGGTCTTCACCGTGCTGTGGAGGGGCGCGTCGCCGTTGAGATTCTTGATGTTCGCGGTCAGCCCCTTGGAGAGCAGGAAATCGGCGAAACCGAGCTGGAAGCGCGAAACCGCCTCGTGGAGGGGCGTGTTGCCGTTGCTGAAGCGCACGGTATTGTAGTCGGCCGAGCGCACGGTCGTGGCGAACCAGGCGAATTCCGGGAAGGAGGGATTGGCTCCCTTCAGGATGAGCTTCTCGGCGATGATCGCCGCGTCCTTGTAATCGGGATAGAGGAGGGCGAGGTCGAGGGCCGTCCGGTCCGCCTTGTCCTTGCGCTGCACCGAGGCGCCGATGTCGAGCAGCATGCTCGTCTCGGCGACCATGCGGCGGTCGGCGGCGATATGAAGCGCCGTCCTGCCGTCCTTGCCCGCTCCGTCGATGTTCTTGGCGTTGAAGACGGCGCGAAGCATGTCGGTGCCGGCGTTCAGCGCCGCCTCGGCGGGCGTCGAGCCCGATACGTCGGCGATGAAGGGGTCGGCATCGCGGCCAACCAGCATGCGCGCCATGTCGGCGTTCTTTCGATCGATGGCGTAGCGCAGCGGGGTCTTGCCCGCCGGGTCCTTTACGTCCTTCTCCGCGCCGAGCACGATCAGGATTTCAGCTATCTGGGCGTCGCCGCGCATCACGGCGTGGTGAAGAGGATAGAGGCCTTGTCCGTCGGCCGTGTTCAGCTGTTCGCGGTTGGAGTAGAACTTCTTGATCGCGTTGATGTCGCCGGAAAGCACAAGATCGGTGAGGGTGACTTCCTTGGAAGGAGGCGCGCTCGCGCACGAAGCGGCGATCATCAGCGCCGCCATAGCGGAGATAAGGGTCAAACGCCCGCGCTTTCTTGTCTGTGTCATTCCTTCACCTCTCATTGGATTCCCATGCGATGGAAGCATGTGTCTTCATTGTTTATCGGCATTCCCGTCCGGAGGGACAATGCCTTTACTAATGTATATCGCATTTTCCTGAGCCCTCCAGGCAATTGACGCGCGTCCGAGCTTCTTTTTGCCGCTTAGCCTTGCCAGTACGGATATGTCCGGCTATTCTCTTGTTAGGTGTACAAAAGAGGCTCGCGAAGGCGCGCCTAACGGCAAGGAGGCTGCAATGGTCGTTGGTTCGTTCATGCCGGCGCATTCCGTCTGGGATGCAGCGTTCGACACGCTCGCCCGCGAGTTCCCCACCCATCGTTTTCTCAAGGCGCTCACCCCCGATTCTCCACAGGTGCAGGTCGTTGAGGCGGCGCTGGTAGGCCAGCTGCCGCGTGAAACCTTCGAAGCGGCGGCTTCGCTCAAAGCGATTTTTCTTCCCATAACCGGAGTCAACCATATTCCCGTCGAGCTTTTGGCGGAGCGCGGCGTCCGGGTCTTCAACGTGCACGCGAACGCCTTCGACGTGGCGGAGCGGGCCCTCGCGCTCACGCTGGCCTATTATGGCCGCGTGATCGAGTATCACAACGACCTGCGCCAGTCGGTCTGGCACGGCATGTGGGCCCGCGGCGGGGCCGAGGATAACTGGGACAGCATTTACGGCAAGACCTGCGCGATCCTCGGCGCCGGGGCGATCGGCAGCGAGCTCGCCAAGCTGCTCAAAGCCTTTTCCTGCACCGTCTACGGCTGGCGGCGCCATTCCGGACAGCCCGCGCCCGAAGGCTTCGACGCGATCGTGCCCGATCTCGCCGAGGCGGTGGCGAAGGCTGAAATCGTCTTCTCGATCCTTCCCGCGACGCCGCTCACCGTCGGCATCGTATCCAAGGAACTCCTGGCATCGATGAAGGGGAAATTCTTCGTCAACGTGGGCCGCGGATCGACGGTGGACGAGGAAGGCCTCTATCTGGCGCTTCGCGATGGAATCCTCAAGGGCGCCGCGATCGATACCTGGTACACCTATCCCGCCACGGGAAAGGTCAGCGCCCCGTCGCGCTTCCCGATCCATGAGTTTCCGAACGTCATCCTCTCGCCCCATGTCGGGGGAAGCACGAACCAAGCCAGGGACAAGTCGGTCGATTCGACGCTGAGGAATATCAGGGATTACCTGAATACGGGGCATTGCGCGCGCGAGGCGGATCTGGCGGCGATGTATTAGAAGAGATCCTCCGGCGCCTCGATCAGCATGTGCGGGAAGTCCGCGTAGAGGCTGAGGAGTTCGTAGAGGCGATCGAAGGGGATCCGCTCGCGGTCGAACACGACATAAGGCAGGAGCTCCGAAAGCCTCTCGGCGTTGTAGCCGGTCTTGCCCGTGATGATCACCATCGTCTCGAGGTCTTGGGCTTCCTCGGTGGCCCGGTAGGCCAGGGAAAGGTTCCGCGTGGCGAAGAACATCCTCGTCTGGTAGCCCTCCTGGGGGTCGGGCGAGAAGAAGTGCGCCAGCTCGTAATAATGGTCCGGGAAGATGAAGGCGTCCTGAATCCGCTCGACCAGACGCTCGGAGGGTATCCGCGTATCGCTCGTCAGGACTATCTGATAGAGCGTAAAGGGATTGTCCCGCCGCAGGTCGCGGGCGGCGCGCACGAGCCTGGAGAGACTCTCGGGATCGTCGGCATCGGCCAGCAGGGTGATCGAATTGGCGAGCTTGGTTGGATTCAGGCGCATCCAGTCGATATTCTCGAGTTTGCGGGTATCCATGAAAGCCCTGAAACCGTTCTTGTCGGAAGCGAAATGCGGAGCGGGCGGCGAGGCCCATTCCACGTCGAAGCTTTCCTCGAAAGAGGTCACGGCGTCGATCATGTCGTCGCCCGAGATCCAATCGTTGCTGGTCACCCAGTATGGCGGCAGCTCCATCCGCGACATGCGCCATTCGTCGGCGCGCTCCCTGGCGTCCGTGCCCGGCAGGAAGGACAGGGGATAGAGTTCGGCCTCCTGGCCGAGACCGTGCATTCCGAGGAAGTCGAAAGTCTCGATCACCTGCTCGTAGCCGTCGAAGGGCAGGCCGAGGATCAGCCCCGTCTTGATGATGATGCGCTGCTTCTGGAGGATCTCCGCGCCGCGGGCGAAGCCCTCGAGGTCCATGCTGCGGTTGACCGCCTCGAGCGCCTTGGGATTGATGCTCTGGAGGCCAGCCTCGATCGAGGCGATGCCCGCCGACTTGAGGAGGGATCCGAGCTTGTCGGTGACGGAATCCAGCCGCATCTCCGTGTGCATCGGGATGGCCGCGGTGTTCGCGTCGGCGAAGTCCGCGAGCCTCTGCTCCAGGTCCGCGCCGAACTGGAACGAGGGATCCATGATGTACAGCTCGGAGCAGCCGACTTGCGAGGCTTCCCTGATCACCTGCAGGGCCTGCTCGTGGGGATACCGCCGCAGGGTGGGGTAGTTCTTGCCGTAGAAGCAGTAGGCGCAGTGGTAGGGGCAGCCGCGCATCGTCTCGATGTGGATCGGCGCGTCCTTGACGATGGGGAGGGTTCCCGCCAAGTAGGGGCTCGGAAGGGTTGCCAGATCGAGGAGGTTGTCGGCTTTGTAGAGTCTGGAGAGGGGGCGGTGCTGCCTGACATCGCGCAGAATCTCCGCGAAGGGAAGTTCGCCCTCTCCGGCGGCCAGCGCGTGGAAGGGCGAACGGTCCATGATCGGCATGCCCTCCACGACCTCCGGGCCGCCGGCCACGAAGCGCGTGCGCGGGAGCTTTTCCCTCGCCTTTCCGGCGATGTAGAGGCTGCGCTCGAGATTCCAGGCGTAGAGGCTGAAGGCGACGAGGTCGGGCTCGCTCGCCACCAGCGTTTCGACGATCGCCGAATCCGAGCCGCAGTCGGCTATGCCTTGATCGAGGATGCTCCATTCGGACCTTTCCAAAAGGCCTATCGATTCGGCGTACGCGGTAAGGTACCCTGCGGCGAGGGGAACGTTGGCTGCCGAGTCGTCCCAGTCCGGCTCCTGGACCGGCAATTGCACAAATACTATCTTCATTATCCTTGTATTCCTATTTCCTTGCATTCACTGTACGGGAAAAGCCCGATTTAATCCATGCCGGCTCAGCCCTGCGCGCCGATAATATCGGCGAGTCCCGCCGAGGCGGGAAAATCCGGGAAACGCTCATGCCAGGGGCCGAGCTTGTCGGCGCCGGCCGCGGCGGCCGAAAGCTTTTCCAGATAGGTCTTTCGAGGCAGGTCCACGCCGCCCATGCCGGCCACGTAGTCGGTATACACCTGGCTGTCGATCAGCGAAAAACCGTTTTCAAAGAGCTTCATGGCCAGGCAGAGGAAGGCCGAGCGCGAGGCGCCGCTCGCGATGCTGAACATCGACTCGCCGAAGAAGGCATCGCCGAGACTCACGCCGTAGAGACCTCCCGCCAAATCGCCGCCCGCCCAGGCTTCCGCCGAGTGGGCATAGCCCAAACGATGGAGCTCCTTGTAGGCGTCGATCATGTCGTCGACGATCCATGTGCCGCCCTGCCCCGGGCGCTCGATGCGCGCGCAGGACTCGATAACCCGGTCGAAGGCGCCGTCGAGCGTGAGCCTGAATTCACGCCGCCGCAACAGCTTGCGCGAGGTGGCTGAAACATGGAACGTCTCCGGGAGCACTGCGAAGCGAGGGTCGGGGCTCCACCAGAGCAGGGGCTCCCGCTCGCCATACCAGGGGAAAATGCCCTGGCGGTAAGCTGAAAGCAGGATGCCCGGCGACAAGTTTCCGCCGACGCAGACGATGCCTTCCGGCGAGGCTCCCTCGATGGGAGGAAAGCTATAGGAACAGCCTTCGTCGAGCCTCGGGACGGAGCGGAGGAAGCGTATCATCCCATGCCGAACCGGCCGGTCTGCCCGCCGTCAGGCGGTCAGGCCGGCTGTCCCGCCGTCGCCGGCGCCGAAGCCTCGACAAGCGCTTCCGGCGGCTCGACCGAGAAGGCGATGTCCCCGGCGACCAGGTCGGCGATCGCCGTTCCGCCATGCTCGAGCCGGCCGAAGAGCACTTCGTCCACGAAGAAGGACTTGATCTTGTCCTCCACCAGGCGGCCGATGTTGCGGGCGCCGAATTCCTTCGAGTATCCCTTTTCGGCCAGATAGGCGATGACAGCCTCGCTCGCCACGAGCTTGACCTTCTTTTCGGCGAGCTGCTCCCTGAAATCGTCCAGGGCCTTGGCGACGATCTTCTGGATGATGTCCATCGGCAGGTTGCCGAAGTGCACGACGGCGTCCAGGCGGTTGCGGAATTCAGGCGTGAACGACCGCTCGACGGCGTCGTCCAGCGCGGCGTTCGTCATGACGCGGTCCCCGAAGCCGATGAGGCTCTTGCCCACGTCGCGGGCTCCCGCGTTGCTGGTCATGATCAAAATGACGTTGCGGAAATCGGCTTTCCTGCCCTGGTTGTCCGTCAGCGTGGCGTAATCCATGATCTGCAGGAGGATATTGTAGATGTCGCTGTGGGCCTTCTCGATCTCGTCCAGGAGGACTACCGCGTGCGGGTTTTTGCGGATGGCGTCCGTAAGGAGTCCGCCTTCCTCGTAGCCGACGTAGCCGGGCGGCGAGCCGATCAGGCGGGACACGGTGTGCTTTTCCTGGTACTCGCTCATGTCGAAGCGGTGGAGCGTGACGCCCAGCTGCTTCGACAGCTGCCGGGCGAGCTCGGTCTTGCCGACGCCCGTGGGGCCGACGAAGAGGAAGTTCGCCACGGGCTTGTCGGGAGTCCGGAAGCCCGCGCGGCTGCGCTTGACCGCCTTGACCACGGCGTCGATGGCTGCGTCCTGGCCGAACACCTCGAGCTTGAGGGCGGCGTCCAGGCCCGCGAGCCTGTCCTTCTCCGACGAGGAGACCGAGCGCTCGGGAATCCTGGCTATCTTGGCCACGACCGTTTCGATCTCATGCACCTTGATGTCGACGAGGCTGTCCGCCTCCTTCTCGCCATCCTTGTAGGCGTTGATGCGCGCGCGCGCCCCCGCCTCGTCGATAACGTCGATCGCCTTGTCGGGCAGGCGCCGCTCGGTGATGAACTGGGCCGAGAGCCGCACCGCCGACTCCAGCGCCTCGTCCGTATAGCGCACCTTGTGGTAATCCTCGTATTTCGAGCGCAGACCCTTGAGTATCTCGACCGTCTCGGCCTGGCTGGGCTCGACGATGTCTATTTTCTGGAACCGGCGCGATAGGGCTCGATCCTTTTCGAAAATCTTGTTGTACTCGTCGTAGGTGGTCGAGCCGATGCAGCGCAGCTTTCCCGAGGTGAGGGCGGGCTTGAGCAGGTTCGAGGCGTCCATGGAGCCGCCCGTGACGGCGCCGGCGCCCACGATCGTGTGGATTTCGTCGATGAAGAGAATGGCCTTCTCCTTTTTGAGAAGGACGTCGACCACTTTCTTGACGCGCTCCTCGAAATCGCCGCGGAACTTCGTCCCGGCGAGGAGGGCGCCCATGTCCAGGCTGTAGATCGTGTAGCCCGCGAGGAGGGGAGGAACCTTTCCGGCCACGATGCGCTGCGCGAGACCCTCCGTTATGGCGGTCTTGCCCACGCCGGCGTCGCCCACGTGGATGGGATTGTTCTTGAGGCGCCTGCAGAGCACCTGGATCGTGCGCTCGATCTCGGCCTCGCGGCCGATCACGGGCTCCAGCTTGCCAGCTGCGGCTTGGGCGGTCAGATCCGTCGCGAAGCGCTCCAGCGGTCCCGGACGCGATGCTTTCTTGTCATGGCCTTCCGCATCCGGTTTGCCCTCGGTGTCTTCGAGGCTGAGTATTTCGTCGTCGGTGAGGTCGTCGATGCCGTGCGAGAGCACCTCGAGGAGCTGGAGCCGCTTGATGCCCAGCTTGCGCATGTAGTACCCGGCGTAGGTGCGCTCCTCGTCGTAGAGCGAGACGATGAGGTCCGAAACCTCGACCTCGCTCTTTCCTGAGGCTTGGGACTGCATCACCGCGCGCTCGATCACCGCCTGGAACGAGGAGGTCTGCACCGGCTCGGCGCTGGTTCGCACCACGGGCACCTTCTGCTCGAAGTAGGCTTCGAGCCCGCGCTTCAGCTGCTCGATGTCGGCCTCGCATCCTTCGAGCACCAGCCGGATTTTTTCGAAAGAGATCCCTGCGTAGAGCAGGTGCTCCGGCGTGAGGTATTCGTGGTTGCGGACTTTCGCCTCGTTGTAGGCCGCGTTGAAAATGGCCTGGACTTCCTGGCTTACCTTCATATCTTACACTTTCTCCATCGTGCAGCGCAGGGGAAAGCCCATCTGATGGGCCAGCGAATGCACCTGATTGATTTTCGTCGCGGCGATGTCGTAACTGTAGACGCCGACGACGCCCCTGCCTTTCCTGTGTACGTCGATCATGATTTTCGACGCTTCCGGCAATGACTTGTGGAAAATTGTCATCAATACCGAAACGACGAATTCCATTGTGGTGAAATCGTCGTTAAGGAGGACGACCCTGAATTCCTCAGGCTCCCTCGGTTCCGAGAGCTGTTCCTCGCCGGCGACGACCTGGCTTTCGTTCGATAGTTGTCCACTCATGCTGATCATAAAATATCCACAGAATATACTTATAAACAAGCTATTCGGGAATAGCGCCCGCGAGCGTAGCTCGCGAGCGATCTTGACAGCGCGGGCCGCTCTGTAGGATATTCTAGTCACATGCGATGATGGAGACGAGTATCCGGCATCACCGCGTCGCGAGAGAGGAACCCCTGGCGCCTTACGCGCCCGGCTGGGAGGGTTCCGTCGCGGTGCCGGGGAAAACCACTCCGTAGCAGCTTCGGTGAAAGCGCGGGCCGGATCGGCGGCGCGAGTATTCGGGGACGGCGGCCTTCCGTAAAAGGCGTCGAGAGCGGCCCCCGTCGAGGGGTGCCGAAGTAAGGTGGCACCGCGGATTCCCGCGAGTCCGACGACATGTCGGCCCCCGGGCGATTCGTCCTTACGCGAAGCGCGGCTTCCGTAGGGGCGATTGCGCCCGGGGGCCGCGTCGTATTCGGACAGTCGCGGCGAAGCCCATGCCAGGAGCGGGCCGCGAAAAGGAGCTATGCTTATGGCAAACGATGTCAACCTTGTGCGGCACTCGGCCGCGCATGTCATGGCGGAGGCGGTCCTCCACCTCTATCCCGGCACCAAGTTCGGGATTGGCCCCGCCATCGACGAAGGCTTCTACTATGATTTCCTCCTGCCCGCGCCCATCGCCAACGACGACCTCCCCGCGATCGAGAAGGAAATGCGCAGGATCATCTCCGGCGGACACGCCTTCGCGCGCCGCGAGGTCTCCAAGGAAGAGGCGAGGCAGCTCTTCGCCGACCAGCCCTTCAAGCTCGAGCTTATCGACGAGTTGGAGGACGGAACGATCTCCGTCTACGAGCAGGACGGCTTCATGGACCTCTGCCGCGGCCCCCACCTCCAGAATACCAGGGAGATCCGCCCCGACTGCTTCAAGCTCAAGACGGTGGCCGGCGCCTATTGGCGCGGCGACGAGAAGCGCCCCATGCTCACCCGCATCTACGCGTACGCCTTCGCCAGCAAGGCCGACCTCGAGGCCTACCTCAAGATGCTCGAGGAGGCGGAGAAGCGCGACAACCGCCGCCTGGGCAAGGAGCTCGACCTCTTCTCCGTCCACGAGGAAGCCGGCCCCGGCTTGATCTACTGGCACCCAAAGGGCGGCCGCTTCAGGGTGGCGCTCGAGAACTGGTGGCGCGAGGAGCACTACAAGAACGGGTATGAAATCCTCTTCACCCCCCATATCGGCAAGAGCTGGCTCTGGGAGACCTCCGGCCACCTCGGCTTCTACAAGGGCAACATGTACTCGCCGATGAAGATCGACGAGGACGACTACTACATCAAGCCGATGAACTGTCCCTTCCATATCATGGTGTACAAGAACAGCGTGCACTCCTACCGCGACCTGCCCCTGCGCTGGGCGGAGCTCGGCACCGTGTACCGCTACGAGCGTTCGGGAACCCTGCACGGCCTCATGCGCGTGCGCGGCTTCACCCAGGACGACGCCCATATCTTCTGCACGCCGGACCAGATCGAAGGCGAAATCGCCGAAGTGCTGCGCTTCAGCCTCTATATGCACAAGACCCTGGGCTTCAAGGACATAAAAGCCTACCTGGCCACCAAGCCCAAGGGGGACGGCTCCGTGGGCGACCCCGAGCGCTGGGCCCAGGCGACCGAGTCCCTCAAGAAAGCCATCGAGAAGGAAGGTCTCGCCTACGAGATAGACGAGGGCGGCGGCGCCTTCTACGGCCCCAAGATCGACCTCAAGGTGAGGGACGCCATCGGGCGCGAGTGGCAGCTGACGACCATCCAGTTCGACTTCAACATGTCCGAGCGCTTCGAGATCGAGTACGTGGACGCCGACGGCCAGCGCAAGCGGCCCTACATGGTGCACCGCGCCCTCCTCGGATCGATCGAGCGTTTCTTCGGCGTCTACCTTGAGCACACGGCCGGCGCCTTCCCCGTCTGGCTCAGCCCGGACCAGGTGGCGGTCATCCCCGTCGGCCCGGACTTCGCGGACTACGCAGGCCAGGTGGCCGAGGAGCTCAAGAAGCGGAACATCAGGGCCAAGGCGGTCTTGTCCGATGAGCGCATGAACGCGAAGATACGCGACGCCCAGGCACAGAAAATTCCGTATATGCTCGTGGTCGGCGGCAAGGAGCGCGACGAGAAGACCGTCTCCATACGCTTCCGCGACGGAAGGCAGGAGAACGGCGTATCGCTCGATTCCTTCATCGGCAAGGTACTGGACAGGGTGGCGACGAAGTCGCTGGAACTCTAGACCGAAACAAACGAGCCCGCGGTCGCGGGCTCGTTTGTTTCGCGGGGCGCGGGGGCGGCTCTTTCGGCGCCGTCCCCGCGCCTCATTTTTTTCAGCCTTCGCGAGCGTGGCACGTAGAGCCGCGAGCGCGGCATGTCGAGCCGCGAGCGATCAGGCGGGGAGGGTACTCGACCCTCGTGATCACCTCCGGCGCTTCGCCCTTGCCCTTCGCGCCGCCGATCCGGCCGTAGAGCATTCCGAAGGCGTTGTGCCCCTTTTCGAAAATGTAGTTGTCCACGGTGGTGAGCGAGATCGGCGACAGCCGCGAGGAGAAAATGTTGTCGAAGCCGCATACGCTGTAATCGTCGGGAACGCGAAGCCCCTCCTCGACGATGGCGTCGATCACGCCGTAGGCGACCATATCGTTCACGGCGACGAAGGCCGTCACATCGTCGGCGGACAGGCATTCCTTCGCAAGCGAATGACCGACGCGATGTTCTATGTAAAGATCCTGGAGTTCCTCGGCAGGGGCGACCGTTCGCGCGTGCACAACGATCTTGCCTTCCGGGCACAGTTCCCTGAACGTGTCCTCAAGACCCTGGAGCCGCCTGATCCGCATGCTGTTCGCCGGATCGAGGGTGGTCGAGACATAGGCGATCCGGGTGTGGCCCAGCTCGAGCAAATGCCTGGCGATGAGGATGCCCGCCCTGTAGTTGTCCATCTCGACCGTATCGATCTTAAGAGGCGAGCCTTTGTCGCTGATGAGCACGGTGGGGATGGTCGCGGCCGCTTTCTCGAGGGCGGCGGGGCATTGGGGCAGCATGGCGAAAATTATCCCCGCCACGCCCGCCTCAATGGCCACCGCGAGGGAACGAGTCTCGATGTCCGGAGAGCGATACGTGTTGATCGTGAGTATCTGGTAATTCTGGTCGAGCGCCGACTGCTCGATCGCCTGGACGAGCACCGCATAGTATGGATTGGTGATATTCGGGCAGAATACGGCGATCGCGCGTTTTCCGGAAAGCGGCTTTTTATTCGCCGGAGAAGGAGTCTTTACATAGCCGAGCCGTTCGGCGGCGGCGGTGACCGCGCGAACCGTCTCCTCGGCGAAGGAGACATCGGGCCTTTTATTGAGGATCATCGAGATGGAGGCCTGCGAAAAACCGGTCATCTCGGCGATTTGCTTAAGCGTCGGCGTTGGTTTCTTATCCATACATACCCTGCTCAGTCTGCTAAACCTTTAATATGATTATAATAGGCTTATTAAAAAATCGCAAGAAAAAATGTTAAATATGATGATAAATTAAATGAAACTTATTAAATCTCTCGTAAAAATTGAAAATATTTGACAAAAACAGAGGATGGGGTATATGATTTGGTTTAAATGACTATTAAAACACAAGCTTTGTTAAATTGCTTGTGCGCGCGACGGAAATCTTGGTGCGATGGGAATCGCGCCGAGAATTCCCGCGATGCCATGGAGTGTCGTCGCATGGAAATCTTTTATTCTGAGCTCTGCCTTATAGGCGGCGCCGTCGAAGATAATGTGGATCGCCTTATCGCCTACGGGGCGGAAAATATCGAGCTCATGCTCGACGGCACTGGCTGGAACGATTTCCCTCGGCGCATGGAAGAGCTTGTTTCGGCGCTGAGGGCGAGAAAGGTCGGATATTCGGTTCACGTGCCTGTGTGGGACATCAACCTGACCTGCGGCAACGCCCATGTGCGGGACGCGGTGCTCGAAACCTACAGACAATCGATCGTCCTCGCCTCGAAGCTCGACGCCAAGCATGTCGTCCTCCACACCGGCTGGTGCTCCGACCCGCATTTTTCCAAGGATGAGGGCCGCGCGAGGGCGAGGGAAGCGATGCTCGCCCTCCATGACTTCAACGCCGGGTATGGCCAGAACCTGTTGGTCGAGAACGTCGGCACCAACGCGACCTCCCTTTTCACGGAGGATCAGTTCGTCGAGTTCCTGAATGATTTCCCCGAGGACTTCGGGTACCTCGTCGACGTCGGCCATGCCTTCATCAACGGCTGGAACCTCGATACCCTCTTCGCCAGGCTGGGCAAAAGGCTGCGCGCGCTCCATATCCACAACAACGACGGGATCAAGGATCGCCACGCACCCCTCGCCGAAGGAAACATGGACTGGAACGCGATCCTCGACGCGGCGATGTCCCCCGGGGGGAAGCTCAATCTCGTCCTGGAATACAATATCGGCACCGAACTTGAGCGGCTGAGGGAGGGCAAGGCCTTCCTGGAAGCCCGCTGCGGCGCAAAGCGGTAGCGGCGCCGCCGCATGCGGAAGCATGAAATAGCTTCTGCCTTGATTGTCTTCTTTGCCGGGATACGAAGCTTTCCCGGCCAATGCATTTGTTATCCGCTCGGAAACGGGCCAAGGAGGATTGGATGAAAAGGATTTCCTGCGCGATTATCGCCGTCTCCATGCTGGTGGCGATGACCCTGAGCGTCGGAGCGGCTGATGCGGACAAGTACGCGGTCAAGGCTCCCATCAAGATTCAGTGGTGGCACGCGATGGAGGCTCAGTACAAGCCGCTCATCGACAAGGTCGTCGCCGATTTCGAGAAGCAGAACCCCATGATCGATGTCGAGGCGGTCTACCAGGGCAGCTACGCCGACTTGAATGAAAAGCTCATCGCCGCCCAGGCAGCCGGAACGACTCTTCCCGCCGTCACGGTCGCCAACACCCCCTATATCGCCCAGTATGGCGACTCCGGCATGTGCGAGATCCTCGATCCCTACATCCAGGCCACCGGCTTCGACATCAAAGACTTCGGCGCGGGCCTGCGCGTCGCCTCGAGCTTCAAGGGCAAGCAGGTCTCGCTGCCCTTCCTCATCTCCACGCAGATCATGTTCTACAACAAGGATATGGCCGACGCCGAGAAGATCAAGCTTCCCGAGACCTGGGCCGACATGGACGCCTTCATGGCCAAGGCTTCCAAGGTTTCCAACGGCGTCGTCCAGCGCTACGCCACCGTCATCCCCGGCTGGGACCAGTGGTACTTCGAGACCTTCTATCTCAATTCGGGCGTCAACATCGTCAACGACGACAACCAGACCACCGACCTCGCCAGCGCCAAGGCCATCGATATCGCCAAGCAGCTCAAGAAGTGGTGCGACACGAAGCAGGCCTACTGGGCTTACGGCAAGGACGCCTCGGGCATCATGCGCCAGAATTTCATCGACGGCAAAACCTTCTCCGTGATCCACACCACGTCGCTCTACAACATGTACGAGACCAACTGCAAGTTCAAGGTCGGCATGCACTACCTGCCCGGCAACAAGACCAGGGATTCCGAGATCGGCGGATGCGTCCTCCTCATCCCCTCGAAGAACAAGCAGGACGTCAAGAACGCCGGCTGGAAACTCCTGTCCTACCTGACCAGCAAGGAAGTCAACATGCTTTGGGCCAGGGAAACCGGATACATGCCCACCCGCAATTCCGTGACCCAGACCGCCGAAGCCAAGGCTTATCTCGCCGAGAAGCCGGCGTTCAAGGCCGTGTTCGACAACCTCGACCACATCAACCCCAGGATCCAGCACCCCGCGTACACCGCGCTCGCCAAGATCTGGATGCAGGAGATGGCGAAAGTCGTCATCGAGGGCGGCGATGTCCAGGCGTCCATGCAGAAGGCATCGAAGCAGATCGACGAAGCCCTGCAGGACTAAGTCCGCGAGCCTGATTTTTCCTATTCCATTCCGCGGCGCCGTCCGGCGCCGCGGCTTTCATGAGCGAGGGAGTGAACGACTATGACGAAAAAAGCGGATAAAGTCCCCGCGGCGCGGACGAAAGCGCCCGATTACCGTCGCCGCGAGAAGACGAAAGATTTCCTATGCACCGTTCCGGCGCTCGGCTTTTTCGCCGCCTTCGTCTACTACCCGATCATCGAGCTGTTCCGGATCAGTTTTACGAACTGGAACCTCATCAAGGACAATTACAAATACGTCGGCCTCAAGAACTACACCTGGCTCTTCGCCGGCTCGGGAGCCGAGAAGTGGCTCGCCTCCCTGAGGATCACCTTCACCTACACCTTCTGGGAAATAGCGATCACGCTCGTCGGCGGCATGCTCCTCGCGGCGCTTTTCAACCGCGAAAGCAGGCCTTTTTCCACGATGCGCGCCATCGTCTTCATGCCCAAGTACATCGGGGTTTCGACCTCGGCCATCGTCTTCATGTGGATTCTGAACGACCAGTTCGGCATTCTCAACTTCGTGCTCAACGCTTTCGGACTCGCCAGCCAGCCCTGGCTCAACTCCGAGAAGACGGCCCTCACCTCGGTGCTCATCCTCACCGGATGGCGCGTCGTCGGCTACGGAATGATGATCTACCTTTCCGCCATGAAGGGCATCTCGCCCGAATATTACGAGGCGGCCAAGCTCGACGGCGCCAACGGGTTCCAGCGCTTCCGCTTCATCACCCTGCCGCTCCTCTCGCCGACGACGCTCTTCCTCTTCGTCACAACCTTCATCGCTTCGATGAAGGTGTTCCAATCGGTCGACGTCATGACCTCGGGCGGCCCCTACGAGGCTACGAACGTGATGGTCTACTGGATCTACGAGCTCGCCTTCGTCGAGTTCAGGGTGGACCGCGCGGCGGCCGTCGCCTGCATCTTCTTCGTCATACTCCTCGCCTTCACGATGGCGACGATGAAGCTTTCGGACAAGAACGTCCACTATGAGTCCTGAGGCGGTGAAGCATATGACGAACACAGCAAACGCGATCAACAGCAGGGCCCGCCGCGCGAAAGCCGCGGGCGTCGCCTTCCAATATATCCTCGCGATCGCCTTCACGCTCATCGTGATCTTCCCGATCTTCTGGATGATCATCTCCTCGCTGAAATCGAGCGACGAGCTTTTGCGGCCGGTTCCGACGCTTTGGCCGGAACGCTTCCAGTGGCACAACTACGCCGACGCCCTCAAGATGGCGCCCTTCGGCAAGTACTTCTTCAATACCATCGTCATGACCGCGGGGATCATGTTCCTCCAGCTCACGATAGGAGCATTCGCCGCCTACGGCTTCGCCAAGGGCAACTTTCCCGGAAGGGAGGCGCTGTTCATCGTGGTGCTCGGCGCGCTGATGATCCCCATCCAGGTGACTTTCGTGCCCATCTACGTGATGGTGGCCAAGCTGAAGTGGATCAACACCTTCGCCGGCCTCATCGTTCCGAACGCCGCCTCGGCCTACCTGATCTTCATGCTCAGGCAGACCTTCAAGGCGGTGGACGACAGTTTCCTCGAGGCTGCCAGGCTCGAGGGGCTTGGAAGGATCGGGATGATCTTCAAGATCCTGGTGCCGATGTGCAAACCGACCGTCATGACGGTGAGCATCATCACCTTCATCGACAGCTGGAACGCCTATTTCTGGCCGAAGATGGTGACGACGACTGCCGCCAGGCGGACGATCGCCCAGGGCGTCTACGAGCTCAAGCGCTCATACGCGGGCCTCGAGACGATGAACCAGAATCAGATCATGGCCGGCGCCGTCATGGCGATCGTGCCGATCATCATCCTCTTCGTCGTGCTGCAGAAGTACCTGCTCTCCGGCTTCTCCAAGGCGGCGTCGAAATGAGCGTCAAGAAGCTTTTCGCGCTGGCTTTGCTGGTTTGCGCGGCGGGATCGGCGCTCTTCGCCCAGGAAGCGCCCGCCGAGGCGCCGGTCGTCGACCGCTACGCCCAGGTTTTCGACCGCACGGGCGACCAGGGCAAGCTCGTCGCGCGCTTTCTCAAGCTGAGCCTCGGCGCCGATTCCGAGCCGGGATCAGGCGACAAGTCCGGCGACAGCACCATCCTCATTTCGCCCGATGGCAAGGTCATGCTGATCGACGCCGGATCGCCCGAATGCGGCCCCCAGGTGGAAGCGGCCCTGCGCGCCCTCGGCGTGACGAAGCTGGACGCCGTCGTCGCCTCGCATCCGCATGTCGACCATATCGGCGGCCTCGCGCAGATCCTTGCCGATTTTCCCGTCGACACGCTTTACCTCAGCAGGGTGACCTATCCGACCTCCACCTTCGGCTATTTCCTCGCGGCGGCGAAAAAGCGCGCCGGCTCCCTGGTGTATTTGGAGGAAGGCTCGAGTTTCGACTTCGGTTCCTCGGTGCAGGTGCAGGTGTTCAATCCTGAAAAGGACATCGTCTATTACGACGGCTATCCTTCGAACAGCACGCAGTTCATCAACAACAAGTCCCTGGTGATGAAATTCACATACGGCGAAGCGTCGATGCTCTTCATGGGCGACGTCTACACGCCCCGCGAGGCTGATTTGATTGAAAAATTCGGCGACCGGCTGAAGGCCGACGTCATCAAGGTGGGGCATCATGGCGCCGAAACCTCCTCCTCGAAGTCATTCGTCAAGCTCGTTTCGCCCAAGGTGGCGGTGATGATGCACGACAGCTTCGCCAGCCTGCAGGTCTACAAGAACTACCGCAAGGTAGGAGCCCTGGCGTACGCAACCGCCATCGACGGCTGCGTCAAGGTAGCCATCGACGCGCAAGAGAACTTCAGCGTCGTCTCGGAGTTCGACCGCCTCAGCGATTTCCTGAATTGACGCTTGAGCCGCACGAAGCGGCTCAAGCAGGCCCGGAGACTGCGCGGAACATCGCCGCGCGCGGCTCCGGGCTCTTTTTTTTTATTTGCGTTGCATCCTCCGGAAGACCGTGTTATTGCTATACTTAAAACAGCGACATTGCGACAAGGAGACCATATGATCGACGTAAGCACCAATTTTGTAGGGCTCAAGCTGGCCAATCCGCTGATTGTCGGAGCCTGCGGGCTGACGGGCACGCCCGAAGGCGTAGGCAAGGCCGCCGAGGCGGGAGCGGGGGCCATCGTCCTCAAGTCGCTCTTCGAGGAGCAGATTCTCGCCGAGCTTGGCGCCGAAAAGGTCGGCCTCGACCTCGACGCCTATCCCGAGGCGGAAGCCTTCATCAGCCGCACCGCCTGGGAGGAAGGCACCGAAGCCTACTTGGATCTTGTCGGACAGGCCAAGGCGCGCGCGGGCGACACCCCGATCTTCGCGAGCATCAACTGCGTCGGAATGGGCACCTGGGCTTCCTTTACGAAACGGATCGAAGAGGCGGGAGCCGACGCCCTCGAGCTCAACATCGCCTATATGCCGAATTCTCCTCATCTTTCCTCCAAAGACATCGAGCAGCGGGTGCTCTCCACGGTCAAGGAAGCAAGGCTTTCGACCAAGCTCCCCATCGTGGTCAAGCTCGGCTCGAACTATTCGAGCCTGCCGCATCTCGCCCAGAGCATCTCCAAGGAAGGCGCCAACGCGCTCGTGCTCTTCAACCGGTTCTACCGCTTCGATATCGATATCGGCGGCCAGAAGCTCGTGCGCGCCCAGCCCCTGAGCGATGCCGACGAGTATCACGACAGCCTCAGGTGGGTGGCGCTGCTCTTCCAGCGCGCGGGCATCGAGCTGGCCGGCTCGACGGGCATCCACGGCGCCGAGACGGTCGCCAAGTTCATTCTCGCCGGCGCGAGCGCCACGGAAATTTGCTCGGTCATCTACAGGAACGGCTGGAAGGCCATCGGCGCGATCCTCGACGATCTGCGCGGCTTGCTGGAGACGCAGGGCTTCTCCTCGCTCGACGCGATGCGCGGCAAGCTCTCGGCCTACAACGCGGGCAAGCCCGACGACTACCTGCGGCTGCAGTACATCAAGGCGCTTACGGGCATTTCCTGAACGCGGAACCTCGGAGGAGCGGGCGAGGCTGGAAGGCTTTCGCCTGCTTTGCCGTGGCGCCGATCTGCGTCGCCGGGCGGCTTCGACGACGCTGCAAATTTTTCAATAAAATTAAATAGTTTTTTATCGAATACAACTCGTTTTGAACCTATAAATCCTTGTTACTATTCAACCCTCCATGGTATCATTCAAAGCGCTGGCGCCATGCGCGCACTCATGCAAACCACTGACAAGGATGGTACCTGATGAAGCTGGACTTAAGCCTTTCCAACCTTTCCCAAGCCTTTCCC
>MTLD01001529.1_pt2 | contig 24801 bp, 25 predicted proteins | sample 1982471 | NCBI WGS metagenome assembly MTLD01 (sample SAMN05712604, study PRJNA340218) | biofilm metagenome | isolation source: sample SPM anode biofilm adapted to -50 mV | place: USA | collected 2012-02-03 | reverse complement strand
CCTTCGGTGTAGTAACCGGAGAAGAAGATGACATCCGGCTTCTTGGCCTTGATGTTGGTGACCTGGGCACTGAAATCCTTGTCGCCGTCTTTGACTTTCTCGTCGGCAACGATCTCGATCCCTTTGGCTTTGGCGGCATCACGGAAAGTCTGGGAAAGTCCAACGCTGTAATCGTTGTTGTCGGATGTGATCACGGCAACTTTTTTGTACTTGAGGTCTTTGGAGAAGTAGTCGATTACAGCCGGAATTGCAACGCTGTCCAGCAGGGTGTCACGGAAGATGAAATCGCCGATTTCAACCAGGCCGGGACCGGTAGCACCGGCTGAGAGCAGAACCACGCCAGCCTTCTGGGCGATCGGTGCAACAACCTTGGAAATGCCGGTGGTCGGATCGCCCAGGATGGCAACGACGTTGTCGCGGCTGATCAGCTTCTGAGCCACTGAGGCGCCTTCCTGCTTGTCGCCGCGGTTATCAGCTTCCACGATCTCGATCTTCTTGCCATTTATGCCGCCGGCGGCATTAACTTCGTCGGCAGCCATTTTCATACCTTCCAGGGTCGGCTTGCCGAACATGGCCACGTCACCGGTCAGAGCGCCCATAAAGCCGATCTTGATAGTGTCACCGGCAGCTTTGGGTGCTTCAGCCGTCTTTGCTTCTTCCTTCTTCTTGCAACCGGAGACCATCAGGCCGGCCGCCACCACCACTACTGCTGACAACAATGCGATTTTTCTCAGTTTCATGTTCATTCCTCCCTTGAATGGGTGTTAGTAAAAAGCCCCGGCATTCGCCAGTGAATGCCGGGGCAGCTATTAAATTAGAATGTGTACTTGAAGATCAGCTTGAAGTCGTAAGGGTTTTCCGGTGTGCCGTTGATGGCAACGTTGTCGTAGTAATCGCCCAGCATAACGTAAGCAGCGCGTGTGCTGACGCTGAGGCCATCCAGCAGCTGGTAGGTAGCTTCGGCGTTGACCTCGGTACCGAGGTAGTTGCTGGAGTTGCGCTTGGCAGTGGCCACACCATTTGCGTAAACAACAGGCTTATTTGCGTTCTCTTTGGCAACAGCGGCAAAGCCGGCATTGAAGGCGGTGGTCAACTTGGCGTTGATCGGCAGATCGTAGCCGACATAACCGCCGATGACACCCTGGCTCTTGTTGTTGGAATCGAATACGATGGCATTGTCGGTAGTGTAGGCATTCTTGTCGCGCCCCAGGATAACCATTTCGTTGTCGTAGTAGCCGTGCTCGCCTCTGATCTGGCCGGTAACACCGTAGAAGGCGGTTCCATGACCGTCAGTCGGGTTGTTGTCGCCACTGATGTAGAGGAATTCGGAACGGGCAGTGCCAGGTCCGAGCTTGAGCTTGACACCGAAATTGCCGGCAAAGGCATTGGTGTAGCTCTTGTTGACCGTGCCGGTTTCATAGATTGCAAAACCGTTCAGGGTCAGTGGACCTGTGGTATATTCGGCGTTGAGTCCAAGCAGGTTCATCTTTATGTCCGCATTGGCACTGGAAAAACCTTCGGCATTGTCACGGAATAGGTAGTAGGCGCCGCCAACTTTCAGATCATTGTTGACCGCATATTTGCCATCCAGCATGAACATGTCGGATGTTTTGTGGCCTATAACGTTGTCGGTGCTGAACAATCCACGGTCAGCAAAGCGGAAGACACCAATCGACGGAGAAAACTTGCCGTAGCTGCTGGAAAGCAACAGACCGGCCATGTCGGCATCGAATACGACACCTTTGAAGGCGTCATTGTTAGGCATCATGCCCAGCTTCATGTTGACGTTGTTGAACGGATTGGCATCCAGATAGATGCTTTTGGTTTCGAAGTTGACCGAATCGGCACCGATCGCGCCGCCCTGGTTGCGGCCGGTTGCGTAGGAACTGTTTCCCCAGTAGGCATAGTCGATCTCAAAGTGGGTGACCAGTTTCAGGTTAGCATTGGCCTTGGCAATATACTGTAGGCGGGCGCGCTGCTCGAAGATGTTGGCAACATACTGTTTTTTAGTCAGTCCGCCCGGCTCGTACTGGCCGTCTCCACCATATCGTTGAGCACCGGGGGCAGTTCCAGAAGGAACGGTAAAATCTTGTGGGCCGGTCAACTGTGTGCCGTTAAAATTCGAGTTAATCCAACGTGTGCTGAACATCCCGTGGAACTCGTTCTCCAGTGCAAAGGCCGATGTTGCTGATGCGGCAATACCCAGGGTCAGGACAGTTGCCAGAACTTTACTTCTTTTCATTGTTACTTCCTCCTTGTGGTGGTGTTCCTGCTAAATTAGCTCCCTTTGGGGGGAGAAATGCTTTAAAAAGCATTACAGAATCTGGTTTAAAAAGAGCTGGGCCCGCTCATGGGTCGGGTTGGTGAAAAAATGTTCGGGAGTGCCCTCCTCCACTATCTTGCCATGATCCATGAAGATGACCCGGTCGCCCACTTCCCGGGCAAATCCCATCTCGTGGGTGACGACAACCATGGTCATCCCCTCGCGGGCCAGGTTTTTCATGACATCCAGCACCTCGCCGATCATCTCGGGATCCAGCGCCGACGTCGGTTCATCGAACAGAATCGCCTTGGGATTCATAGCCAGCGAACGGGCAATTGCGACCCGCTGCTGCTGACCGCCCGACAGCTTGGCCGGATAGGCATTCGCCTTTTCGGAAATATTTACCTTATGCAGCAGTTCCATGGCAATTTCTTCTGCTTCTTTTTGGCTTCTTTTGCGGACAACGGTCTGGGCCAGGGTCAGATTCTCCAGAACGGTTTTGTGCGGAAAAAGGTTGAAGGACTGGAAAACCATCCCGACCTCTTCGCGCACCTTGCTGATATCTGTCTTCGGATTGCTGACATCCATGCCATGCACAACGATCCGCCCGCGGTCAATCGTTTCCAGACGGTTGATCGAGCGCAGAATGGTGCTCTTGCCGGAACCGCTCGGACCGATGATGACGACCTTTTCTCCGTCGGCAACGTTGAACGAGACATCATCCAGAGCCTGGAAAGAACCAAAGAATTTGGATACCCCGCTAACTTCGATCATCGGGCAATTATCGGCCATCATTGAGACGCTCCTCCATCATGCTGATCAGCTTCGAGAAGAACAGCGTCAATATCAGGTAAATCAGGCCGATCACAGTGTAGGTTTCAAAGTAGCTGAAGGTTTCCGAGGCGTATTCACGGCCGCGACGGAGCAGATCGGCCACCGCGATGATCGAAACCAGTGAGGAATCCTTCAGCAGCGCGATAAATTCGTTTCCGATCGGCGGCAGCACGACCTTGAATGCCTGCGGCAGGATCACCTGACGCATGGCCTGGCTGCGGCTCATGCCGAGCGAGAGCGCCGCCTCCATCTGTCCCTTGGGGATCGACTGGATACCGGCCCGGAAAACCTCGCCCATGTAAGCGCCGTAGCAGACCGCCATGGCGATGATTGCGCTGTAGATATCGGGGATTTTTACAAAGCGGCCCAAGGCATAGTAGATGTAGAATATTTGGACCAGCAGCGGAATGCCTCGGATAACCTCAACGTACAGGGATGCCGCTCCGTTGATGAAGCGGTTGGTCGAAATCCTGCCGAGTCCCGCGATCAATCCGATCACAATTGCCAGCAGGATCGAACCGATGGTGACCTTAAAAGTGACCAGGATGCCGTCAGGGACAAATTTGAAAATTGCCAGGTAAGGGTCGGGCTTTGACAGCACCAGATACAGGCTGACGGCGAGCGCGCCGAAAAAAGCAATCCGCCAGGCTGTAAACAGCCCGGCGTCGCTTCGGTGGGGGATGGCGGCGCCATCGCCGACATCGATTGGTTTATACGGAGTTGTGTCTTGTTTCATAATTTGATCAGGAGTACCTGAAAAGAGCCTCCTTTAATTTACCGCAACCATTTTTTACGCAGTTGTTCGTCGATTTTTTTGGCTTTGACAGCCTTGATACCCTTGTTCAGCTGTGCGACCAGAGCTGTGTTGCCCTTCTTGACGGTGATGCCGTAGCCTTCGTGCGTAAAGGCATCGCCAACGATTTTGAACTTGGCGGCATATTCCTTCTTCTGCAATGCGAAGTGGGCGGCGGTCGGTTCGTCGCAGACTACGCCGGAGATGCGACCGGCAGCCATATCTTCAAAGGCCAGACCGATTTCGTCATAGGTTTTCAGTTCAACGCCGTCATTTTTCTTGATCTCGAAAGCGCCGGTAGTGCCGATCTGTGCACCCAGTTTTTTCCCTTTCAGGTCGCTGATTTTTTTGGAGTGGGCGTCGGCTTTGGGCACAACCAGAATCTGGCCGATCTGGATATAGGGGTCGGAGAAATCATACTTCTTCTTGCGCTCTTCCGTAATCGTCACGGATGAGATGATCGCATCGAAACGATCAGATTCAAGACCGGCAAAAATGCCGTCCCAGGCGGTGTTTTTGAATTCAACTTTCAAGCCGGCTTCCTTGGCAACCGCATTCAGGAAGTCAATATCAAAACCGACAATCTTTTTGTTGGTATCCACCATCTCCATCGGCGGCCAGGTAGCGTCAGTAGCTACTTTGATACTTTTGGGTGCGGCCAGTGCGGTCAGTGACATGGCGGCCAGCAGAGCTGCGGTTGTGGCGATCGTGCGTAGGATTTTCATAGTCAATTCTCCTTTTTGATTTAACTAAAACATTTTCGACTGGTAAGACCTGTTGGTTATTAAGAGATGCGACCGTTATTGTCAACAAAAAAGTCCCGTTATAAAGCATATGAATATAGGCATAATTTGCCAAAAATCCAGATTGGACTTGCCTCTTACGACACCTTTCGTTTATGACATATCAAACAACCTGTTTGATATCAATAAAGTAAAAGGCCTCTGCAATGAACCGTTTCAAGGCGGCAGTACTTCTGATCACGACAACTTTTTTCTGGGGCGTCACCTTTACCCTGGTGAAACAGGCGCTGGAAAGCGTCGATGTATTCGTATTTTTAGCTCAACGTTTCATGCTGGCATTTGCGGTTATTTTGCCGATCAGCTATTTCAGGGGAGGCAAGCTTGACAGGCACACCATTCGCCAGGGGTGCGTCCTGGGATCGCTGCTGTTTGGGGCATACGCCTTCCAGACTGTGGCACTGATCTATACCAGCGCATCCAACACCGGATTTTTAACCGGACTGAACGTTGTCATGGTGCCGCTGATCTCAACCCTGATGCTGCGCCACCATATTTCGGGAGCCATCAAATGTGCTGTGGCTCTGTCTGTGGCCGGATTGTTCCTGTTGTGCGGCAACGGTTCCTGGAGTTTCAATCTGGGAGATCTGCTGGCCGCCATCTGTGCTGTTTGCGTGTCGCTGCACCTGATCTACACCGGCGAATATGCCCGGCGCAGCGATTATTACTGGCTGACCGCCGTACAGCTTGGGGTTGTGGCCGTTTTAAGCCTGATTTTCGCCGTGGCCCGCCACAAACCGGTCTTTGTCTGGCAGCCGCAACTGCTGGGCACACTCCTGATCTGCTCGCTGATTGCAACGGTTTTCGCATTTCTGGTGCAAACCTCCATGCAGCGCTACATCAGCCACACCAATACCGCTCTGATATTCTGCACGGAACCGGTTTTTGCGGCGCTTTACGCCTGGATTGTCATTGATGAACGCTTGGGATTTTACGGCCTGATCGGCGCCTTGCTGATTTTGGGAGGAATGGTATTATCAATACTGCCGAGCAGACAGGATGCCGAAACTCAATATGATGATATCCCGGAACTGGGCAACAAGATCGCCGAGTGAACATTGCAGTTGAATAGCGAGGAACCTACATGAAGCGTGAATGCAAAATCCGGACACCATTGGGTGAAATGAGTGCTCTGCTGGAAAAGGATGCCGTCTCAGAATTGCTGTTTCCCGGGCAGAAGTACGCGACAGAAATCAAAGGCGAATTGCAGGAAGATCCGGATCATCCCGTTTTCAGGGAGCTGCGCCGTCAGCTGGAAGCTTATTTTGCGGGGAAGCTGCTGACATTCGACCTGCCGTTGGCACCCAAAGGGACCGAATTCCGGATGGCGGTCTGGAAGCTGCTGCAAGAAATTCCCTTTGGCGAGACGGTCACCTACGGCGCATTGGCCGGAAAACTGACCGAACTTCGTCATGGCTGCACCCCCGCCGCCCAGGCGGTTGGCGGCGCCGTGGGGCACAATCCGATCTCGATCATAATTCCCTGCCACCGCGTGGTGGGGGCTGACGGCACCCTGACCGGCTATGCCGGCGGACTTGATCGCAAATCGTTTCTGTTGGCGCTGGAAAACGCCAAACTACCCGACAAAGTCAAAAAATAATTTCTAAATCTTCTTTCGCATATTCAACGATGTCCTGATTTCAATCTCTCCATCATAGCGCCCCAGGAGCATCGGGCTGTCCGGATCGTGCAGAGCGCCATTACCTGGTGAGAAGTTCCGGTTGAAGTTGGCGTAGCAGTTGGCGTAGCAGTAGGCGCAGCTGAACCGGCAGCTGTTGTAGATGCCCATCTCGGCCGACTCGACGCAGTTGCAGGCAGCACGCTGATTTTTATCTTTTTTGCCGGAAGCATTGACGCCGAATAACCGTCTGACCAGAACGCCGTCAATGCAGGCCCCCTGTCTGATGCCAATCCTCTCCAGCCCCAGATCCTCGCTGCAGGTGAAAATCTGCAGAGCGTGGCGGTCCGCCATATTTTTAAAACCAGACGCAAGCTCTTCAAGTTCTGCCCGATGTCCGGCTGCGGTAATGTCATCCAGCCTGATGCCGCTTTCAGATAAATGCTTGTGCAGCCGGCCGCGACCCTTGCCGTAAAAATCATAGAAACTGAACATCAGGCGGCGGGTGGCGCTATCAAGTGTACCGGCCAGCCGTTCGGCCATCTCCAGATGCCATGAAACCGGGGTGACGCCGGTCAGCACAACCGGATCATAGCGCCAGATGACCCGCTCCGGACCGATCCGGACGGCCAGTTCCTGCATGGTTTCGATGCGCTCTTGCAACGACGGCAGGTCCGGCTCGAAGATTTTGTCGTAGGGGTTGAGGGTAAACTGGAAGTAATAATTCAGACCGCGACGGTCCAGCTCATCCAGATGTTTGATGAGTGGCCGTGGGTTCTTGCTCCAGAAGCAGATGGCATCCACATCCTCCGGCTTCAGGCTGAATCCGGAGATTTGTCTGCTGTTGAAGGGATTGACCCGGTGGAAAAAGCCCTCCCGCACCCTCGCCATGAACCAGTCGGCATAGAATGCCGGTATGTCAGTGCGTCTGCTGGCGGAAATAATCAAATTCCATCTCGCTGGCTCATGAAATCATTTTGGCTGGGGAAATTGAGGCTTAACGCTTGTCGTCATCCAACTTCCTGCCGCAGCAGGGGCAGTAGCCTTCGGTTGGGGGAGCTGGAGGGCGCATCATCTCCGAGGTGACGATGCCAGTCGGCACGGCGATGATGCCGTAGCCGATAATCATCAGCAGCGAAGCGACCATCTGCCCCAACGGGGTCGTCGGTGCTATGTCGCCGTATCCGACCGTTGTCATAGTAACGATGGCCCAATAGATGCTCTTGGGGATGCTGGTAAATCCGGACTGCGCCCCTTCGATCAGATACATCAGGCTCCCGACCGCCACCACCACCGTCAGCACCGTAGTCAGAAAGACCGTGATCTTGTGGCGACTGCGTTTGAGAGCCTGCCAGAGTTGCTGCCCCTCCCCCATGAACTGCACCAGCTTGAAAACCCGGAAGATCCGCAACAGTCGCATTACCCGCACAGTCGTCAAGAAATGCATGCCGGGCAGGAAGATGCTGACATAGGTCGGCAATATGGCCAGCAGATCCACCAATCCGTAGAAACTAAAAGCATAGCTACCCGGACGACGGACGACCAGCAGTCTGAGCAGGTACTCAAGCGTAAAAAGCACCGTAATCAGCCACTCCCCGATCAGCAGCCATAGCCCCCATTCGTCATGGATGCCGGGGATGCTGTCCAGCATCACCAGCAGCACCGACAGCAGGATAAAGAAGATCAGCCCGACATCAAAGGCCTTTCCGGCAGCTGTATCGGTTTCGAAGATAATCCTGTAAATCCGTTCGCGCAGTTTACTGACCGGTTTTTGCAAGAGACTTGATCCTTTCGTTCAGCATGCCCGCCGCGCCCCGGTCCACGAACCAAAGCAGCTCGCCGGATGTCGGGCAGATCAGTTGGGCCGGATAGGGGTGGGGGATGGTGGCACCATTCAGGATATCCCCCAGAACCGGGGCTTTGCCGCTGCCAGCCACCAGAAATAGTATCAGCGCGGCTTGGTTGATAATCGGGGCGGTCAGGGTGACCCGGCTGAAGTCCTCTTCGGGCCGCCGGGTAACGGCGCTCCAGCGCCCTGATTCAGCCAGGGCGGCCGAACCGGGCAGCAGGGAGGCCGTGTGACCATCATCCCCCAAACCGAGCAACGCTAAATCGAAACGGGGCGGATTACCGGCAAAGTATTTGACCAGCTCAGCCTGGTACGCGTCAGCAGCCTGTTGCGGTGATTGCCCGCAGCGGATCGGGTGAATCTGCTCCGGCTGCACCGGCAACTGCTGAAGCAGTTCATTCTGCGCCATCAGCGCGTTACTGCGCGGATCATCCGTCCCCACACAGCGCTCGTCTCCCCAGAAAAAATGGACGGCATGCCACGGGACCGAATCGAGCAAAGGCTCCTGCGCCAGCAGTTGATAGCAGCGCCGTGGCGTTTCGCCCCCAGCCAGCAGCAGCGAAAAACGTCCGCAGCTCTCAACGGTCAGGCGGGCCTGCTCCGCAATCAGTTCTGCGGCAGCCCGCGCCAGCGCTTCCCCGTCTTTGAAAAGTTTTATCATGGCTCTTCCTGTTCCGCCGGCTGCAGCCAGCTATGCCCCTCCCGGGCCGTCAACTGATCGGCCGTTTCCGGCCCCCAGCTTCCAGCCGGGTAATCGGGGAAATCTGCCGGGGGCACCGACTCCCACGCTTCCAGAATCGGCATGACCACCTTCCAGGCCGATTCCACCTGATCACCCCGCATGAAGAGGGTGGCATCACCGCGAATCACATCCAAAAGCAGTGTTTCATACGCCTCCGGAGCCGGGGCCTTGAAGGCCTCCCGATAGAGGAACTGCATGTCGGCCGCTCCCAGCAGCAGTCGTGTGCCGGGCTGTTTGACCTGGATACGGGTGCCGATCCCCTCTTCGGGTTGAATCCTGATCACAATCCGGTTCGGCTGCCAGTTCTCGACGGCGGCGGAGGGAAAGAACTGGTGCGGCGGCGAGCGGAAGATGATTGAGACTTCCGAGACCTTGCTCGGCAGGCGCTTGCCGGTGCGCAGGTAAAACGGCACCCCCTGCCAGCGCCAGTTGTCGATGTGGAATTTGAAGGCGGCGTAGGTCTCGGTGCCGGAATCGGGCGCTACATTCTTTTCTTCCGGGTATCCCGGCACCGCCTTACCGAGAACATTCCCCTTGCGGTATTGCCCACGGACTGCGTAGCGATGGATTTCCTCACCTTTTATCGGCCGGATGGCGTGCAGCACGTCCACCTTCTTGTTGCGAATTTCATCAGCCTCGAAGTTGATCGGCGGTTCCATCGCCACCAGGCAGAGAATCTGGAGCAGGTGATTCTGAACCATGTCGCGCAGAGCGCCGGCCTGGTCGTAATATTCCCCCCGCTCCTCGACTCCGACCGTTTCCGCCACCGTAATCTGGACATGATCAATATAGCTGCGGTTCCAGACCGGTTCGAAAAGTGAGTTGGCAAAACGGAAAGCCAGGATATTCTGGACCGTTTCCTTGCCGAGGTAGTGGTCGATCCGGTAAATCTGGGACTCGACAAACATGCCGTTCAGAAACGTGTTCAACGCCTGGGCCGAAAGCAGATCGCGGCCGAACGGCTTTTCCACCACCAGCCGGTCGCGGGCGCAATCCCGGCAAACCCCCAACCGCTTCAACATGGCCGCGGCCGGTTCCATAACGGTTGGCGGAACAGCGAGGTAATATACCCGGTTGGCCCTGACGCCCCACTGTTCTTCGATCCGGGCCAGACGCCCGCTCAGCGCCGCTCCGCTGGCACTGTCAGTAAGATCTTCAGACACATAACTGATATTTTCCGCAAACCGGTTCCAGAGCTGTTCATCCTCCACCTGGCGGCGTGAAAAGCTGTCAATCCCCTCCCTGATTTTGGCGCGGAAACTCCCGTCTTCCAATTTCCGGCGGGCAACTCCGACAATCGCCAGGCGCTCGGGGAGATGATTGTCCAGCAGCAGGTTATAAAGCGCCGGAAGCAGCTTTCGCCAGGTGAGATCGCCCCCCGCACCGAAGATGACCAGGATTGTCGGCTCAAGCCGGGAATTTTGCGGCATGATCAATCCCCTTTCGCAGCCGGTTTTTCGTGATGGCCGCCGAACTGGTAACGCATGGCCGACAGCAGCCGGTTGCCAAAATCCCCCTCGCCGCGCGAACTGAAGCGCTGGTACAGGGCGGCGCTGAGCACCGGAGCCGGGACCCCCTCTTCAATGGCGGCATTGATCGTCCAGCGCCCCTCGCCGGAGTCGGATACCCGTCCGGCGAAGCTGTCCAGGGACGGATTTTCCGCCAGCGCCTGCGCGCTCAGATCCAGCAGCCATGAGGCAACCACGCTGCCCCGCCGCCACAGTTCCGAAATGTCGGTCAGGTTCAGGTCATATTGAAAATGCTCGGGGTTTCGGAGCGGCGTGGTTTCGGCGTCCGTTTCGCGCCCCCGGGCACCGGCATCGGCATGGCGCAAGATGTTGAATCCTTCGGCATAAGCGGCCATCAATCCGTATTCGATGCCGTTGTGGACCATCTTGACAAAGTGCCCCGCCCCGCTCGGTCCGCAGTGCAGATAGCCGCTTTCGGCGGTCGAGTTTCCGGCGGCACGCCCCGGAGTCGGCTGAGCCGCTTCGCTTCCCGGCGCCAGAGCCGCAAAAACCGGTTCGAGATGCTTGACTGGGCCGGCTTCTCCGCCGATCATCAGGCAGTAACCGCGCTCAAGTCCCCAGACCCCGCCGCTGGTTCCCACATCCAGATAGTGCAGCCCTTTTTTCAGCAACTCCTCATTTCGCCGGATATCGTCATGGTAGTGCGAGTTGCCGCCGTCGATCAGGATGTCACCGGCAGAAAGGAGCGGCAGCAGATCGGCAATCACTCCGTCAACCACCGCCGCCGGAACCATCAGCCAGACAACCCGTGGCGTGGACAACTTATCGACAAAACCGGTCAGAGAACTGCTGCCGACCGCGCCTTCCGCAACAAGAGCCTCGACCGCCTGTGGAGTGCGGGCATAAACAACGCATTCGTGGCCGCTTTTCAGCAACCGGCGCACCATATCGCCCCCCATGCGCCCTATTCCGATCATTCCAACCTGCATTTTGTACCTCCCTGGATCTGCCGGCCTGACCTAGGCCGGAATACTCCCCACTCATGTAAAGCCCGAACCGGCCGTGCAGGCATAGCAATGATCGCCGGTCGCTATCGGGGTTCCGATTTCCGGAATCGCCATCATCTCGGAAACATGCCGCCGCACAGCGCCATGATTCAGCCCGGCGGCCTGGTTGAAATCGCAATCGTACAGATAGCCGTCCCAGGAAACCGATATCAGGGAGCGGCACATCAGCCCGCAGACAACGGCCGGGTTAAATCGTCCGGCCAGCGTATGCAGATAACCCTCCAGATTGCCGGAGCGCTCCAGCCAGCCGCGAAACCTCCCCAAAGGCATATTGGCGAAGGCGAACAGCGATGAAAAAACAATTCCACTCTTTTGCAGGTCGCGCTTGTATTTATTCTCGGCCTGGATCTGTTCGGCAGGCAGAAATGCCCCGGCCGGGTTTGCCACCAGATCCAGCTCCAGACCGCTCCCCGGAACCCCGTACCCCAACCCGTTCAATTTCCTGAGAACATCGAGACTCTTCTCCCAGACCCCGCTGCCGCGCTGGGAATCAGCCTGGGAGGCATTGGTTGAGGGGAGCGAAGCCGCAATGGTCACCCGCAGGTCATGGTACAACTGCATCAGACCGCGCGCTTCTTCCCGCTCCAGCGCCACCAGATTCGTGCGGACGATCAGCTTGCCGGTCAACGGCGCCAGGCGCTGTAGCAGCGTCGCAATACCGGGAACCAGTTCCGGCGCGCCGCCGGTAATGTCGATGGTATCAAAGCGTACTCGAGATGCATAACCGACCACCGCATCCATGGTTTCGCCGGTCATGATCTCGGCGCGTGCGGGCCCCGCTTCCAAATGACAATGACGACAGGATAAGTCGCAGACCAGACCGACATTGACCTGCAGCGTGTGGGTTCTGTCACGCGTCAAGGCAAGTTCATTCCTGATCAGAGTCTGTTCGAACGGCTCGATCCCGGCTTCGATTATTTTTTTTCGTAACTCTTCCGGCATCCTAATCTCACAAAGATATTTTTTCCGCAATCTTGCGCATCTGCACGCCATGCACCAGTGAAGCGCCACCGCGGATGGCGTTGGCCACATGGACCGTCTCGGTCATTTCCTCCAGGTTGGAACCGTTTTCAAGGCACGACCTGGTGTAAGCGTCAATACAGTAGGGACACTGTACCGCGTGTGCCACCCCCAGCGCCACCAGCGCTTTTTCACGCACGGTCAGCGCTCCGTCGGCAAAGACCGCCCCGTAATAGTCGAAAAATTTCTTGGCCAGATCCGGGGCGTCCTTCCCGATTTCTCCGAATTTATCCAGATCGGCCGGATTGTAATAAGTGTCCATATCCGTCATTTCTCCTTCTTGAATTTATTGTACAGCACCGGCACCAGCGCAAACAGCCCCAACAGGGCAAACGAGCCAAGCACCCGCGGCGAAGCGACGCCGGAAAGCGAATCTATGGTGGCCAGACTGGCACCGGCGTTAACGTAGACGAATCCGCCCGGAATAATCCCCAGCATGGTAGCCAGGAAGAAAGTCCGCAGCGGCAGGCGGGTCAGACCGGCCGCCAGATTGATCAGGAAAAAGGGGAATAGCGGCACCAGCCGCAGGAACAGCAGGTAATTGAAGCCGCGCTGCTCCAGCTCCCGGTTCATCCCCTCCAGCTTGCTGCCGAACCTGTTCAGAACCGCATCCCGCAGCAGGTAGCGGGTCACAAGAAAGGCCAGGGTCGCGCCGATGGTGGCGGCGATATTGGCATAGACCGTCCCCAGTATCGAACCGAAGATCGCCCCGGCCGCCAGCGACAGAATCGCGGCCCCCGGCAGGGAAAGGGCGGTTTGGACGATGTAGATCGCCATGAAACCGGCCACCATGATCAGCTTGTGGCCGGCATAATAATCGAGGAGCGCCTGACGGTTGGCCTTCAGAGCCGCCAGTGTCAGAAAACGCTGCAGGTCAAAGTAGAAGAAAAGTGCCACGCCGACCAGGCCGATCAGGATGATGATGATTTTTTTTACGTTCATTTTATCCTCTCTGCCACTTCAGCCAGGCCGAGAACAGTTTCTTTACAAATGGCGTCAGTCTCGTCCGGTTGTGGGCGTCGGCCAGGCGCTTGACAACCTCGGCTTGGGTCGGATAGGGGTGGATCGTCTTGCCGATGGCCGACAGCCCCGCACCGCTGGTGATCGCCAGGGAAAACTCGTTGATCATCTCCCCGGCATGGCGGGCCACAATCGTCGCCCCCAGAATCTTATCGGTTCCCTTTTTCAGATGAACCCGGGCAAAACCTTCCGTTTCGCCGTCCAGAACAGCGCGGTCGATCTCGGCGAGCGGAACGGTCAGGGTGGTCACCTCGACCCCTTTTTGAGCCGCATCCTGCTCATAGATACCCACATGGGCAATTTCCGGATCGGTGTAGGTACACCAGGGAATCGTCAGGGCCGATGTTTTCTGACGTCCCATGAAGAGTGCATTGGTTATCAGAATCCGGGCCAGGGCGTCAGCGGTGTGGGTGAATTTGTAGGGGAAACAGATGTCACCGGCGGCATAAACATTGGGATTTGAGGTTTGCAGCGTCTCGTTGACCGTAACTCCCGAGCGGTCAAAAGAGATTCCGGCTTTCTCCAGCCCAAGCCCATCCAGATTGGGGGCCCGGCCGACCGACACCAGAATCTCATCCACCGTCACACTCAACTTTTTGCCGTCCCGTTCCAGGTGCAGAATTTTCACCCCGCCGTCGGTCTCCACTCCGACAATATTCACCCCCAGTTGCAGATCGATCCCTTCCCGCTGAAAAACCTTGTGAAGAATCCCGGCGGCATCGCCATCCTCCCGCCCCAGGATGTGCGACCCCAGCTCGATCAACGAAACGCTGCTTCCGAAACGGGCAAAAGATTGGGCCATTTCGCAGCCGATCGGACCGGCCCCGATCACCGCCATCCGTCCCGGCAGCCTGGTCAGGGAAAAGAGTGTTTCATTGGTTAGATAACCGGCCTCGGCCAGCCCCGGTATCGGCAGTGCCGAGGCGCGGGCGCCGCTGCAGACCGCCGCCTTTTTGAAGTGCAGTGTGGCATCGCCGACTTTTATGGCATCAGGCCCGCTGAAACTCCCCTGCCCGATAAAAACATCGACTCCCAGTTCATCCCGAAAGCGGCGGGCGGAATCGTGGTGGCTGATATCGGCCCGCAGGCGGCGCATCCGCTCCATCGCCCGACCGAAATCAAAGCCGAGCAGATCACCCCCCGTTATTCCGAAGCCGGAACCGTGGCGGGCATCGTGCAGAGCCCGGGCGGCGCGGAGGACCCCTTTGGAGGGTACGCAGCCGACATTCAGGCAGTCGCCACCCATCAGGTTGCGCTCGATCAGGGCGACTTTTGCCCCCAGACCGGCCGCCCCAGCCGCGCAGATCAGCCCGGCCGTACCAGCGCCGACCACCACCAGGTTGTAGCGTCCGTCCGGTACGGGATTGAGCCAATCGGAAGGGTGGACGTTCTCGGCCAGCTCCCTGTTTTCCGGAGTGTCGGGTTGTACGGTTATCTTCACGTGCTTGCCTCCCGTGGTCTTTGCAGCCGTTCCGGGCTTTAAACTAACCCTTTTTCGCCAGAATACCGTTCATAACGTAGGAAAGGATGCCACCCGCATTGTAATAGGCGATTTCGTTGACCGTATCAAGGCGGCTTCTGGTCGTAAAGTTCAATGTGACCCCGTTGCTACGGTGGATTGCAACCGGCACCTCCGTCCCGACCCGCAGTTCGCCGTCCGGCAGTTGCAGTTCAATAAGTTCGCTGCCGTCCAGATTCAGGCTCAAGCGGCTGTCACTCCCGCTGAATTCCAGCGGCAGTATCCCCATCCCGATCAGGTTCGAGCGATGGATCCGCTCAAAACTCTCGGCGATAACCACCCGGACTCCCAGCAGTCGCGGCCCCTTGGCGGCCCAGTCCCGACTGGAGCCGGAACCGTATTCCTTACCGGCAATCACGACCGACCCAACCCCTTCGCTGGCGTAGCGCTCGGCGGCATCGAAAATCGTCATCTGCTCACGGTCCGGGTGGTGCAGGGTATACCCACCTTCACGGTCGGGGGTCATCTCGTTTTTAATGCGGATGTTGGCAAAAGTGCCGCGCATCATGACTTCGTGATTGCCGCGCCTGGAACCGTAGGAGTTGAAATCCTGCACGGCCACGCCATTCTGTTGCAGATAGAGACCGGCCGGAGATCCGGGTGCAATATTCCCGGCCGGGGAGATATGATCGGTGGTGATCGAGTCACCGAAAAGGGCCAGAATCCGCATCTTACCGGCCAGCCGGGAGCTGCCGTTTTCCTTCGCGCCCTGCAGGAATGGCGGTTCTTTGACATAACTGGAGGCACTGTCCCAGGGATAGGTCGGTGAGCTGACATTCTCCAGCTCTCTCCACTCGGGTGTGCCGTCATAAAGATCACCGTAACCGAGGCGGAACATCTCCGGCGTGATCTGCTCGATCAGCGCAGCAATCTCCGCCTGACCCGGCCAGATTTCCCTGAGATAGACCGGACGTCCATCCTGTCCGGTTCCGAGCGGCTGGGAAGTCAGGTCGATCCGCGTCGTGCCGGCCAGTGCAAAGGCCACCACCAGCGGCGGAGAGGCCAGCCAGCTCAGTTTTACATAAGGATGGATACGCCCCTCAAAGTTGCGGTTGCCGGACAGCACCGCCGAAACGGCCAGTTTTTTCAAAACAATCTCGTTCTCGATCTCCTTCGGCAGCGGCCCGGAGTTACCGATGCAGGTCGTGCAGCCGTAGCCGACCAGATCAAAGCCGAGCGCGGCCAGTGGTTCGTAGAGAGCCGCGTGGCGCAGGTACTCCATCACCACTTTCGAACCGGGAGCCAGCGAAGTTTTGACCCACGGCTTGACTGTCAATCCGGCTTCCAGCGCCTTTTTGGCCAGCAGCGCCGCCGCCAGCATGACCCCCGGATTGGAGGTGTTGGTGCAGGAGGTAATCGCGGCGATCACCACATCTCCGTTTTGAAGGCCATCCTTTTCTGTCCCTTCAGCCTGCGGGATCGCTTTTGCGACCGCCGCCGGAAGCTCCTGAAGCGGCACACGGTCCTGGGGCCTTTTCGGGCCGGCCAGGCACGGAACAACCTGCGACAGATCGACGGTAACGATTTTAGTAAAAAGCGGATCGGGCGAACCGGCGTCACGCCACAAACCCTGGGCCTTGGCATACTGTTCCACCAGAGCGGTCACATCATCACGTCCGGTAAAGCGGAGATAGCGGATCGTTTCCGCATCGATCGGAAAATAACCGCAGGTGGCGCCGTACTCGGGTGACATGTTGGCGATGGTGGCGCGATCGGCAATCGTCAGATGATCAAGCCCTGCTCCGTAAAACTCCACGAATTTGCCGACTACGCCGGTTTTGCGGAGCAGCTCCGTAACGGTCAGCACCAGATCGGTGGCGGTCACGCCGGGTTGCAGACTCCCGTCCAGGCGAACCCCGACCACATCCGGGATCGTCATGGAAACCGGTTGCCCCAGCATGGCCGCTTCGGCTTCGATGCCGCCCACACCCCAGCCGAGCACGCCCAGTCCGTTGATCATGGTGGTATGGCTGTCGGTGCCGAGCAGGGTATCGGGATAAACAGTGGCGGCGCCATCCGGCCCGGACTGCCAGACCACTCTGGCCAGATATTCCAGGTTGACCTGGTGGCAGATGCCGGTGCCGGGCGGTACCACCCGGAAGTTTTTGAATGAGTTCTGTCCCCAGCGCAGAAAAGCGTAGCGCTCCCGGTTGCGCTCCATTTCACAATCCACATTGATCTGGAATGATTCGGGAGAACCGTAACTATCGACCTGTACCGAGTGATCGATCACAAGATCGACCGGTATGAGAGGGTTGATCGCTTCCGGATCACCGCCGCCCCGGGCGACCCCGTCCCGCATGGCGGCCAGATCGGCCACCGCCGGAACTCCGGTGAAATCCTGCATCAGCACCCGTCCGGGGCGGAAAGCTATCTCTCTGGATGAGGTGCGGGACTCCAGCCAGTCATTAAAGGCGGAAATATCAGCCTGCGTGACGGTCAGGCCATCTTCGTTCCGCAGCAGGTTTTCCAGCAGAATTTTGAGAGTGCGCGGCAGTCGGCTGATGCCGGGAAAACCGCCCTGTTCCAGGGCCGCCACCATGTTGCAGCGATAACTGGCCCCGTTCACAGTAATGGTTGTCGCCGATTGGAATGAATCGACTGTTTTCTGTCCGGTACTGTTATTCATATCAGGTCACCTTTCCCCTTCGCACTGCTGACTTTAATTATCACAACCTCAACCCGTGAAAATCAATCACAATCGCCGAGCAATCATCGTCCGGCGGATCGGGCGCGCCGAAATCCCTGAGAGATGCAAACAACCGTTCCAAAAATTCCTGATAATCAGCATCGGCCGTTGCTTTCAAAAGCTGCATCAAACGTTCAGAACCGTAAAACTCCCCCTGGGGGTTGGCAGCTTCAAGGATACCGTCCGTATAAAGCAGGAGCCGGTCCCCCTTTTCAAAGGCGAAAGACTGCAGCTGCATCTCCGGCTTCTCAAAGAAACCGAGCGGCGGACCGGTTGACTGCAACTCTTTGACACCCCCGCCCCTGAGTACCAAGCCGGGTACATTGCCGGCATTGACATACTGCATGTTGAATGTTTCCGGATGTATGATTCCGTAGAAAATGGATGAAGAAAAATATTGATCGATGGTTTCGGATCGCCGGGCAAAGTTGAACAGGAATTTATTGACCTGCTGCACCAGATCGAGCGGAGAACAGTTCCCGAGCGCGGAGCGGTGGATGAACCCATAGATCAGCGACATGACCACTGAAGCGTGCAGACCGTGGCCGGTCACATCGCCGATAAACAGGGACTGGCATTTGTCGGGCATGGCGATAAAGTCAAAATAATCGCCGCCAAGACCGGTCGCCATCCGGTTTTTTACACCGATACAGCACCAGCTGCAGACCGGCAAAGTCATCGGCAGCAACAGTTGCTGGACCCGCTCGGCCAGATCCAGATCATGTTCGTCAATCAGCCCGTTTCCGGCTGTTTCACAACCGCAGGGTTTATCGGATGAAACTGGCGGTGCAGTTGCGAGTATCGATGATTCCATGGCTGCTCTCCTTGCGACTTGGTCATGTCCGTTTGGAAGGGCACTTTCACCCGAAGGGTATCATGAATGCAATCTATTTTGAATATTACCACATTTCAGAATTATATTCCGTTAGACCGGGCGGATGACAGGGGAGGCAATTATGGCGGCACCTGCGCATCCATAAAATCCGGGTGAAGAAAGTTTGCTGCCCGGTCCGGCAATGACACTATTTTCGCTCTTGACAGATGACCCGAGATCATATAGCTTAATATCAAACGATATGACATTCAACTAATAGGCTGGCAGATGAAAAAAATAAGTTCAACATACAGAGCGCTGAACACCTATACCAAGCTGATGAGAGCAGCTGAGTCGGTAACCAACCGGACCAGCCGGGTTATGGCGGCAGCCGGTCTGACCATAAGCCAGTTCGGTGTGCTGGAGGCGCTTTACCATAAGGGACCGCTCTGCCAGCGGGATATTGCCGCAAAGATTCTGAAAAGCAGCGGCAACATGACACTGGTGATTGACAATCTGGAAAAAAACGGTCTGGTGCGACGGGAGCGAGACGTAGAAGACCGGCGTTTCCTGACCGTACATCTGACCGAAAGCGGGTCGCAGTTGATCGCCAAAGTATTTGCTGATGTTGAAACAGCCATCGTTGCCGAGATGGCTTCACTTTCGGAAGATGAACAAAAGACGCTCGGCACTTTGTGCAAGAAACTCGGCTTAACGGGAGGGCAAAAATAACTTAGAAAAAAATTTGGCAACATAGCTTAACATCAAACCATTAATCAATTTACCACTCAAAGGAGAATCACCATGAAACGGACCATCGTATCAATCAGCACCATCATCGCCCTGACACTTCCGGCATTTGCCTTTGCATCCACCTGGAACATCGATCCTGAACATTCCAACGTCGAGTTTAAAGTGCGGCATCTGATGGTCTCCAACGTCAAGGGTCATTTCGACAAATATAGCGGCACCGTCAATATTGACGATAAGGACATCACCAAATCAAAGGTGGAGGTTAATATCGACACAAATTCCATCAATTCCAACGTCCAAAAGCGGGACGAGCATCTGCGAAGCGCCGACTTTTTCGATGTGGCCAAATACCCGGCCATGACGTTCGTTTCAAAAAAAGTTGCCAAAGCAGGCCAAGACAAGCTGAAAGTCACCGGCGACCTGACCTTGCACGGAGTGACGAAAGAAGTCGTGCTTGACGTGGCCGGACCATCGAAAGAGAGCAAAGATCCCTGGGGTAATCTCCGCAAAGGGGCTACAGCCACCACTAAAATCAACCGTAAAGATTTTGAATTGGCCTGGAACAAGGCTCTTGAGACTGGCGGGGTTGTAGTAGGAGATGAAGTAGCCATCACTCTGGAAATTGAGATGATCAGGAAATAGCGAATTTCCCCGCATGGAATGGTGAAATCAGAGTGATTTCAAAAAAAACGGCTCGTTTAAACGGGCCGTTTTTTTTGATTGAAGTTTATCGAATCAGCCCTGACGGCACCTGGGCCTCACACGGTATTTTGACCTGACAGAGCCCGCAGGGGGTGGCGCCGGTGCCGTAGTTTTTGGTTGCGTAGGGTGTGGTTGTCTCCCTGATATAGCTGTGACAAGCCTGTTTGTCGTGCCCCTCGCCGGTGGTGATGGCATCGGCCGGGCAGCGCCTGACGCACGCGCCGCAACTCCACTTGGCATACCAGAGACACCAGGCATGATGATCATCGCCGTAAACCCGCTCCGTTACCGGCAGGTCGATGCGAGACACCACCGAACCGAAGCGCACCGCCTTCCCCCAACGGGTAATCATCGCATCGGAAAGACTGAAGGTGCCATGCCCGGCCACAAAGGCTGCATGCCGCTCCGACCAGTTTGAAGCCAGGCCGTAACGCTCCGACTGACGGTAGGCAAATCCGGGCAGACGCTCGGGAGCCACCGAGGGATGGCCCGCCTTGCAGAGAGTATCCGCCAGATGCAGGCGCAGATCACAGTTAAACTCTTCGCCATGGAAGCGCGAACGCGCCCAGCGTTCGGACGGCACGGCTTCCTCCAGGCGCTGGTCGGCACGGGTTTCAGGCGTCTGGGGCAAAACATAGCTGATAACCCGCAACTCACAAGCCGGTGCCGGATCATCCGGAAAGGCAATGGCATAGGCCTCTTCCGGAGTCCAGAGGAAAGAGCCGATCATCTCCTTGTTGAAAAGAAACAGCGGATCGTCACCCCGCGCAATCGCCACATGCGGCTGCGACCAGGCCTTCTCGCCGGTATCGAGATGCAGGCTGTTACTCGGGGCGGATGCCCAGAAGTCGCTGATGATCTTTTCAACTTGCATGACTGAATCCATCGCAGCACCTCACTTCTCCATTTCGCGCCTGCTTGCAACTCTCTTCATCCGATGCTTTGAACCGTCATCCATCCTGCAATAGCTTCAGATTATTTTTATGCTTTGATTGAAAGGATATTCAGCCGGATCTTTTTTTTCTTGATCAACGATTGCCTTGCATAATTGGATTCGCACCTGATTAAGCAGTTCCTGGTGCACCCAGGGCTTTGTTATAAATCCATCAGCTCCCGATCTGAAACCATTCAGAATGGACTCATCGTCAGCCAGCGAAGTTAACAGTACAATTGGAGTTGCCGACATTTCCGCATCAGCCCGAAAGTGTGAACAAACCTCAAATCCGTCAACTTCAGGCATAATTACATCAAGTATTATCAAGTCAGGACGCTCTGCGAGTGCGATCTCATACCCCACCATTCCGTCTTCGGCAACCAATACCCTGTACCCCGCCATGGTGAGTACATGACTCATCATTTCGCGCTGAACCAATTCATCCTCAATCACCAACACAGTTTTTTGCATAGGGAACTCTCCCGCAGATTTGATTTTCAATGTTCAAGGATGATCAATCTCGATTCAGTACTTATTTACGAATGGCAGGGAATTCCATAGCCCGTTTACCTAGCTCACTCCCAGGGATTACAAACCCGCACCCCGCATCTCTCAATATCACGAACATTCCGCGTCACGACAATCAAACCATGCGCCGCAGCGGTGGCGGAAATCAGCGAATCCATTACCGGCAGCTTGATACCTTCCCGCTCTGCCTCTCCTTGGATTCGCCCCCAACAAAGCGCCGTTTCCAGATCAATGTCAAGTATCCGCCCGGCAAACCGCTCGACGAGATCGAGCCCGACCCAGGCTTGCAGTTCGTCCTTTTTCGCACCGTCGGGGAGTTTGCTGATCCCCTTCTGCAGTTCGCCCAGGTTAAGTACGCTCAGAAACAACGTCTGTTCGTCCTGCTCGTCCAACCAGTCCACCACTCCGGGACTTGGTATTTTCTTTACCAGTTCGGAGATCATACAGGTATCTAGCAGATACTTCACAACTCCACCTCGCGTGAGAAGTCGGCGCTACGACTGAGATCAAGCTCAATATCATGCAAAGGTGATTGACGAAAAAACTGCGTTAAACCGGTGCGCGGTTGAGTCAGCTTGCGATATTCATCAAAAGAAACAACCACTGCAGCAGGCTTGCCCCGCAAAGTTATTGTCTGAGGACCATTATGCTGAGCCGAATCCACCACCTGACTCAAACGGTTCTTGGCTTCCTGAAGCTGCCACTCCCGATCATGGGGTAACCGGTCAATTTTATTGGTTTTCATACATCCTCCCAATCAAGCTAGACAGTCTAGCTATTTCAGGGTAGCACGGCGCCGATATAAGTCAATACAATTTTACCAGGTCACAAATTTCAGGGCCGGTTTACTCAACTCACTCCCATTGATTACAAACCTTCACCCTTCATCTCTAAATATCCCTGACATTCCGCGTCAAGGCAATCAGCGAATCCATTGCTGGCAGCTTGAGTAAACATTAAAACAGGGGCCCCGATATTCGGAGCCCCTGTTTTAATGTGTGCTTATTTTTACAGTTAATTCTGCATCATCGTTTTACCAGGCCCTGGCTGCGTGACAGTAGCTTGCACAGGTTCTGGTTGTCGCATTCCAGACGCTGAGAGTCACATCTTTGGTGCCGTTCATGTGAGTTGCAGCGTTTACCGTAGTACTGCTGTAACCTGTGCCGTGGCATGTGACACAGTCATAACCGGCGCTTTTGTGTTTTGCATGGGCGCCTAATGCGGGTGGAATGGCATGGCAGCTGCCGCAAACCGGTGTGGCAGCGCTGGTGGCGGCACTGGCCTGGGCCGAAGCTACACCTTCTCCGGCACTGTTTACTGCGGTTACGACGTAGTAATAGGTGGTTCCGGCAGCAAGACCGCTTTGGGTATAAGGAGTTGCCGCATTGGTGATTTTGGTGCCGTTGGCGGTGGTTACGCCCGAAGTTGTTGCCCAGTAGATGTTATACGAAGTGGCGCCAGGAACAGCCGACCAGGAGACGGTGGCCAGATTGGCGCCTCCGGTGGCAGTTACGTTAATCGGAGCGACCGGGACGGCGGGAGGCGCGGCGTTGGTGTTTGCCGAAACCTGGGTTGAAGCGGCACTTTCGCCGACACTGTTGACCGCAGTCACAATGAAGTAATAGGTAGTGCCGGCGGAAAGCCCTGTAGCTGTGAAAGGGCTGGTCACTCCGTTGGCTTTGGTTGTGCTGGCTTTGGTCACGCCGTTTGTTGTTGACCAATACACGTTATACGAGGCCGCTCCTGGAACCGTCGGCCAGGAGATGGTAACCTGGTTGACACCGCCAGCGGCAGTGACACCGGTCGGGGCGGCTGGTGCAGTCGGACTGGGAACGGCAGCCAGGGTGGAAGCTGCAACCTGAACGGAAGCGGCACTTTCACCGGCGCTGTTAACGGCAGTAACAACGTAATAATAGGTGGTTCCGGCGTTCAGTCCGGTCAGGACTGCCGGGCTGGCAGCGTTGGCAATCCTGGTTCCGTTGGCCTTTGTGACACCGCTGGTAGTGGCATAATACAGATTATACGAGGTGGCACCGTTCACCGCTCCCCAGGAAAGAGTTACCTGGTTGGTACCGCCGGTTGCAATTACACCGGCTGGTGCGGTCGGGGCGGCTGGCACCGGCACTGCGGCAGCGGTAGCTGCGGAGGCCTCGCTCGAGGCGGCACTTTCACCGGCACTGTTAACAGCGGTCACGACATAATAATAGGTGGTACCGGCAGCCAGGCCGGAGTGCAGATAGGGGCTGGAAACCGAAGAAATCTTTGTACCGCCGGTTTTGGTAACGCCTGCAGCGGTGGCATAGTAGATGTTGTACGAGGTTGCGTTGCTGACAGAACTCCAGGAGATTGTCACCTGTCCGGTGCCGCCAACGGCGAGCGGACCGGCTGGAACTGCAGGAGCCGATGCGGTCGGCGGCAAAGCGCCGCCATCGAAGATGCCATTGGCGATATCGCTGATTTTACCGGTAAAAATTACTGCTGAGGATTTGGTGTTGATGATTATGATATTACCGCTTGAGACGTTGATTTTTACATTGTCAAACATTTCATCCAGGCCAAGGTGGTTGGCAATGTAACTGGATGTTATCGGGTTGCTGTTTTCTGCGCTGTATTGCTTGAGAAGCGGCTGAAGCTTGCCCAGGATAATCGATACGGTCTGCGCAATATTCGATTTGATTTTACTGCACTTGCCCGAATCAGCTTTATCAAAAACATCGTCAGGATTATTATCACCCGCGGCACTGGCTACAATGACATTGGAGAGCGGGTTGATGTTGGCAGTGCCGGTCCCCTCTGAAAATGAGTGCAGCTTGTAATTAACGCCGTTGGCAGTTCCGGTTGCCCGAAGCACATAAGGCGCCTTCATACCGGTGACATCTATCGCAAAAGATCCGTCACTGCCGATGACCGTAGTTTTCTGCTGTGGCGGTGATGCCGAATCCTTGAGGCTGACCTGGCCTGATAGCGGTGAACCGACGGCTGCAGTGCCGTTAACGACCTGCGAAGAAACCCCACCGGAACCTCCGCCGCAACCGGCCAGCACCAGGCCGAGAGTCATGAGAGAAAAAACGGATATGACTGCAAAGGCTTTCCTGACCAGTTTTTTCATAGAATGTCCTTTCAATGCTGTTTTTTTGATGTTGTCATTCACTTCGGTAATATTTTTCATTAATTCTCCTTTTCCCACCGGCGGAACCGGTTAACATCTTTGCGACCACATCCCATGGCCCTTCACAGGATGATTCGCCACTTGTTCACGTTTAACAGATTTCAATATTGTCCGGAAACGGGCGCAAAAAAGCCGGACCACCGAAATCTCGTGATATTTCGGCAACCCGGCTGTCTGCATGAGACCCAATGGGCTTTCCGCCCCATCCTCGCGGATGG